>Ga0105239_10000638_pt1 | contig 49815 bp, 49 predicted proteins | sample KBSC44metaG_FD_92761 | JGI IMG/M metagenome (GOLD analysis project Ga0105239, IMG submission 92761) | Corn rhizosphere microbial communities from Kellogg Biological Station, Michigan, USA - KBS C4-4 metaG | ecosystem: Host-associated > Plants > Roots > Rhizosphere > Soil | place: Michigan, USA...
AATACGCCCTATAATCTGGTGCCGAACCCATCCCAGGTATCAATTCCATCGGGATCACCAGCGGTCCCGCCTACGAGGAATGAAATGCCTGTTCAACCAATCCCGCCTCCGGCCTCCAACCTCGCTCCCGCCGAGCCACCACCACCAAAGCCAGCAACTAAACGCTCCAATCTTTTCGGCCTCCTCAATGATGACCCACCAGAGCCACCACCCAAACGTGTTTCACTCGAAGGGCCGAAAAGATCGAGTCTCATTTCACCTCCGTCAGCACCAGAAGCAGCTCCACACGGTCTCCTGCAACATCAGATCCGGCAAACACAGCCAGAGGATCCTGTGCTTGGTCGGTCAATCAGGGCATCGTACGGCCCCAGTGGCAATACTGTTCCGACTGGAGCTGGTCATTCTCTTACAGATTATCAGAATGCCTTCAATGCGCAGGCCACCGCCCCACCTAGCCATGAGACATGGATGGATCGTTTTGACCCCAGACCCCAGAGTGGTTTAAGTGAACAGCGGACCTCGCATCACTCGCCCGCTCCTAGTCATTACTCTGTGGTTCCGCCTTCCACACAGTCCAACAATGTTCCACCAATTCATTCGCTCCGCACTGAACCAGCCAGAGGGTTGGAACGCAGTCCAGTGGACCATCGACGGTCATTGCTAGGCGGTATCGGTCAATTACCACATGCCCCATCTCCACCACCTCCACCCCAACAAGCAGCACAACCTAATCAGCCTTATCGAAGCCTGTCTGGAAGTTCTCATCACTCGCGGGTGTCGTCCGTCGGCTATAACCAAGGCCAGAATGCAGGTCAACCTAGTGCTCTTGGTCATCAACCAACAACTCTCGCGCAGTCTGTAAGCTCGACCCCGGTGTCAAGTGTTCACCAACGAGTACCATCGGCTCATGATTATCAGCCCCGTTTGACCATTCAACAACACATGGCTCAAAAACAGCAAGAACTCCAACGTGAAGCGCTTCAACGTCAACGAGAAGTAGATATAGTTCAACAGCGAGAACGGGAAAGAGAACGCGAACGTGAAATTCAACACCATCAGCAACATCAGCAGCAGCAGCAGCAACAACCGCCTCCTCCTCCCAAGCAGCAGCAACAGCAGCAGCAGCATTTGAGACGAGACATTTTCGGTATAGACCCCCATGCTTCGAGCGCAATGACTCGCCAGAACCAGTTCGGAGGAGCGGCAAACCAGGCCCATATGCCATATGCCCAACGTGAAATACAGCGGACTTTCACACCACCTCAACAGCATCACCATAATCCATATTCTGGGCCTGGCAGCGTCGGACATGCACTGAACTTGCCACATCAGCATCAACAACCTCCGCCGAACCAATCTCAAGTGCAAGGCCAACCACAATCTCAGCCTCCCCCGCCTCAGCATCAGCATCAGCATCAGCTGCATCATCGCCTTCACGCACCACAGCCACAACGTCAGCCACAGCCGCAATCACAATCACACCCCCACATTCTTCATCCTGGGACACCAGTGCACTACAGAGGTATAAGTCAAGGCGGGGAGCCCAGACGCGAGGAGAGGCGGTGACTTTAAGAACCGCTTCCGGCCTGAAGGTAACTGGTTCGGCTTGACAAAGGAGGCAAATCAAAAGAAGGTGCTTGTGTCTACCACCCTCTACTTCTCTCCCTCTCTCGCCATAATGACGAACGAACTTGGTGTTTCGATCCGTCAATCGTCTTATTCCATGTATGTATCAATGTCTTTTTTCCTCGAGAGTGTACAAAAACAAACCAAAACGAATTTATGGCAGGCGGGCAGGCAGGAGCTCAGTTTAGTTACGTTCCATGTATGTGTATGGTCGGTGCTTGGACTTCTTCTGTATGGGTGATGGATGATAATGCATGGGGGGGGGAAGCAATGAATCACAGGGCATGTCCCCATACTTGGACCACCTAAGCCAACTCACCTTCCTCACAAGGGGCAAAGACTCCCCTACCGGGGATGAAGAGGAGAAGGGCTAGGAAAACATAGAGCTTATGTTGTCCTGTGTTTTTTTCTTCAATACTCATGTTTGAGCGCCTTTGAGCCTGCGATGTGGATGGGAATTTTATAGTCTTTTTTTTCTCGGCTTGTTTTTTCTACCATCGAGTCGCCATAGCACAGCACAGCACAGGGTTTGGATGAATAGGATGGAAAATGGTTTCTCTCTCTCTCTCTCTCTCTGTGTGTTTCTTTTGTTTCGTTCTGGTTTCGTTCGCCTTTCTTTCATCCGTGTACTGTCCTCGCCTTTCCTCCCCCCTCCCCCGCAAGAGAAACGCTCAAACTCATAAGCGCCCATCCAGTAATACCTATCTATTAATTTCTCCAGACTCCCTGGCTATCTGAGAACGGCACAGAATCGTCGCATAGAATGCTATATAGCGCCCGTGCCTATCCATGCCTATCCATCAACCCTTCGACCAGCTAGCTAACTACTTACTAGCTACGTGTCTGGATCTGCAACAGCGTCATCGAATGCTCTCGCCATCATCTTCCACATGTGGGTGGTTTCTCGACTCGATGTCTTGATTTAGCGTCACTTCGCTGTCGGCCCGACCGTCGTCTGTCTTGGGGAGCTGCATTCGCACCACAGTGTTAAGGAACGACGTGCCCCATTTGACGCTGTGAAGAAGGGTGATTTGTTCTTGTTAGCCCGATCGATCAAAAGACAACCAACTATCTTGAAAGGAGGTGAGGAAAGCCAGCCCTTCTGAAGATACTTGCTTGTGTGCGTTTCAGGGCGGCTCACCTAGTCCATTCATCGACGACCCGTCGGTTTTCACGATGCCTGCTGACGCGCTCTTCCTGCGACATGGTCAAGGATTTGCGGATGATCTCGGCGAATCGAGGGGTATCCCACGGATTCACGATGACGCAGGCTGGCAGCGTCTTCGCCGCGCCCGCGTACTGCGACATGACCAGCACGCCCTGTTTCTTCGTCTGGCATGCCGCGTACTCGTAGCTGACCATGTTCAGGCCGTCTTGCACGGATGAGATGATGCACACGTCCGACACCGCGTACAGCGCACACAGGTGCTCAGGTGGGATGGAGCGGTACAGGTAGTGGATTGGCGTGTGTGAGAAGGTTCCTTTGAATGATTGTCAGTGTTTAGGCTTTCCTTTGGGGTGTTGAGGGTGAATGGAAAGAGGAGGAGAGGAGGAAGAAGAAGATGATTAAGAGGCAATTTTTCGGGGCTGAGCTGGATGGAACTGAAACTGAACTGACCGTGCTTGCCATTGATATGTCCGACCAGGCGCTCGACTTCCTCTCTCAGTCTCTGGTAGGTGCCCACGTCTGCACGCGTTGGAATGGCTAGCTGTATCAAAGTCACCTTGCCCAGCCAGTCGGGGTTCTCGGTGAGGAAGCGATCAAACGCTTTGAGTTTCTGTGGGATGCCCTTGATGTAGTCCAGTCGATCGACCCCTACGATTATCTTCTGGCCTTTGAAATTGTTTTCTAGCTTCGCCTGCTCGTCTTGGGTTTCTTTGCTAGCGAGCCTGTCTTTAAATTCACTAGGCTCGATCCCGATCGGGAAGCCGTGCACGATGACTTTTCGGCCTTCGTAATGCAGGTCGTTTGGTGAGACACTGACGCCTCTAAACACAGGGGTACGTAAGTAACATGCCGATGTAATGATGAATCGAATGGCGGGTCACTTACTTCAGCACAGTACAGGCACTTTCTACAAAGTCTTTGGCGTAACCGTTCGTGTGGAAGCCCACCACGTCGCAGCTAAGGAGACTCTGGCATATGGCCTCGCGGAATGGCAAGATGGAGAAAAAGTCCTCGCTGGGAAATGGCGTGTGCAGGAAGAATCCAATGCGAAGCTTCTTCTTCTTCGTCATCCGCTGTCGTAAAATTCCAGGAAGGAGTAGGAGGTGGTAATCGTGGACCCAGATGATATCATCGTCTTCAACGTATGGAAGGATGTTGTCGGCGAATACCTCGTTCACTTCCTGGTAGGCTGGTGACCAGCTTTCTTCGGCGATTACTTTGTCCGGCATGCGGTGCAGTAGTGGCCAGAGAACGGAATCCGTTTGAGGGTTAGCCATTGGCTAGTATAGAATGATGTCTGCACATCTCTCAGGTTAAATAAAGATGGCACTTACTTGAAAATCCATTGTAATGGCTTTCTGCAAGTTGACTGTTGAGAAAGACAGGCACGGCATCGAAGCCTTGTTGGAGATCGCGGCGGACGGTATCTTTGTCGTTGCGATGAACATCGATACCAGGCCAGCCAAACCATTTGAAATTCACCGCCTTAGTCAGACTCCTCAGACCGGACACAAGGCCCCCTGAGGACATGCTGTACTCGAAGTTGCCATCTGGCTGTGGCTTCACGGTGATTGGGAGTCGGTTGGCGACAACGATGACACGACCCTCGAAGTTCTCATCCATAGTGAGACTGAAGTCAGGTACTGTGGCAGGAGTTGGGAGTGAGTTTAGTGCTGTGCGGTAGTCCATTCCCTCTTTATATCGGGGGGGACTTGAAGGGAAGTAACAATTTTATACGCATGATGTCAGTGGTGGAGAACACCCACTCACTGCTACCTGAATGTGGACGTTGAGGATGGACAGCAAGACATCCACACTACTGAATAGCACGATTGTGTGGGGTAACGAAATGGGAATGACATATGGAAACCAGGCATTGTGTCCACTCCACGAGGAAGATGTCCGTGTTATGCGGACCAATACCAGGTGGCAAAGCGGAAAAGGAGAGGTTCAAACCTGAAAACCGTTTTGACAGAAAAATTGACCAAAGAGAAGACTTATGTAGTATTGGGGCCATGGCGGTAGAGGATCGACGATGGCGGGATAAACATCCGGTGCACTCCTCAGGTTGGGCCACAAGGCTGAGGTGTGACGCCAGCTCCAGGGGGCGATCAGGCCCGAAACTAGACCACGAAATCAAGATTTCGGTACCAATATTGAGAGATATGTGGTCCAGCAAATCGTTATCATAAATGGCTAGCTCACTTGTTGTTGATGTCCTTCGTGGATGAGGTAAGCTCTCGCTCGAAAGGGCTGCTGGTCATCTCGCGAAATAGAGGTATTTCCAATTGACGCAAGGATCCATGTGCTTGCGGAATAATCTTTCCGCCTATTCAGTGCGGAGGATTGGGAGGCCACAATATGGCAATGAAATCCTATTGTGTAGTCTTACCGCCGGCTCAGGAGTATCACGTGTAAAACCCTCTGAAGTGGCCATGCTTATGACGCGGGATACAGATATTGAAACATAAGGACACGTCCGGGTTTGAAAAGTGTTCGTACTGGAGATACAAGTGACCTCCTCATGGCTCTACCAGTTGGCCGACGGGAGAGAATTATTCCTTTTGCTCAATATTACCGAGTCTATTCCTTGTTCAGGAAAGGAATTGTGGCAATACGGATACGGGTAGGGAGATGATGATGTGAAGCTGGTGCTCAGGGACAAGAATAGGCAGCGATCATAAAGTAAATGTCGTTTGCGGAGTACGAAGATGCGAGCGTTGATACAACCGTTGAAGGGGCGGGGTAGCCTGAGGCTAGAGGGATGATATGTGGCTGAGTCAGTTTAGCACCGCCACACCAACGTCACTTCTGGCTAGTGGTCTGTACTAAGTGGTACTCAGTACCTAAGGGAGCGCTATTAGTGGACGCTAAGGACATTAAGGCGTTGCTAATGGTGGGCGCTAAGGGCGGCCGGGCCTCACAGGGTAACAGGTTGGAGGGCAATCACGTCCATATTGGAAGTCGCAGTCGAAGTCGTCGTAAGTCTGTCGAACAGCCATGCACAGGCAGTGGCTTCACTCAACCTAAGATACGGCGTACAGCTACAATCGAACTTGAACATTTACCTCGCCTCATCAGTCTTTTGTCCTCGCTTACGCGGTCACTCACCTTACCAACGCCCGTCCATCCCTCTGCTCCATTATCATCCCTACCAATCCCACTTATCATGTAAAAACACAGGCAGCCAGCAATTCCAACGTTCTCTTTCTGAGAACCATTGACATCGAACAGCCATAACGATGGTTACCCGAAAGGCATCCGTTCCCTATCCCAATAACCCTCCCGAACAGCCTGTCTATGCAAACTACAATCCCAGCCATGAAAGCAACCTCATCCCCGACGCAGCTGATATCCCGCCCATCCCTCAACCCGCTCGACGGTCCCCTCAACCACAGAACAATGCTACCTCCTCTTTTGACGTGGTGGACAACCCGTGGTCCGACGCTCCACACAGAGATTTGAGGTCCGATCGCCCGCTGCCTGATATTCTCAAGGCTGGCTCTCGCACCCCAGAGAACGGGCCTCCGACTCCGTCCCTAGCCAATATCCCGAACATCCTTCGCGCTGGCCACTCCGGCGAAGACACCCCAAGATCTTCTCTCGACAGCCAGAGATCCAAGGACTTCTGGGACGACTCGGATGACGATAAACCAGCGAGAAAGAGCCCGGGTAAAAGTCCCAGCCGAAGCCCGAAGAAACCAACTCTACTTGAGGCAGAGGCTAATAAAGACGAGTCTTGGATATCGGTCGAGCCACCGGCGAAGTCTCCAGGTATCAAGAGGAAGCCGGTAGCAATCTCGCCGCAATCCTCTCAACCCGATCTGGCTTCACCACCTGGGTTTGCCTCGAACAACCCCTTCAGGCGCCCGTCCGAGACTGCAATAGTGCCAGGTTTCTCCCAGGGCGCAAGCACATCGTCCAAGGGTAAAGCTCCAGTCAGAGATAACCCCGAAAAGCCTTCTTCTTCATATGATCTCTCAGGGCCGCATATGGGAAATAGCACCGTCCCCGAAACAATCTCCTACAACGCTTTCCAATATGATCAACACTCGACGAATGCATGGGCGAACCAGCCACAGTCACTTCCTCCTATGCCCTCAAGTTCTCCTCCCCCGCCACCACCATCTGATGCAGCTCCCATTTCTCCATTCAGCAAACAACCTGGATTGATTCCTTTGGAACCCTTGGAACCACAGAGGACGTCAGAAAACCCTTGGGCCAATGCTGCCCCAACCCTTGCCGCAACGCCATCTCCGATTCCGTTCCCACCATCCCAGAAGCAGGTGTCCACTTACAATGATGACCTTCTAGATCGTGGTACGCAGCATACGGGCGTTGTATCTTTACCAGAAGAACTTTCCACGCTTCCCAATGCGGTTGAGTCTGGCACCGTTTCTCGGCTCGAACCTTCTCTTCTTGAAGATGAAGACGACGTCGGCCCTCCTCTCCCTGTTCGTTCTGTCCAGCGCGCAGAGACTGAATATTTTGAACCACCCGAGGGGCCCCCTCCACCAAAACCCCCACGACCGATCTTGAAGACGACTGCCCCTTCAGAGCAAGAAATCGCCAAACTTCTTGAACAAAGAAATGAGACCTATCAAGTCAAGCATTTCAACTGGTTCGATCATAGTTCTAGGAGGCTTCGAACATCTTCCATGTTAACCCAGAACAGAAACGGACCATGTCCGCTACTGGCGCTAGTTAATGCACTCATCTTAGGGGCTGGAGACGAGTCTCAACCTGCTCTGGACGAAGCCCTTCGAGCTAGAGAACAAGTCACTTTGGGTCTCATCATCGAAACGTTGATGGATGAATTGCTTTCGAGGGGGTTGGAGACCGTTGGAGAGACCTTGCCCGATGTTGATGAACTCAATGCATTTTTGCTGCGACTACGCACAGGCATGAATGCCAACCCCCGTTTTGTGCCTCCAAGTGTTCCTCCGCCGAACCTCATGGATGATGATGACTCGATACTGAATAGACCCCAACCGCGAAGGGCAGAGTACAAGTCAGGCACATTCGAAGCTACTCCTGATATGAAACTATACGGAGCTTTCAGTGTCCCATTAATTCATGGTTGGTTACCAGAGCCAGGCTCCGATGCCGCAAAAGCTTTTGCAAGATCTGCTCAAACCTACGAGGACGCCCAAGCATTGCAATTTGGCGAGGAAGAATTAGAGTACAAGCTGTCCAACTTCTCGCTAACCCCGGAGGAACAGAATCTGTTGCAGGACATTACGTCAATCAAAAATTTCTTCAAGACATATCCTACTCAACTTTCACCGACCGGCCTTGAAGCAGTCCAGGATTCCATTTCCCCAGGCTCATTCGCCATCATGTTTCGCAATGACCATTTCAGCACGATTTACAAGCACCCCGAGAATGGGCAACTATTCACACTAATCACAGACGCTGGGTACGCAGACAGAGATGAAATTATATGGGAGAGCTTAGTCGACATCAATGGGAAGCATGCTGAATTCTTCTCAGGAGACTTCATGCCCGTCAGCCACAATGCATCTGCAGATGAGTCCAATACTCATCCAGCACGTCGTTCGCTACTTTTATCACCCAACACCCCTTCCAATGCCAATGCTCCGCTCTCCCCTCAAGAACAACAAGAACAGCATGACGCCGATTTCGCCATGGCTTTACAGCTCCAGGAAGAGGAAGAACAAAGACAGCGAGCTGAACGGGCTCGGCGAAGGAGCAGTGCAAACCAAGCCAGTAGTGGTGGGAACACTAGCAGCAGCAGCAACACCAATCGAAGACCTGGAGGAAATATCCCCATCCCTCTTCCAAGTCGTCCGCAGGCAGAAGTGCGCCCATCGATCCCTCCACGTACTTCAAGGAACCCCAATCCTGCTGTCAATCGACCATCAGATGCTGACGTTGAGGATGCGCCACCGGCTTATGAAGAGGCTGCCAAAGGACGACCATATATCCCACCATTGGGCAGCCCACTTCATCCATCGTCAGATCCCAGCCCCATGAACTCGAATTTACAGCTGACTGGTACCATGAGCAATAATTCTGGCTCCTCAGCTCTTGACAGCCATCCACCAGGCCCCAACATGGCGATGGGAAGGCGGCAACCTGGACGACGAACGAGCGCCTATAACGAACAAAACCAGTACTACAATTCACCTCAAAGAACACACGGATTGAATGTTGCTCAAGGTGTTGGTCCGGCGGGTCCCTCCCGTCCAAACAGGCAGGATCGTGACTGTGTGGTCATGTGAGGGAAAGAAATGGAGTAACCCTGGTACCTATGGAGTATATAGTGTAACGAGATCAATGATTGACACCAAAATCCGGAATTGAAAGCAAAACAATTTAGCTCTTCGTCCGTTGTGATGCGTAATGGCGATTTAATAACCACACTATTATACCAACTTCAGCGTGTGCACTCTTCTCCCACGAATACCACTACTTCCTCTATCGGTGATCGTCCCGATATTGCCGATATTTACATATGCTGATTACCGCTGTTAGCACTCACGAACTATCGGCACTCCTCAACCACGACCGAATAGCCTCTCCATTACTATTATCTGAGATGAACCCACCGAGCATTGCACCTACTAAAATAACTGTTCTCCATCCAAGCACTTCCGTTATCGCAAAGGGCGGACCAAAGAAGTACCAACCATGTTCCTCTCCATCCAAAACTTAAATACACCGCGAAGCATTTGGTGGAATATCGTTCCGTGATCGGAGTTGGCCCTTGGGGATATCCATAATTTGGGGTTAACTTTGGTAGCTCGGGGCTGGGCTCGGTATATATCCGACCAGGTCGTGAGGAGAAGCGGACCTGAGTCAAGGACGAATTATTATTATGTATTATTATATTATCTAGACGATCATAGGATGGCATGGGGGTTGGAGGGTTGGCATCCTTTAGAATTCCTTTCTTTGCCAACCTTCCCTGCCTCGGAATATTATATTCGTGAAACTCCTCAGAGTGCCCGACCCAGGAGCACACGTTGAACGGAGTAGATATCTCACGCCACTTTGAAAGGAGGTATCGGCGATTCCTGTACCCATCACATCGCTACAGGAACCGAGAATCAGGTTCTTTCCAACGCGAGACTGGAAACTCCACATACCGTGACGTTCCCACCATAAACCCGAGAAGGCGTCCGTCTGCAAGGAGAACAACCAAACCAGTATATCAACCACAATGGCAGCGCCAGTGATCGACACGAACGGCACAGGGGGAGGAGTGCAAACATTCCGAGTTCTGGTTTTGCCTGGCGACCATGTTGGGCCAGAGGTGATGACGGAGGCACTGCGGGTGCTGGAGGTCGTGCAGGAGCGGTCGCAGGGCAAGGTCCGGTTCGAGTACAATCACCAGATCGCCGGTGGGTGCAGTATCGACAAGCACGGCACGCCCATCACGGATGAGGTGTTGCGGATCGCGAAGGAGGAGAGCGATGCCGTACTCTTCGGCAGTGTTGGCGGTCCTGAGTGGTGAGTCCGTCAGTTAGATGCCCATCAAGGGGGATTCGTTCATCCTCCTTTCTTTCCTGGTCCTTTGGCTGAGCAGTTTGACCCATAAAAGGGGCACGGCATACCCGAACCCGGAATCAGGCCTGCTTCGCCTGCGACGCCATCTAGACGCATTTGCGAATATCCGGCCATGCACATTCTACTCGAAGTCCTTGATCCCCCTCTCGCCGTTGAAACCGTCCGTCGCAGAGGGCACGAATTTCATCATCTTACGAGAGAACTGCGGCGGCGCGTACTTCGGCGAGAAGGTTGAGGAAGCCGACTACGCGAGCGACTCATGGGCGTACAGCCGCGAGGAGATCTCGCGAGCGTCGCGCGTCGCGGCCGCGCTCGCCGAGAAGATGGGCAAGGACGGCCGCGGCACGGGGAAATGCCCCGATGGCCCTGCCACGGTATGGTCCAGCGACAAGGCGAATGTGCTCGCGAGCGGCCGGCTCTGGAGGAAAGTCACTTCGGAGGTCTTCGCGAAGGAGTTCCCGCATATTGAGTTGAAGCACCAGCTGGCGGATTCGCTGTCAATGCTGATGTGCAAGGACCCTCGCATGTTCAACGGCATCGTCCACACAGATAACACCTTCGGTGATATGCTGTCCGACCAGGCGGGAGGGGTGGTCGGCACGCTGGGCGTTCTACCCAGTGCGTCACTATGCGGCATCCCCGACGGGAGCAAGTGCAATGGTATCTACGAGCCCACCCACGGCTCGGCGCCAGACATCTCAGGCAAAGGAATCGTCAACCCCGTCGCGCAAATCCTCTCCGCGGCGATGATGTTACGATATAGCTTTGACATGGGTGAGGAAGCTCTCGCCATCGAGCAGGCCGTGGAAAAGGTCTTAGATGGTAAGGATATCGGCGGCTTGGAGATTCGGACTGGTGATCTTGGAGGCAAGGCTACCACGAAGGAGGTCGGAGACGCCATCGTCGACGTGCTCCGACAGATCTTGAGTGGCCACCTGAGCTCGGTTGGGCTTCCGGACCCCACGAGGAAAGAATTCACCAGCCGTGCGAAGGAGCATGCTGCACACGGTGACGAGAATAAGAAGTGGGAGGATAAGCTGAAGAAGGAGCATATCCACGCGGGGCCTGGTGATGTTTTGACACAGCCTTAAGATGAGAGGCTCTGCAATGCTAGTTGTCAGAGACATGTCTAGTATGAGAGGAATGAATCATCTCTGCGTGGGAGATCATCGACCGCTTTTAGAGTACAATAGCTCAGACATCTCCCCTGGAAACCCTTTCTTTCCATTCTGGATTATATACTAATCTAGGCTGAAATTGCGATCTTTCTTTCTCTTTCAGAATCAAGTTCCCCCTAAACGTCTACGACACCATTCCAAAGGGCAAAGCAATCAAGTCCACTAAATGCTCGATCTACACAGAATATACGACGCCCTTCAATATCATTGTGGCCATCCTGTCAATCCAAGAGTGAGTAGCTGCGGGTTCTCCTCAAAATCCCTCCTCCTCTCCTTGAATACCTTGACATCCCAATTGGCCCACAGGAATCGCCCTTTCAGGAAAGAAGCCTCAGGAGAAGACAGCCAGACCATATAGTTAGCCGGAAGCTCAACTATGGTCACCCGCAGTCAGTATGTGGTCCAAATTGGTGCAACAAAAGAGCGTCACTACTTACGTGTATCTGAATATGGGGGTGCGCCACCGCTTTGTTCAAACCCCTTGCTCGCCAGCCCCGTGGATGAGACGACTCCAGGCTGGCCGTTGAAGACTTTCAAGTCAGGATTTTCGTTCTGGACGTACTCGAATAGCCTGGTGGCTGCAGCCTTGCCGACCGCATAGGATGAGAAGCCAGGGAGATAATGTAGGTGCGCTGCTCCCGAGCTGACATTGATGATGACTCCGTGCTTGGAGATGTTTTTCAGCGCCGCTTGGAGTACATGCAAGGCGCCTTTGACGTTGACTTCTATCGATCAACAGCCGCTACGGATCCAAGGTCGGCAAGGTAAGCCTACAATAAATTCTTGACATCACCGTGCGTGTACAGCATCCGCCATACGACGATCAGTGAAATCGAGCCGTGGAGTTCTGGGCTGTTGCTTCTCCATCTGTCATGGCAAGCTGGATTTGGATCTTGTGGCTCTTAGACGACAAGGTATCGTCGGCCAAACCGATTAAGGGCTACAGGCTTCACACCATATCATGCCCTGTATTCCTCATCATATCGTGCATAATTTCGGAATCTCGAATCCTGAAGGGGAAAGAGATCGCACTTTGGTAGCTCGCGGTCGTCTGGGTCGAAGAGAGGTTCCGCCCTCTCGATGCACTCTGCTGACTGGCTGACACTTAGTCGATTGAGTATTGATGTTTATTCCAGGCGCATTCGGCGCTTCTTTTCGAAAGCCGACAGTCTATCTCCACGGACTTCAATTCCCTTAGAAAGAAGCTAAATACCCCCCGTTGTGGTAAGGATCGGTGAGTGCAACGCGTAAACTTTTGCTCCAAGTCAGGAGCATTCGAGGCTGCATCATATCGGAGTCCCTTGGATGCCAGGAGGGTTGACACTGGACGCATATTCCCGCCCAGAGCAAAAAATGGCCCAGAGTATTTACCCAGGCATATATCACTCTGTGAATACCGGACCTGCTTATTTACCTATTGAGGAGCGGGGAGGAGCGGAACACGCTGACAGTGGCCACATATGAAATCTCCACCACATGGTGCGCGGACTCTTCGTCTCCAACCCAATGACGACGCATTTACTGCTCGTTTAGTCTTCAAATACTTGGTGCGATCGGGCGATAATGAGAATTATTGTGAATTTAGTGTTATGTTCGCAAGACAATTCCCGAATCTTGATAATGAAGCAGGGTTATGTAAAAGGGGGCGGTGTAGGCCCTACGAGTACGATGCCACAGCCTCATGCCTTCAGCCTTGAATCTTTCCAACTCTTGCTTCACCCCTCTGGATCGGAATCCAACAGACATAGGTCCCTGGCGCTAAATATCAGATCACCGGCGTTTCACTCGTTTGGGGTCTAACTTCATCTATGACTAACTGATTTGGTGCTCGGTTTGGACGTTAGCGAGGACGTGTGGCTATGACACCTTCGATGAGCCCATTCTGGTGTTTCGAGAGTGTCAAGTTTATCATGATGCTACCATACGGAGGGAGTTATTGGAGGATTTGTTTGCTCACGTGGATTAGAGGACCAAGTGAGAAAGTAATGGGTTTTGGAAAGGGGCATCGAAGTGGGGCATTTTAGAGTTATTAGAATATGCTGATTGTGCAAGCTAGTAGTCTAACTAAGGTAGTATTGTTTTCTTGGGTCTATGACGGAGCTTCTGCTCAAAAGCTCATAAGCTCATTGAACAGGAAGGGAGACTTTGAAAACAAGAGCCTGATTGTCCAGACTGAAGCCACTTTCATCCGCGTACGGAAGCGCTCCACCCTTCATGAAACCATTCTGCGTGATGAAGTCGTTATCGCTCAGACTGAACAAAAAGTACTGTCCGTCATTGCTGACCGAGTTCGTGTTCCAGTCCACCCATCCGGACTTGGGGCTGACGGGTACAAGCGCTAAGCTCTCCCACTTCTCATTCAAGAGGCCAGAGTCCTGCGCGCCGCCGTTGTGCAGACCGAAGCGGTTGAGTTGTGAGTTGACGTTGAAGTCGAGCCAGGAGTAATAGGCTGCGGGTGTGATGGCTGGGTCGAGGACACCGTTGGGCGCCGCGGAACTGTTCGTGGAGTCGTACTTTGGGCCCTTGATGTTGGTTGCTTTGGAGATGTCGAAGATGTCGACGTGGCGATATGCAGAGTTGGAATTGTCTTGGCCGTGGCCGCGACCGGAGTCGCGTGCTAGCACTAGGAACTGTGTTGGGCTGAGATACTGGATCTCCGACTGCGCGGCGACACGGGTGTTGTTCGTGATCTGGGGTAGTGGCACGATATACTCAGCTTTATAGATTGGTTTGAAGGCGTTGGTGACATCGTACTCTAGCAGGCGAGCATAGCGGCGAGTGGATGTATTGAGACCACCGTCCTGGTCCAAGGCCGACTGCAGAAGAGCATAGAGTGTGTTGCCGTCTGGGGAAGCGGTTAGACCTTCTAGACCTTGGTTGTTTGCTCGGCCAGTAGGGTTAGCCGTTGGGGTAATCTTGAGCTTTGGGTCATAGCGAGGCGGACTGGCGGCCGAGAAGGAGTAGGTGTTGTTGCGCTGAGGGATCACCGCGGGAGGGGGTCGGATGGCGGAAAGCATTCGGCCTGATGGGGAGAAGTGGTAGACATAGGCGCCATACTCATCTGAGACCCAGAATGAACCATCTGCTGCAAGGACAAGGCCTTCCGAGTCGATAGACACGCGACGGCCACCTGGCCCAGCACCTCCGAATCCGTCTCCTTGATAGGTTGCTGAGGGGAGGTCAGGGAACCCTGGGAATGTGAGATAAGGACCATGAGCATCGGGGTCTAACCCAGTCGCAGGGTTGCCTGTTGGATCTGTGAATGCAACAGTATCGAGATATTTCAACTTCAAATTGGGAGCGCTGGGTTTTGAAGCTGTTGCGGTATAGTTGGGAGTGAAGGTGATTGCGAATTTGTGAACACGAGGCTGGAAGTTCAAGGTTCCCTCAGTGTTCCATCCGCGATCAGGAAGACCCCAGAGGATACCAGTGTAGACACCAGTCTTGCTATCCAGCTTCCAGGATTTGAGGTCAATTGCGGCACTGCTTCCAATACCGCCAGCGGTGTCTCCAAATTTATCCCGTGCATTATCGGCAGTAAAGCCGTAGCCCGCAAGAGCTTCATAGACGAAGCTCTTACCATTAACGACAGTGGTGTTCACGGCATTAGCGGCAGCTCGTGGAGCAGGTGAGGAAGCTGCAAGGCTGGCCAACAATGTGGCTAAGATAGTTCCAATGAGCATTGTGATCGAGTCCACTTAGGATATTGATTATCAAGTATCAGGTGTTCGACCAGGGTTCATAGAGGGGCAACTTCTGTCCAAAAACTCTGAAAGCTCACCGAAACGAATGAGGGAGCACAGAGCAAATGTGAGTGTGTAGCGATTGGATTCCATGGACCTGGAAAGCTCCTCGGGCCTTTTTAATATTCAGTCTCTCGCGACGGTCAAGTCTGATGGTACTTTCCAGGATGTATAAACACGTGGACCGCTAGCTTCGTATGATTCGCGAAAGTTGCTTTCCCAGAGTACAAGGCGCTATTGCACATACTTACTAGTTCACTGGGTATTTAATGCGCCCTGGTGCCTTTGACGATCATCACAAGATTAAGGTAGTAGCACACCATATGCGCCAATGGTTACTTCGACCAGGATAAAGCGGGAAAAGGAAGGAAGGCTCTGTGTTTGTGTCTCCCACGTGCAATCCTTTAGTTAGCCGGTTTTTTCCTTCTGTTGACACTTACTAGGATCCGGTACACAGTAGCTTGTAGCTGGGGCACTGGGATCGAATCGAAGAACCACGGTCTTCGGTCGACCCAAATTGTCGAATGGAAGCAACGAAGTATTACTCCATGGGTGCGAATCTGATTTCTTGGACAGATAGCTGGAGAGTCTTAGCCGAGGCTGAAATGGAGATTCGTTGTTGCTTGGGGGATGGGCCCCAGGTCCACCCGGCCGATGAGGACAGTACGAGTAATAAAGCTTTTACTCAATCGAAAAGAGGCACGGTGATTCTGTTGGATTGATTGTACTCCGTACCCCGTAGTCTTGTTGGTGTTACGAAGTCCAAAGGAGAATCATGACAATCATGGTGAACTACCACTCAGGTATGAGTAATACTGGAAACTTCTATCCTTTGGCAGCAAGGGAAGGAGTGACCCAGGGGAACGCGAACCTTCTCCAACTGGGGGCGTGTTTGGGTCCTAACCTTCTTGGGAAAAGCGTCTCCTGTAGCGATGACGACATTTCGTTCACTCGCGCGTCAACCAGAATCTTCCAAACGACACGACACATACGATAGCACGAAGCAACAGAAAGGAGAAGCAACTGCTAAGACGATCGATCGCACACCGAAAAGTTGGCTGTGGCGCAGCTCGAATGGATCTGGGCACCACAAAGGAGCCCAGCAATTGGGTAGGTGTTGGTGTGGCCCATGCCTTCTCCCCCCAGCCCTCAGCATGGGCAACTCCAAGATCGAAAACTGTGCGGATCGGCAGATTTCCATGAGGCAACAATAATGGAATCGGGATCGAAATGGCGATTTCGAAATGGCAAAGAGGAGACACACAACGTCATCCTGAATCTCCATCTGCTGCAAACAGAAACGCCTGGTACCTGACTATCTCTCTGCACGTGATCTGGCGCGTTCTGATTTGCTGGCGGATACGTCATCCTAGACTCCTTCGTCTTGTTCATGACGTCGTCGGTGTTTTTGTGAATGCTTCAAGGTTTCAAGTGATACGCCAGCTGACCTGCAAGCGGTCGCGCCTCGTGACTGAATCTGTGTATATATACCTTCATTTTGTCCAGGGTAGAGAGGGACTTCTCCCCAAGCCAAAAACAAACCAAAGAAAACCAATCTCTATCAAATCAAATCAATCCAAAGACTCTTCAGTCAAAACCAAACCCAACCCAACAACCGCAATGGATACCATCAAGTGAGCTCCTCCGTCTTCCATCACTCCCCAGCAACATCGAACTAACATGTTTTCTTCTACAGGAACGCCGCCAACTACGTCAGCGAGACCATCCAAGGTGCCGGAGCCACCGCTTCCAAGGAGGCCAACAAGGAAGTCGCCAAGGATAGCAACGCCTCCATCAGCACCCGTGCCCAGGCTGCCGGTGATGCCATCTCAGACAAAGTCGACGAACAGACTCATGACCGCAAGGCCGATGTCCACCGTGAGGCCGCCAAACACTAGATACTTTAAGTGTCAACGACGTGTGAAGAAATGGGAGTTTGTCATGGCGAGATGACACATCAACGACATATCATTATACCCCAATCACCACAGAATCATGACAGGCGTCTGAGGAAACGCGAAAGCGCAGGTTCATAGCAAACAATGCAGAAATAACTTGCACAACATTTCACAGTGTTTTTTAGTTCTGTCCACTTAATTCTCAATGCGATGGTAAACATTGCAGGTGCGCGTCTTTGGCCATAGACTGGAATCTGGGTTGTGCATCTGGCCAGTAGAACCGTGTTAACACTCCATCTTCAATTGAGGGGTTCCTAATGAGTAGTAAGGCAGGGTTGGCTGGATGCTAGGGAACATGTCAATGCTCATTCAATTGAATCCCTAGGACAGCTGTGAGCATTATTTGAAAACACTGTCACATGTGAATTGTAAAGAAGTAAACTCTGTCAGGGGTTGTTGTGCTGGATTATTTGTTTGTGTAGCTTCTCGCCATGTCATTCCCGTACCCCTAGTCAGTTTAGTTTGAACCACGACCCTCCAGGGCATCAGCCGCCATGTTCCTCATTCGCTCCCTTTCCAACGGATGAATATGGTCGAGCGCGGCGTCCACATCCCGTCTTTGGTTCTCGAGTACCTGAGTCATACCACTCTCGGAGAGGTAGCTTGGCGGTCGATATGTTGTCGTCGGCAGCACGGTATTCAACGCCTCGTCATAGGTGGGAGTCAGAGGTGACGGAGGCACATGCTTGAAGTAGACAAAGTCGGGGTTCATTCTCTGCGGTCGCCCAAACAGACTGGTTAGTTGTGTCCACGAGAGGAATGTCCAACTTGAAGGCAAGGGATTCAACTCACAGTACTATTTCGGAAGTTTCCGTACACAGGGGGTGGATATTGGACCGGTGCGTCACCGATCATTTCCACATCCGGGCCAAACCCATCATCACTCGACATGTGAATCTGGATGGGTTTCTCTGGTGGAATATCATCAGCCACCCCACGATGCCTCTTCGTGCGGTGAGAGGTGCCGTGTCGGCGTCCATGTACGGCTCTTCTTCGTGTGCTCCTTGGTGACTTTATCAGCATAAACATTCGGATAAGCTGATGACAAAATATTCCCGTCAGTGACAGAATGAATAGGATCGACACCACATGGAAAGCGGTATTGTGAGCGACTCCTGTGAATGCAAGTACAAGATCTGCTGATGGTTAGCTAACCCCAACGACACCCCGTTACATTTCCATGTCAAACCCACAGATGATCACCGCGACAACCAATGTAACCCCGAAAGCAAAGCATATCTTTGCTTTTGCGTTCACTTCTGGATCCCGATATGCTCTCGTCGACATTATGTGGCGGCTTCTGGCACTCCTCCGTGAAGTCTGAGTCCTCCGGCTGCCATGACTGCCATGACTGCCGCTTCGAGAACTCGTAGTCTGTGTACGCCCTGACCGTGGAACACTGGTTGACTCGTCCGTGATACCCATCTCCGATCTTGGTACACTGAAAGAGCCTGTTTGTGACGCGCTTCCGTATAGATCTGACTGCTCCCACTGTTCATGCCTTGGATCATGAATCGACTGGGTAACTATATTTATTGGAACCTCATTATCGATGACCGAACGGGTAGAACTTCTGGATCTTGTGACTGCTGGTAACGCACCCCTAGCAAAGAGATTGTTCCTGCCAGACGATCGCGATGCAGATAAGAACAGAGGCACCACAAAGGTCTTCGTTGGGCGGCCTTGTGATGCGCCAGAGCTTTCTGGTGCTGGTCTTGACCTCCAGAATCGTGACATGCTGCTGATGATACTGTTCCGTGACTCGTCAGCTCGAGGTGGTGCGAGGAATCCTTCAGTTGGTCTTTGGGAAGCTCGCTCCATTGTCGGTCTGATATACCTTCGCAGGCTTGATATTCAGTGCCGTGAAGGCAGTCGTGCTAGTGAGAGAGGGATTGGGGCACTTATGAGCCGGCATGTACAGAGACGCGTCGACGAAGCTGGCACGAGAAGCATGGCAACAAGGAACCGAACCAAAACAACTTAAAAAGTGATATCACATGGCCAGACCTGTGAAAGTCGAGATGGCCATGTTTGCGACCAGAAGCTGCGACAGTGGCCTTCATGATCTTGTATTTCATGCTGCAAAGGAGCTGCGCAGGGAGAGCGGAACTGGTCGAGGAATGTACTTCCGTGATCAGACTGAGACATTACGAGGGATCCAGGTGAAGGGCCTTTCACCTTCTTGATAGGCCGTCATGTCAACCTACTTTGGGCAGCAACCCTCTTCGAGCATGCGATATGAAGTCCATATTAGGTATTGGCAGTTGGACGTCGATAGACAACACATCGACAAGCAGAAGTTCGTGCACGAACGCGTCCTGAAACATTGACGTTCGACAAGCGCGCCCTCTGGCTGGTTGTCAACTCCCCCCTGCTTTGGCTTGGCAAACGCAAATTGCGCTAGCGACAATCGGTTTGCCTTGCCCCCTGTATGAAATCAAAAGCTGAAAAAAGGCTCTTTACCAGTGGACTTTGGTTTTGTGATAGAGGCATAATAAAATGACTTTGTTTTTTTTGCTTTGTCTTCCTGAAGAGGAGAGCGCCGTACACGAAATGTTTCAAGAGAAAAAAAAAGTTCCTCGACCGGGAGTTGAACCCGGGGCGCCTGGGTGATGAATCACTTGAGATTTTCTGCTGAAAACCAGGTATGTTACCGTTACACCATCGGGGATGTGATGAATTATGATTGAAATTATCACTCTTGATAATATATACAGACAATCTTACCCCCTGCTTCTTAACTGTCCGGTTCTAAATGCTTTGAACATTGCTTAGACTGCATTCATGACATGCTTTTGCAATTAATTGCGTGATAATCGTTAAAATAATTATAGACCGTAGACTGCAATGTCACGGAGAATTACTCTAAATGCTGCGTCCTGCCTCGATTGTATTTACTGCCCAGCCTAATGAGAGTAAGGACCGTGTGAGTAACCTGGTCGATATGGAGGCGTGAGGACAAGAAGTCTGAACTAATTTTATTCACTGAGCATGCCCAGGGTACTTAGGTCCCCTAGAAATGTTAAGTGTGCACATCGTGAAGGCATCTATGACTAGACACGCAAGATAGCTTGACTTTTTAAGCCAAGACCAGGAGTCAGCGAGCCTATAACAGCAGATACCCTCCTCGTGTATCATTTATATTGGTGTTTGGTCTCCTCCGTACTGTACGGAGTACAGGCCTCCAATATCGAATGGGTCCAGCACTAGGTCGACCATATCAGGTGTGGTCTAGTTAACTTGCTCTCGGCCCAATGTCGAGTCTCATCCCAGCATCGGCCAAGCATGGACATAAATTTGCCAACTCTCGTTCTCGTTTGCGAAAACGAAGCAGCAGGACTTCATTTCCAATCTCACCCAACTTGCGGGGAAACTTGGAAATACCCCCAGGTAAGTGTTCTTGCAAGCAGACAGGATCATCCTGGTAGATGCTGTGTTTGAACAGCGAATACTAGCATATCGGAGAGACACTGGGTTGTGATATCGTCCTGCAGCTCGGCCAGTGTCTCTGATTGGGGCTCTGCGTCACGAGCGTGGCTGTTAGAGATTGCTCATAGCGTACGCTTCCCACTGCTGTAGTCATTAGTGGATTGAAGTGCTTTGACGCGTGAACATATGATGCGTCTCATCTGCCGAGTTCTCCCAGCAGAAGATTTCGGTCTGTCGAAGCAGACACAACTACGTCCCGTCAGTGAATATTCTCGTCACACAAAGACACAGAACTTACTAATAGGGTCCTCTGAGGGCGAAAATCGCACATCATTGACCGTTCCTTTGTGCCCTGGCAATTTATATAGTAATCTGGCGGAGCGTGTATCCCACACGACCACAGTACGATCTCCTGCACCGGCGGCGATTTTGTCTCCCTTGGAACTCCAACTTGCGCGAATCAAGTTCTTCTCAAATCCCGACGGGGCTCCATCATAGGTCTGTACAGCCCGATCTACTGGAGCAAAAGGGCGAACATCCCACGTTCGAACGGTCGAGTCATGAGAGTTGGAAAGGAGCGTTTGAGAGTCTGGAGATACTTCTAGGGATGTAATGGTGTCTGTATGCCCAGTCAAGGTGTATATCACTTCCAACGTACGGGCGTCCCAGACTTTGATGTCGTTGTCAATGCCACCGGAATAAATTTCATGACCCTGTTCAGCAAGGGCAACTGCTGTTATAGGGAAATCCGTTTCAATGTAATCCACAGCTGCTTTCTGACGGGGATCCCATATGCCAATGGTGCCATCGTCACTGCCACTGAGAAGAAGGTCTTGACCGCGTCTGCTGAGGTCAAGACAGTTGATGACCTCCTCATGTCCAACATGCTTGCGCACTCTTAGTCCTGTCTCAAGGTCCCAATTTGCGATGGTCATATCCGCGGAGGCGGAGTAGATTGTTCTCGAGTCGCGTGACCATTGTAGGTCCAAGACGGCCCCCTTGTGGCCGGTCAAAGTACCATAGTTTTCAGATTGTCCGTAGGTGTTCCACAGCATGATAGACCGGTCCATGGAGCCAGAAGCTATGTGTTTTCCGGTCGGGTCGAAGCGAGTCGCGAAGATTTCGCCTGAGTGGCCTGTTAATTCCATGATAGGTGCAGTAAGACCGCTTGTCCGCAGAGCGGAGGTAATGAGGGCGCCGTCCGAATCTTTGCCAGTGAGGGCGACGGCTTTTCCATCGCGAAGGTCTGAATTCGATTTCTGTCGCTTAACCAAGGCGTGTGGCTTGGAAAAGCTATCAGACGCCTGCCTTTTGATAGACGGCATCATGATTGCGTCTGGTCTTTATGTGGTAGAATGGCAGGTGAACCAGATTACTCCTCAGCTAGGAATCAAGTTGGAAAGTAGAGAGAATTATCTGATATTTCCATTGAGGGTTGACGCAGCCTTCCTCTCACAACTTTTTGGAGAGCGCAGCCCGCAAATGGGAATACCGAGGTATAGCCGACCAGCTCGGTCCTAATTACTACTACTACCTGTCGTCGAGGCAGGGCCTTGGCACGAGATTGTATGCCAATCATTTCATGCAAGGCTTCAACATATCTGTTCTTCTCATATTCACTGAGTCCGTCAATCACCAACTGTCTTCCAGTGATCGTGCTATAGTCTTGTCAGCTCGTCGTCATACATTCTCTCAGGTCCTTGAGATGAATACTCAGAGATAACTTTTCTTTCTAGCTTTTATGGCAGCAAGCCAGAAAGCCGCCCGGTTGGGCGAAGAGTAAGCAGACCGCAACAGGCAGGCATCTATTCTCCCTCAAGTTCTGACAACAATCAACAGGGTCTGGAAGTGAGCAGCACAAGGATATCAATTTGTTACTTCTTCTTACACATAACAGAACACGGGTTGACAAAGTCAATGCTGAACTCGTCACGCTCACATATGGCACAATTGTGGCTCAGCTCTGTGCTGACTATGACAATGACTATGCACAAGTCAATCAGCAACTTGACAAAATGGGCTACAACATTGGAATGCGTCTTATTGAAGATTTCCTTGCCAAATCTAATACTGGTCGATGTGGTAATTTTCGAGACACGGCAGAGATGATTTCCAAGGTAGGCTGATGATGGTGAGGAACATGTGATGCTGAGTCTAATGATGGTCTAGGTTGGCTTCAAGATATTCCTCAACATCACCCCCACTGTCACAAACTGGACTGCAGACAATAAACAATTCTCCTTATTGTTTGATGAGAATCCTTTGGCAGATTTCGTCGAACTTCCAGATGACGGCCGGGCACAGGATGAATTGTGGTTTTCTAACATCTTTTGCGGTGTTCTACGTGGAGCCCTGGAAATGGTATTTGCACGTCTACCTGGATAAATTCACATCTGCTGATAACATTCCCATTAGGTCCAAATGGCTATCGAGGCTCGTTTCGTCAGCGATGTCCTCCGTGGGAACGATGTTACTGAGATACGAGTATCATTGATACGCTACATCGAGGATGAAATGCCACCAGATGATGAATGAAGCTACCAATCATCATTAAGATCAAACAGAGCACCCCTATGTTTGGGTGTGAGATGCTGATGCCCAACCACCCATCCGGTCACGAGTGGCAACACAACTGCAAGAGCCCAGTGGTCCCTCAATTTCCACGTGATCGGGCCCCTTTTCCAGTATATGTACTCCGTACCATCAGGATGACGATGCCCCTGATGCTGTTTCAGCAAGCCAACGGGGGCAGGGGCAATCTTGCTGTGACCATATCTGCAAGATTCAGGGGAGGTGGAAGAGTCCTCTCTTTGCTAATGGCAAATGAGAATTATAGAGTCGCTGCCCTTTGTGTACTCGTAGTATTGCTGCTGGGAGGGATTTTTTGGATTATGTTGGGTGCGGTGATGGAAGGGCGAGGTTCAGAGGTTCTCTGCTTCCTGCCAAGCACCCCACCATAGAAATTGCTCGTTACAGTCTAGCGTGCTGCACACTACGCGGGGCATACATAGGGCTGGGTGAGGGCTCCCTGTGAGTCGTGGAGCCCGCCGCCCTCGACCTTAAGATTTCTGCGTCTCTTTCTCAGCCTCTGAACTTTTTTTCACCCTCTCACTACGACTCCGTACTTGTCACTGCTGTGCAAGCCATCTTCTGTTCCAGGCGTCCTCCCCCCCAGTCGCCCCCCAACGTGTGTTGTCTTGGGCACCTCCCAGCCAAGTCAGCAGTCCCCTATCAACCCCTAGAAGGCCTCCACACAACGTGTTCCCTCGTGCTTAGGTACCTACCCTGTACCAAGTATTTCCAGTTTTCCCAGCACGCAACCCATGCAGTTGGCAGTTCTGCCTGCCTCAGCACCTCACGAGTCACCACCCCGTTACCCATACCGTTACCCATCCATCACCCCATTATTTCGTTTCGCCAACAGACAGTTATTCCTCTCACTTCTCTTCAATCTCGGCATTTGCCTTCACTCATAACTACTACTGCATCGCTCTTCACACGCACCGAATATCTCTGCACATTCGCATTAGCAGCGAGTATTTGCAGATCTCACGATTTTGTTGATTTCCCTTTGAGTGCCTAGGCCGCCTACGTCTCCAAGATTAGCCGGCTCGCCAGCCCATCTGCTTTTGTGGCGGTCGCGTTTCATTTCAGAGCAACTTCTTCTGGAGACCTTTCGATCTTTCTCTGATTACAGCCTCACCTACTTCAACCATTTGCATCCTCGACACTGCGTCCTCACTCCTCCTCTGATCTCGATGTACCGGAAATGAACCTTGCCTGCCACCTCTGAAGTCGCTGTCGGTTTGCGCGACCGACTCTCCGCACGTTCCTGATCCATCACCTATCGGCCGACCCACTCGACGCATCCTCCTACACCCATCGCTTGAGGTTGAAACTCCTCACCTTTCTCCTCTGTTTGGCTTGCAATTAGTACCGCTTGCCACACCTTTTCGAGCCTTTGATGGCTATGATGAACATGACACAAATGAATGCTGCAGGAGTTGCTGGAGGCCCAGTTGGCGGTGGAATGGTCATGATGAACAGTGGCAGTCCAGCAATGCCTGCCAATAACAGTGGCAGTGGCAGTGGCAGCGGTATGCCAGCAGAGCACATCAAGACCCAACTGAACACCTACATCTACGAATATTTCCTCAAGCTCGGTCATTATGACATTGCCAGAAGCATTCTCAACGATAAGGGCGTCACCATCCACACAAGGCCACCCGTCAAGCAAAGTCCTGGTCGTCGCAAAGACGGTGAAGTGAATGGTGTTGATGCAGATGGAATGGACACCGATCTTAAAGACGACATTCCCGATGACCTTCCCCGTCCAGGCCACTTGGGAGAAACAACCACACCTGGCATCGGCTTCCTCTTTGAATGGTTCAGCATATTCTCCGACTTGTTCTCTGCCCACCGCGGTGGGAAAGGGCCTGCTGGGAACATGGGTCCAGCTGCCCAATATTTGATGCAACATCAGGTAATACCACAACCATCCTCCGTGACTGCGCCTACTGACATTATACCTAGAACATGCAGCGTATGAGAGAAAATCAGCAGAACCAAATCAACCGACCTGGAATGATGAATCCAAATCAATTTGCTATGCGTGCTAACATGGCAGCGCGGAACGGGATGATGAACGGAAACATGCCTAACGCGAACAAAATGTAAGCCGAACGTTTCGCGTCAGGCTATCACAGTACTGACATCTTACAGGACACCTCAGCAGATGCAGCAGTTCAGCAAAGCCCAGATGATCCAACAACAACAGCTCCAGCGAGAGCAAGGCGATATGGACATGAACGGCCGTGCTTCGTCCCCAGCAGAAGGAGAAAACGGCGGATCACCCTCTAAGCGGCCACGCCTGGAGGGTCAACAATTCAACGGAGCCATGATGCCAAACGGGCGTCCAGGGATGCCTGGAGGTGTAGCACCTCAGGGAATGATGATCCAGAACGCTTTCAACCCCAATATGAACAATAATCAATTCCGACAAAATGGCGCTATGCCCCAGAAGCCCATGCAGGTGAGTCGTGGCGATGCCTCTCTACCACCAACTGCTGATCGCTTCCAGGCTGGAATGGCTAATGGGATGATGAACATGGGCAATGCTGGATCTCCTATGATGCAAGGAATGAACCCTGGGCAATTCACTGATGGCATGCAGCTAGAAATGTACAACCAGAGAATGGCTGGCCAACAGATGCAAGGTGCGCCTGGTGGCGGACAGAGTGGTAACCACGCCTTGCAAGATTATCAGATGCAATTGATGCTCTTGGAGCAGCAGAATAAGAAGCGCTTGATGATGGCAAGACAAGAGCAGGATAACGCGGTCAACCGAGATGGCCAACCCATGGGTATGCCTGGAGGCATGTCGCCTTCAGGAAGCGGGCGGACTGGCAATTCTCCAAACCCAGTTGATCAAATGAAGCGGACTCCACAAATGGGAGGTCTCCCCGGCTCTCCCTCCGCTGGTGATATGGCAGGACGTTCTCCAGCTGGAATGAACTTCATGAACGGCATGCCAACCGCCGAGTTCAACCCCGCCATGTTCATGAAAGATGGCCAGGCAATGGTTGGCCCTGGAGGTCCCAATATGAGACCACCGACATCGATGGATGTTCAAGCCATGGCCCGTCAACAGCAGAACCGCATGAACAACCAATTCCAGGGCGGTCAACCGATGATGCAGCAACCATCTCAAGGTCAACCACAACCAATGGGTACACCTGGCCAGCGGAATGAGATGCCACCCCCTCAAGCCCCAGCCGGCAATAGTGCACAGCGCAATCAACCAGGATCTCCCCAGGGCAATCCACCGCCAACACCATCGACGGCGAACAAGGCAGCACCCAAGTCGAAGAAGGCCAAGGAAGAAAATAAGAAGCGTACTGCAAAGAAACCAGCAGCCCCCAATGCAGCCAGCACAGAAAATGATCCTCCTGCAACTCCGACGCCATCGACACCCATCACCCCTGTGCATCCAGGTCCAGGCTTTAACTCTGGCGGTAAGGCTGCAGCTGCAGCCACGAATTCCAATCAAGCGCCACCACCAAGTCAGGCCATGCCTCCCAGCCAGCCCATGCATCAACCCGACCTCTCACAAAACGCTTTCAACGACTTTGGTGGACCCGACCAAAACTTTAATTTGGATTTCAGCACATTAGAAAATAGCGATGTTTTGGAAAATTTCGACTTTGACAGCTTCCTCAACACCACCAATGACGACACATTCAACTTCGATGGAGCCATTGGTGTTGGAGGTGACTTTGGTCTAGACGGGACGGGAGAATAGAATGCCCTCGTCCGTTGGGGATCATGCACTCGCTCTCCTAAGGCTTTGTAACATTTAATACCCTAGGCGTTGAGTTTGGAGAGAGCACGGTACGCATTGGCGGCGGGCGCGTTCATAGTTTTCTTTGGACATGTTGATGCTGAATACTTTTTCTTGTTCACAATACCCGCTGCTCAGACGAAAATGATTTTATTGACATGGACATACCTTGAAAGGTCAAATATGGCGGTGCACAGTGTGGGGAGGAGCGGAGGTGAACATGGGATGGCGCATCATTGACTTGATTATCCTTTTCTGTTGACCGTTTGTGTAGTCTTACTTCCCGCCCTTGAGACCAAAAAGCTGATCGGCTTGAAATCTACCTACCTTCTTTAATGAAATTTAGATCATTCAGATCATCCTCACATTACTCCTGTTGCTCTGCATGCTCATGGTTCAAATTCCATGATCGCGAGTTCTTTCAATAAATGAAGGGGCGATTGCACTTTCGCCATGGAGAGGTATCGGAGGGAAGGAAATGAGCAAGTCAAGGCAGGTGCCACCCTGCTTCTTCAGCCTCTGATGTTCTCTGCCTAGGTGAGAAGCCAGTTCAAACTCAAGTACTCATGTCCTCATGGAACTTCCATTCTAGTACTCCGGACACATTCATATTTTGTCTTCCCTGCCCAGAATGAGGTATCAGAGTTGGGACGTTCTTCTCTTTCCTGCGGACTCCAGGGTTCCACTCCAGGAGTTCGATACAAAATGCTTCGCCCTCGATCCAAGTAAGTAAGAATTCTCAGCGGATGATGATGATCAGACATTGAAGGTGATAGGTTCTCGCATTACGACATTACAAGGACCGTCCAATGCGGAAATCGATCATTTTGAGTCCATGACACTTGTGCCGACTGTGACCTCGTTCGTGGCAAGCCTGGAACGCCATTCTCCTTTCCGAATTTCCATCCACAGCTGGAAGAAGCCTGTCCCCTCGCGATTACTCCAGAGCTACAAGACACGTGATGAGAAGGTTATGTTTGAAGCACGTATTTATATTGATGGAACTCTTCAGGCGTATGGCTCTGCCCATATCCGCGGGATATATGAAACTGACATGATCTTCCAGTCAACACTCTTTCGATGATGGTAGTGCATGGCCAGAAGTGATAGAAGAAGAGACACGCACTGGTGAGGGCCAGCCACTCTTGTTTCCTGTCTTTCACAGAGACGTTCTCTATCAGACTCATTGGGAGCCAGGAGATGCTATTGGTCGCATCAAGGTCGTTATTGCAGAAGGGGTGGTTCGTGAGGATAGCCCTGAGCCTGATACTCACATCACATTCGACCGTCTTCGTGATGTGGTTTCGTTTGCGTTCCAACATGCACCTCAAGGTTTGTCCTTCACTCCTCTACGGGGCTGGGAAAATATTAATGTGTCATGCAAGATATCCTAGAGTATTCCAGCATCGCGTGGCCGAATTTACGAATGTTTGGCAGAGTTCCAAAGCAAGTGAAGCGACCAGGACCCATCGGTTCCCGAGTGCCCCCAGCTATTCCCTATCATGACACCCACTCGCATTCACCCGATAGATTGCCCATCGGGAGTCGAAATATCAAAAATAGATCGAACACCGTTGATAGATTTCAAAGATTGTTGAATGCGGAGACCTTCTCTGACTTGCAATCTGATCCTCCAACCAAGACCATCGAGAATGGTCCGGCAAAGGCCAATCCCTACCAGGGTCCGGGACTGTTGGGTCTTACAGACAACCCGGAGGATCCATTTGTTGGCCCTCAATCGGTTGCAAGTCGAGCATGGCGTGCACAGGTTAGAGCTTCCAGCCACGACATTTCTATGCCCGATTATGTTTCGAGCAGGCGGGATCATAGTCGCACGCATACCGATATGTCTGATGTCAACTATCCGAAAGCGAATTTTCTCAAACATATGGAAGAGGCTCATCCACGAGAGATTGTACAGGCTCTTAGTCCAGCTCAGCAAGCGCAGCTTATGAGGGAACTCAAAGCGGTCGGGACCCCAGAACAGGGAACACATGCTCCTTCCAATACACCGCGGTCTTTGTCGGGAATGAAGCAGCCAGCGCTGGCAATCGAGAAGGTTCGCGAAAGCATAGGAACAAGGGTTGGATCGAGTGCAAGCTCATCTCGTCAGCTGAATGACACATATTACACTCCAGACGAACCCAAAGGCGCGCTTAGGACGAGAAATAGTCCCTGCTCAAGCAACGGAGGCCAGCCAGGGATGGCATTGTCAGTGGAAGAAGAGGAATGTCAACCGGCACCTTTGGATACAAGCCGCTCAAGGCCACATTCAAACATGTCCAAGCGCAAGCGGCACTCTAACTCGGTGGAGGTCGAGACGACAAGTGATGATTGTAGGGTACAGGTTACGGAGCATTCCTCGCCGCCAAAGACCAATTGCAATGCCACCGCCGCTTGCAAGAATGAAGTGGCTGAATAAGGAGACTTTCTGAGTAGTGATGCTAAATTCTTTTGATCTGTATCAGTTGACAGACATTATCTGGAGTATTGGTAAGACAGATGACGGTTGGACGGCAGGACAAGGCTCTGGACGAAAGGGGGCCTAAGACGGCTCGGACGGGTCGATGGCCGGTTATAGCATTACAGAACATTATCTGGTATTTGACTATAACCAAACAGTATGGAGGGCAAAGATCATGAGTTAGGAAGGCATACAAAGAGAAGGAGACCTTAAGGGGAGCACTTGTTGCTTGTTGCCAGAATGAATGGGCTGCAATGCCTCGACAGCCAGCGGCTTGTCTGCTCAATATTCGATCGCTTGCACTCAAGATGTTAGTCTAGAAGAACGAATGAATATTGACTACTTTTACACGCCTATGTTAGACTAATTTGGCCATTCTGAAATACCCCATGCTGCCATCAGATAGCGACACAAGAAGTGGTATAGTGGGATTGATTCCTACTGTCCGGGGAAGGACAAATACCGTCAATAATACTCCCAATACCAGTTCATACTGCCCCACGTCACAGAACCATTTTCGGTTATATACGGATTCGAACCACCACTTGCACTGACTCATTTTTCCGTCTACTATTCAAAAGTTCTTTCCTGCCCATTCACTCTACCAGGCGCACTTTTCACTGTGCGTTATACCCTCGTCTCTAATTAGCACTCCCCTTTGGAGTAACTGGAACTCCTCATACCCAACTGGTGGCGACTAACAGCAAAGAAAAGCCTTACATGCCCTAGTACCCCGCTTCCAGCCATTTTCCCACGCCTGCAGGGATTTCACTCATTTGTCCGCGACAATGCCTATGTGAGTTCAAGCTTGCTCTCTAAGGGTGATTGGAGTCTTGTGTTACTTACCAGCCCTACCAGGCTACGAGAGCCCTGGAAGAAATACCGCAAGTTCAAACCTCTTGACCTGCCAAATCGACAATGGCCTTCCAAGACCAACGACAAGCCCCCGCGGTGGCTGGCAACGGATCTAAGAGATGGAAACCAGAGCTTGGTTGATCCCATGGTATATTGAATCCCTAATGGTTGACTGGATCCCGGCATGCTGACCGGCAGGCAGGACGGAGAACAGAAACTGCGCTTTTTCAAGATGCTTGTCGAACTTGGCTACAAAGAAATCGAAGTTTCTTTTCCTTCGGCCTCTCAAACCGACTACGACTTTACGAGAAACTTGGTTGATTCTCCGGGGGTGGTTCCTGATGATGTATGGCTACAAGTCCTGTCCCCTTGCAGAGAAGACTTCATCCGCCGCACGGTTGAGTCATTAAGAGGCGCAAAGAAAGCCATCCTTCACCTATACCTCGCAACCAGCGAATGCTTCCAGAGAATTGTGTTTGGCATGACTCAGGAAGAAAGTATTGCTCTGGCTGTCAAATGCACCCAGTTTGCCCGCTCCATTACCAAAGACGACCCCAGTCATGCAGGCACCGAGTGGCTGTACGAATTTAGTCCCGAGACCTTCTCCGACACCTCGCCTGAATTTGCGGTACGGATTTGTGAGGCCGTCAAGGCCGCCTGGGAACCTACAGAAGACGCAAAGCTCATATTTAACCTTCCAGCGACTGTCGAGATGGCCACACCGAATGTTTTTGCGGATCAAGTGGAATACTTCTGCACGCACATGACTGAGCGTGAAAAGTTCTGTGTATCGGTCCATCCTCACAATGATCGAGGCTGCGCGGTGGCTGCTGCTGAATTGGCACAGATGGCTGGCGCTGACAGAGTGGAGGGAACTTTGTTTGGAAATGGCGAGAGAACGGGGAATGTCGATCTCGTCACTCTGGCTCTGAATCTCTATACTCAGGGAGTCTGGCCGAATATTGACTTCAGCGACATCAACAAGGTCATTCGAGTATGCGAGGAGTCGACCAAGATCCCTGTCAATGAACGATGGCCATATGGCGGGCAACTTGTCGTCTGCGCATTCAGTGGGTCTCACCAGGATGCCATCAAAAAAGGGTTTCAAGTGCGCAAGAGGGATGGAATCGGACGCGAAGACCGTTGGGAGGTGCCGTACCTCCCACTCGACCCTCAGGATATCGGACGCACCTATGAAGCCATCATCCGTGTCAATTCACAATCTGGCAAGGGTGGTGTGGCTTGGGTCATACAACGAAGCCTTGAACTCGACCTTCCCCGTGGTCTACAAGTGGCATTTAGCAAGATCGTGCAGAAAGAAGCCGACGCCAAAGGTAGGGAATTGCTACCTCGAGAGATTCAGGCGCTTTTTGAGGAGTCATACCATCTGAAGAGCAATCCAAGATTTACTCTGATCGACTACAACATCACGGCGGTAAGAGCTCCTTCGCCTGCCCCGACCTCCAAAGCGGCCACCGCTCCACAAGGGAACACAGCGACGCCAGCACAGAATACATCGACGGCAAAGAGACAGTTTGCGGGTGTGATTGCCATCGATGGAATCCAACATCCGATCGTGGGAGTGGGTAATGGTGCCATTTCGTCTCTTGCACAAGCTCTTCATTCCCTTGGTATCGATCTCGATGTGGCTGACTACAAGGAACACGCTATTGGAGAGGGCCGCGAGGTAAAGGCAGCGACGTACATAGAATGTACGGCGACGAATTCGCACGAGAAAGTGTGGGGTGTTGGAATTCACGAAGATGTTGTTCAGGCATCTCTGATTGCCCTCTTGAGTGCTGCGAGCTCGGTATGGCAATTATCTCAAAAACGTCCAGGGGTGTGACTGACTAACTGTTGCATCCAGTTCCTATCATCGCGGGTCTCGACTCCCAATCCCTTTAAGCCAAAACATCTCAGACAATTTTCGGAGGCGGAGCTAGAAGCTCTTGAGCGACTGAATCTCAACGGCTCAGACAGCCCTATCAGCCCGCTGAGGACGGTCCATACGCCATCTAAAATGAATATTGAATCAACTGCACAAGGCGCACCAGCAGCAAAAGTTGACATCGGCTTGTTGGAACAAAAGGCCGAGCATATCAACGGACATGCATAGGATTAAGGAGGTTTGACTTCACGGTACCAAAATTGGGCATTCCATTATCCGGGATTGATATGGAGGAGATTGTATAATTGTCGCCCTGGAAGGGTTGACTGGAAAAACAAATTGAAAAAGGATCTGTACAGTCGACAGCTCATGAAATCAATGCAACAAAAGTTAACCAACCTCGGCCCCCCCACTCTCTCTCACGCGTTCTGGCTCTCACTGATGTTTCTTGAAGCACATGCTCCATCACGGCCCCGTCACGGTTTCCAGAGATGCAAAGATGTCGATGGGGCCCGGATAGGGTCATGTGGATGAGCATGAACTTCGCAGCCTGTAGGACTCGTAATAATCAACAATATCTTGACATGTGTTCAGACTGTTGCAGATGAGGCCGTTATTAGTTTGATCGAATCATCACATTACGCGAGAAGGGTTTGTTTTTGAAGCCCGAAGACCCTCGGCCCAAGAAAAGAGGCGGCCAATTGATAATAGCACAGCGACGATGGGTCCCAGACGAGATTCCACTTCTCGGACTCGAGATACCGACGTGCAGATGCATGACGATGGCTTTGCACCCTTGCGTCCTCATGCTTTCAGCCGTTTGGCGTTTGACGGTTTGCTTTGACATGAGCTTCATCCACTCTCCCCCAAACCCCAAACTCGAGGAGGTCCAGGACTGGATGCGAAAGACGACCCCCGTTACTCCCATTCATTGCGAGGCACTCCCTTTTGTAACAAAGTAAGTCAGTGAGTGACTGCTAACCAGACCCTAGATGCTCTGCGCGACGGAGTACTCTGTGCACATACTCCACGCTGTCCTGGCTCGTCCCTCCGCACCGATCGCCAGCTTCCACCCTCATCCCACTCCCACTCCCTATTATAGTATTGCTACTGCTAAGGCTATTGGTATCCTGATTCCCGCCCTTCCTCTTATTATTTACATCCAAGCCGCTGGCACCCCGGACTTCTTGTCTCTGACATACATCATTCATATGCTACCCTACCATCCCTAATCACTTTGCTCTAATAGCCTACTGGCTCACACGCTCCACGCACTTACTATCTGCCCATTCCCACCGAGCACACCTTTGGCGTCGTCGAGTATGGAGATTCTAGCGGAATAGGTCCCTCTCTGTGACGTGAAACAATTCCTTAACACCTCCCTCCTTGACTGCCTCGCCCCTTCGACAGCCCGCCATTGAAAGGATTGACGCCAGGGTCTGGCTGAGTGCAACCCTCGATCCCTATGGCGGCAACCGGTCGTCCGTCACCCGGTCGTCGATTCCTCAGACCCCTCCTCTACTCCGCTGCTGCCCTCGCCGGTGTTAGCGGAACCCTGATATATGTCTCCTATCGCCCCATTAATGTCCCCGGTTCGCAGGGGGCTATCGTTCCCATCCCGCGCACCAACGATGGAACCATAATTCCGCCCAAGTTTCCCTTGATCAAGGCTAGAACAGAGCAGATTGCAGATCTGAGAAAGAGTGGTGGCTTGGCTGGAGCATCGCCAGGGACTCCTATCGTCCAGCAATTAAGGAATAGCCTGGACCGGTTAAGAGGTGCGACCAGTGATAACCGAGATCAAGACCTGCCCGCAGATCAACAAGCCGGAGAGCCCTATGATCTCCTGGTCATTGGTGGGGGCGCAACTGGCTCAGGCATCGCCCTTGACGCCGCGACTCGTGGACTAAAGGTTGCTCTGGTCGAGCGTGATGACTTCGCCGCTGGTACTAGCAGCAAAAGTACCAAGCTCGTCCACGGCGGCGTGCGGTACTTGGAAAAGGCTGTCTGGGAACTCGACTACAATCAATATGCTCTGGTCAAGGAAGCCCTGCGCGAGAGGAAGTATTTCCTCGATACTGCCCCTCACCTCTCTATGTGGCTGCCCATCATGATTCCATTGCAGAAGTGGTGGCAGGCTCCTTATTTCTGGGCCGGCACCAAGTTCTATGACTTTTTGGCTGGGAGCGAGGGCATCGAGACGAGTTACTTTCTGACCAAGAGCAAGGCTCTTGACGCGTTTCCTATGCTGAAAAAGGACAATCTCGTGGGTGCCTTGGTGTACTACGACGGAGCACATAATGACAGCAGAATGAACATCTCCATCGCTGCGACCGCCGCACTGTATGGTGCAACCGTGGTAAACCATATGGAGGTCACAAGTTTAACGAAGGATGGAAGTGGCAGACTTAATGGTGCTGTGGTGAAGGACGTAATCGCGGAGAAGAACGGTAGACCCGCTGCAGCCATCACTATCCGAGCAAAGGGCGTCATTAATGCCACTGGGCCCTTTTGTGATTCTATTCGCAAGATGGACGATCACAAAGTCCAAGAAATCGTTGCTCCAAGCTCTGGGGTGCACGTTGTCCTTCCTGGCTATTACAGCCCTCAGAAGAATTCCATGGGGCTGATCGATCCCGCAACCTCAGACGGACGAGTTATCTTCTTCCTTCCATGGCAAGGAAACACCATTGCGGGGACCACTGATGCTCCTTGCGATATTACCCAACAACCGATCGCTGGCGAAGACGAAATCGGCTGGATCTTGAACGAGATCAAAGGTTATCTGTCACCTGATATTAATGTCCGACGTGGGGATGTCCTGGCTGCTTGGTCTGGCATTCGGCCCCTCGTGAAGGACCCTAAAGCAAAGAACACGGAATCACTTGTCCGAAACCACTTAGTCACTGTATCCGAATCAGGTCTTTTGACATGCGCTGGTGGGAAATGGACCACGTATCGTCAAATGGCCGAGGACGCGGTCGATGAGGCCATCAAGCAATTCAAACTACAGGCCAAGCCCCTCACCTCACCCACCAGAGTGAGCGGGACCGAAGCGATCGACGACGCTGCGCCACTAGATGGCTCCTGCCAGACACACCAGGTGCGCTTAGTCGGGGCCCACGGCTTTTCCAAAACTCTTTTCATCAACCTCGTTCAACACTTTGGCATCGAAACCGAGGTAGCCAAACATTTGGCCGAGTCTTATGGAGATCGCGCATGGACCGTGGCAGCCTTGTCCAGTCCCACCAACGAAAGATTTCCAGTCCGGGGAAAACGCATATCTGCCTTGTACCCATTTGTCGATGGCGAAGTTCGGTACGCCGTACGCCATGAGTTCGCCCAGCGTGCCGTCGATGTCATTGCACGACGGACGCGCCTGGCTTTCTTGAATGCCCAGGCTGCTCTTGAGGCCTTGCCTACCGTGATCGACCTGATGGCAGATGAGCTCAAATGGGATAACAAAAGGAAAGACCTTGAATGGAGGGAAAGTGTCACCTTCTTGGCATCTATGGGTCTTCCCAAGAGCAAACTAGGAGTATCCAGGAAGGATGTGGAGAGCGGAAAGGCAGGCTTCACGGATGAATATGAACGGAAGCTTTACTCGAGATATGGTAAGCTTTCCCCCCCGGTCCCTCCCGAAAGCTCGAATTATCGTAGCTAATACACTGTGACACCGTTCCAGATGGTCCAGCGGACACCCTAGAAAGCGACTCGAAGCTGATACCAGGTCACAACCCGGTCCTGGGTCAAAAATCCCCAGCGAACAATTAATTCCTTCTCTTCAACATTGGTCTCTGACCTCCACCTCATGTTTCAAAATCATTTTATGTGGTTAAAAATCTAGCGATTGCATTTTGTGTTTTCTTTTTTGGCATTCGACCGCACACTGCGGACTGGTATGCATGCAAAAATAGGGACAGGAAACGAAACCGCCTCAGTATGCGCACATCTGAAGACGAAAACCCTAAAATGGAATGAAATTGTTCGAACGCCTGTATGATTGTGGGAATAATTCTTTTTCCCGGCTAGTGCATTTGGAAACTTTGGTTCTGGAAGTTCGCTTTTATATCATTCGCGAACCATCCAGAAACTTGCTCCGAAGAGCTGTTACCCTGAGTCAGGTACCTAGATGCCTGTACCTAAATGCCTGCCCCGTGGGTGCCCGTGGGGAATCTCCATCCGAAGTGTTTTACGACACAATAATACATGACCTTGGCATCTTAGGTGACCTGTTTTGGAGTTGTTGTGTGCATGTTGTGGAGCTGGTGCCCACCTTGTGGGTTGACGTCGTTGTTTGAGTCCCTCAGCTTTTCCACTTTAACGATGAGGACCTATAGACTTCAGTCTCTATACGACCCTTCTCGTGACGAGGCATTCCAGAATTTCATATATAATGCTCTATCCCCCAGTGTCCTTTGCATCTATGCCACCTCTACACTTTACTTTACTTGCCTTACTTCCTCAACTCCCACCCATTTCAACGACCACCATTAGCAATAATGGATCTCGAACAGCAAACCCAGGGAGCCGCCCAGGTGGAGAAGGTGGCCAATACTCACCTAACCCCAATAGCTACCATGGACAAAACGTCCGCTCCCGATGGGCAAGGTGTCGACCCAATGACCAGCCACGTCGAAAACGGGGTCGAGTACCAATCCATGGCATGGTGGCAGGCCGGGATGGTGATGGTGGCTGAGACGATCTCACTGGGGATCCTCTCCCTGCCACAAGCCATGTCGACGGTCGGCGTGGTCCCTGGTCTCATTCTCCTCTTCTACTTCGGCATCTTCGCATCGTACTCGGGGCTCGTCATTGGGCAATTCAAGCTGCAGCATCCCCATGTGCACTCGATGGGTTGCGCCGGCGACGTCCTCTTCGGCAAATGGGGTGGCATCATCATCGGCTGGGGCCAGTTCCTGTTCTACATCTTCGTGATGGGCAGCCACATCCTCACCTTCGCGATCTGCATGAACACCATCACGGGTCATGGGGCGTGCACGATCGTGTGGATGCTCATCGGCGCGATCCTCAGCCTCGTGTGCACCCTGCCTCGCACACTCGCACATCTCTCGTACTACTCCGTCGTCAGCTTCCTCAGCATCATCGGCGCCGTCATGGTCACCATGATCGCGGTTGGGATCAGCAAGCCGGCACTGCAGGCCGCCAGACTCGCGGGTGGCGAAGATGTCACCCTCACCTTCCGCCTGTGGCCCCACGCAGACGTGACTTTCATCCAGGGCTTCCTGGCCGTCTCGAACATCGTGTTTGCGTACGCGGGCCACCCGGCGTTCTTCACCTTCATCTCGGAACTCCGCAACCCGCGCGACTTCCCCAAGGCCCTGGCATTCCTGCAGATCAGCGACATCTCCATGTACGTGATCGCCGCCATGGTCATCTACTACTACGCGGGCGACGGCGTCGCCTCTCCGGCGCTGAACAGCGCCAGCCCTCTGATCGCCAAGGTTGCGTGGGGCATTGCCATCCCGACGATTGTGGTTGCCGGGGTCGTCAACGGCCACGTGGGTGTCAAGTACCTCTACGTGCGGTGCCTGAGGGACCGCGAGGATGACCTCATGCACCAGAAGAGCTGGAAGTCGTGGGGCATCTGGATCGGCATGGGCACCACCTCGTGGCTTGCGGCGTGGCTGATTGCGGAGGTGGTCCCGGTCTTCAACGACATGCTCGGCATCACCAGCGCCCTGTTCGCGAGCTGGTTCACTTTCGGCCTGAGCGGCATGTTCTGGTTCGAGATGAATTTCACACGCGGTGAGGGGTGGTATCAGCTTCGCCCTAACGAGGGATGGTCGTGGAAGAAGACCGCCCTGCTGCCTGTCAATCTTATGCTTATTGCTATGGCTGCCACCCTCTGTGTGGTCGGCCTGTATGCCAGTATCAGCAGCATGAAGGAGCACGGCGCCTCGAAGAAGCCGTTCAGCTGTGCTGCGTGATTGGCCAATTGATTGGGATGGGATGGGATGGGATGGGCGCAAGCTGGATTTATTTTCACTGGCTCATGGTTGGGTATACATACCGTGTAGGAGCTCGGGGAGCTTGTCATCATGGCTGCGTTTCAGGCTTTTCAACAGGCTTTCTTTTTTTCTTTTTTCTTGTTCATAACGAGACCCATGCATTCATACAACCCCAACGAAGTCCAGCTCTTTTCACTTACCATGATTTCGCTCCGCACTGGAACTGTAGAACTGATGCGACGAACTTTTTGCTCACAACTCACAACTCACAACTCGCAACTCGCAACTCGCAACTCGCAACTCGCAACTCGCAACTCGCAACTCACAACCGTGGACAGCAGTGCAGCAAACAAAAACGATCGGGATATATATCCATCCATTCCTCCTACCTTGAGCCAGCCCAGCACTCATTCCTCGATTCTTCCATTCATAAAATCCCGCATCTCTCCCCATCGTACCCACCTCATATGAGCCGTCATTAGAAGGCCAGGGATCCCCCAGAAGGCTCGGGTCTGGGGGATGGAGTCCTTATCGAGACTGGCAGTTCCAGGGTATCAGATATCCACTTATACACATATAGGGGATGTACTCGTAGTGTCAGACGAGCGGCGTTACTGAGCAGCGTCAGTTGACCATTGGGTTGGTTAGTTAGTGAGGTCGTGTGTGTGAGCAGATAGATTCGAAGACGAAACAAGCAACGCACGAGAGGTATTTACCTAGTTGACCTCATTACTTAATTGGCTAGTTAGTTAATATGTAATAATAGTTGCTGAGGCTTACCCGGACCGAGAAGACGCCGTCTGTGGAGCGCCTGGACTTGCTTAAATAACTGACAACTCTATTAACTTATCGGCGTGCTGTTAGGCTATTAACGTTTCTTCCAAAGTTGGACGAGGTCGTACCCTACCGAAGCTATCTAACTTCGGGGCTGGACCTCGGAAGTTCAAGTCAGTTTGGCAGTTAGTGGCGAGGACGACCATTCTTCGAGCCAGCTATGTACCAGTAAGTAAATACCGCGCTGGCCTAGCGGAGAGGACGAGGGGTGTAGTGAAATGCTTGACCAGGGGGGTCCTTACTCAGCAACACAGAAAACGGGAAACAGGGAACAGGAAACAGAAAACACGCAAGTGACGCAGCAGAACGAAATCTGGCTTGCTTCTCGTTCCCGGTGAGAATTCCAACAATGCTCGTACACGTCCCTAAACGATTGAGGGTCCTGGCTCGTCCTTGTTGGTTGATCCATTGTCGGTGATTTGTCGGTGCTGGATAGTTATGTACGAAGTACTCCGTTCTTTGCTACAACAACTTCAAGGAACATGGAGCCCGAAGCACTGGAGCGACCCCACTGTCAAAGAAGGAAGTCCGATTGCATTATTACCTGCGTCGTGTCGAATGTTGCAGTGAGCGTTAATTTACCTCGCGACCTCGGACTGAGATAGCCGGTCCTGACTCCTGGCCAAGTGGCTCCCGGGTACTGGCGCATCATTCGGGCCTTGCATGGGGTGTAAGTACTACCATGATAGTCAAATAATATTAGTGCACCTATATCCACTTTTAGGATGGCTCTTCCTTTCCTTTACGTGTTATTGTCCCCCAGTGCAGCTTTGGCAAAGATCCTTGATAGGCGAGTTCTTATCGGCAACGATAGGGAGCCCTTTTTTGACATGGTTACACCCTTGGTGCCAGCCACCTCAAGTCCGTCTTTGCTCGGAGACGCTGCATAAAAGGTTGGACTGGTACCTTATCATCTTCGAAAGTCGTCTTCAGGATTTCCTCGCCCTCTTCGTATACCGTGAAATACCTCAAGCAACCCCGTGACTGGCCAGAAGTAGTCGTCGGTGCCATGCAATTGTCATTGGTTTAATCTCGTGACTCAGCACCATAGTTGCTGACGGATGCCTTGAGTCAGATCGCCTCTCCTCCACGGGGTCATTCAGCTGTCCTTTTGCCACCGGGGCAAGAAGTAGTAAGAATTAGTTTCACGAACTTCAAGCCTGCAAGATTCCGGCCCGAGAACACCAACACAGAACCATTTATCAATTGATCATTCACTCCATTTTCGCAACCCGAATCCTCAGCACGTCAAAGTGGGTCTGCAAAATGGCTGAATACCAAAGTATTGCGATTTGGGATTTCGCCTACCCTAAAGGTCAATGTGGCTTGCAAAGTGAGAAGGCATCCTTCAACAATTTCACGTCACCAGAGATTGATCCACGCACACCGCACCGCAAACCTCGCGGCACGTCAGCAAAGTCGTTCGCCAGCATCATCGTCAACAACCTGAATTCTGCATCCTCAACAAAGGAGGGCACTTGTTGTGACAAATCAAGCAGCAAGTCCAAATCCAAGAGCAAAAGCAAACGCCAGCAACTGGATCGACAGGAACCATCAAAGCTCCAGAAAGCGTACCTGCTTTCTATTCCCAACTCAGACCGGGTCTACTGCGGGCAGATGAAGAACACCATCTCGACGCTGCTGCTCACACCTCAAACTCAGCTGGTTCTGCTCGTGCCACAATCACACATCGTATGCGAGAGAATGTGTGCATTGCAACGCCTGCCCATGGCACGTGGCAGTGGTATTCGTATCCTCCCTGTCCCTCCTGAGATTGTGATGGAATTCAGCAAAGGAGAGGCAGGCATCGATGAAGAATACGCCACGGGTCTTGAAAGCCGCCTGGAAATGCTTGCCGTGGAAGAAATCGCGGCCAAGGTTGTCAAGTGCACGAAAGTAAGGCACTTTGATGGATATCTTGCATTTGAGGATGAGCGTTCCAGTTGGGCTTTTTTGGAAAGAGTCGGTAAGACTGTGGATGGCCTGTCTGTGAAAGTGTGACCATCACGGTCCATTTTGCTAGACGACCTGGGCAACCACGTTGGTTGCCGATGAACGAGAACATTTCAACGCCACCTTCCCACGGATGAAACTTTCCTCGATAGAGGCGCTCCTGACCCTGAACGATATGTGCATCATTTGTTGCACTGCGCAGTATGGCATCAATCTTAGCTCAAGGTAACGCGAAAGATAGCAGGACGACTATCCGAGAGTTGGACAATGCTTCCCTAATCACCGTGGAGAAAGAAGTACACAAGAGGTCTGGGTCTAGAGTCAAGCTTAGGATCCCACAGGACCAAGATGGATATCATCTGGTTGCCTGTCTGTCTCGATTCATGAGAGAAAGATACAAAAGCAAATCAGCAGATGAAGTCGAAAAGACGATGCAAATTAGGAAGGAGCCCCAAATGGGGTGGAAGTGACGACCATGTGACTCCTTCCCAAACGCCAAAATGCAAGATAGCACCATCTCAAAGTTACAGGAACATCGCTCGACAAAACTCTAAAGCTGATACTTGAGTGGTCGCAACATAAAGTCCAAAAATGCATGGAAGATAGTTCAAAGCCAATATTGAAGGACCCAGCAGAACTTTGAACAGGTAAAATATGCAACTGGTCCGACGTGGGCTCGAACCGCTCCTCACAGGGGCAGCAAAAAATCACTTACACCAGTCGCCTGGTGAGGTTTTTAAATCTAAAGTTCATTGCAATGATAGATATATCTGGCATTGTTTGGAAGTGGGAGCCTTGTGAACAAGGCTGAGTCTTGGCGGGGGTGTTCGCCTAAGAGACTTATCAGTACCGAGGTAGCTATCACAACTTACGATGACGAGGGCGTTCCTAGCTATATACTATCAAATTCACAAGGGAGAATGGACGGCAGGGACATCGTGGGAGTGGCTAAAATTGGAATACTTCTAGATGGAATACAAATAATCTACTTACTTGTCTCACAGATTCATGACTCTTGACAAAGTGGTTCTAAGCACCCACAGGCCCGAAGCACCACAATTCCCTCGCTCACTGCATGTCAAATCCTTTATACCCGCCATTCTTACACTCCTCAAGCGTCTTGATATACAACGGAATGCCACCCGCATAGTTCAACGGCTCGCGCGGCTTGCCCGGGATATTGGCACCATTATACCACGAGTCAGTATGGCCCCTAACACCCCCGAGGCTCAACTTCTTGACCAAGGCGCGCCACTCATTCTCCGCGGCGACGTCGGCGTCTGCGCGCGTGAGACCACGTTCACGCATGGCGACGAACATCTCGACGAGCCAGTCGCCCTGCAGCTCGACGCAGGATGGCCCGTTGCTGAACGCGGTGGGCGCGTGCGGGCCGTATGTGAACCAGAAGTTTGGGAACCCGGCCGTCGCGAGGCCCAGGTACGCCCAAGTGCCGGTCTTCCACTTGTCTGACAGCAGCGCGCCGCCTTTCCCGCGAATCGCAATGTCCTTCAGCCCGCCTGTAATCGAGTCGAAGCCCGTCGCGAGCGCAATCACGTCGAGTTCATGGAAGGTCCCGTCTGCTTGGCGGATGCCGCCCGCTTCGAATCGCAGGATCGGGTTGCGCTTCATGTCGACGACGTGCACGTTGGGCTTGTTGAAGTGGTCGTAGAAGTCCTGCTCGAGGGATAGGCGCTTCGCGCCGAATGGGTGCGGTGGTTCCCATGGTGCTAGTAGTTCGGCTTTTGTTGGATCGCGGACGCGCTCGCGTACCTTGTCCCGCCAGAAGTTGTATGCTTCGCGATTCGCTTGTAGCTCGCGCGTCATGTCGTAGTAGTTGTTCATGAGGAAGCGGAATCCGCCCTTCCCATCCAGTCATTGACGCTCCGTCAATCGAGGGTAAAGTGTAGAATCTTTCCATGAAGGATAGGGAGAGTGGTAAAAGGGAGAACTCGAAGGGTGGAGACAAAGACTCACCATATTCCACAGCGTCTCAAACATCTCGTTCCGCTCCTCAGGCGTCGCATCGAACATCATTTCCGCGCGAAACTGGTACAAAAACCCATTGTAATTCACCCACCGCTGGTTGAACAGCTCGGGATAGTTTTTCTTATGCTCTGCCTGCTCCTCCGGGGTGAGGAAGACCTGCTTCATAGGACACGCAAGATTGGGGGTACGCTGGAACATCTTCAAATCACCCTGCTCTCCGACCTCTTTCGCCCATTCCTGAGTGATCTGCACGCCCGTCGCGCCCGTCCCGATGACCGCACACTTCTTACCTTTGACATCGACGCCTTCATGCGGCCAGAACGAGCTGTGGTGAATCACGCCCTTGAAGGAGTCTAGGCCCTCCCAATCGCCAAAGTACCGCTTCGCGGCAAACCCCAGCGAAGCGATAAAGTGCGTCGCGCGAAATGTTCTGCCCGTGTCACACGCCAACAGCCACTGATTGCGCACCTCATCAAATTCCGCGGAAATCACTTTATTATTGAAGACGGTATCCTTCTTAATTTCTAGCTTCTTATCGACATGCGCGAAGTAACGCCGCAGCTCGACGTGGTCCGGGTAGTGCGAGCTCCAGTTCCAGTCCTCATAGACCTCGGGCAGCGAGTATGCGTAGATCGGGTATTGGCTGTCGACACGCGCCCCCGGGTATGTGTTCCAGTACCAGATTCCGCCTAGGTCGGACGCGGCGTCCACGATCTTGACTTTGAAGCCGCGCTGTCGTAGTTTGTACAGCAGGTAGCAGCCTGCGAAGCCCGCGCCGACAACGACGATATCGAGCACTTCTTCGGATAAGTTGTTGTCGTGGTGGCCGTTTGGTTTATGGACCTTGTCATTGGTGATATCGTTGTGAGACACGCCGTTGGCATCGGCGGAGGGGACACCCATGTCCCGCTGCAGTGCGGGCATTGTCGCTTTGGGATTTACTCAACGCCTTTCTACTAAAGACAGGGGATGAGAACAGATAGTTAGGTATCAGACGACAGGAATCAGAAATCTAACGGTAGCTTACCAATCTCATTACAACTGCCTGTAGCCCTTCTCCATCATCATTAGCAACACACCATTCCTCCATCCATATTTGTCTCTCTATCATGAAGCAAGCGAGCAACTCCGCTCGACAATTCTCCGAGCATAGCAGAGCAACGCCCTCTGGTTCGCCAGCTCGCCTTGGAGAGACCGCGGGATGACATGCTCTCAGCTATTTTACCCTTACTGTCTGTGGGGTAAACCATGGAGAATCGTCCTCTGGAACCGAGGCACGTCCCGCATGAGCCATTTTGGAGAAGAAAAGTAAACAAAAGACGAAAATTGATTCGACGTTGCAGATTGGGAAGTTATTTCGATGCTGTTTGCTAGTCAGTGGTTAAACGGTTATTGTGACCCACGTATCTTCTTCTGTGCCCAGAAAATACGCCCCATATTTGGGTTTGGGAAGGAGTCCTCCCTGCCATCGACTTGACGGACAAAATGAATGCATGCATAGATGAACGCGTGAGCGCAAAGGAAGCTTGCGTGTGACGTGAGATGCTGAAAGGGGTTTGCTGTGATCCCTTCAGCATGATATTTTGAATCTGTATACATACAAGCTCGAGGGTATATTATCAGCCCACCGCAAAATGCCAAAGTGCAAAGGAGGAGCTTCTTGGGGAGCTGGGGGGCTGGCTCAATCTTGTTATAAATTCATCATGTGAATTTTTACCCAAATATGCGTACGAGCCGACGATTATAAAGACCGTTAGTGAATAATGTGTCAAACCCTCCCCTATCGCTCCATCGCTGTACATGAGAATAGGCCCCTGAGGAAAGTCGCGTGATCAAAACTCTGGAATACATTATATGTCTAGGTGTATCTCTCAACACCCTGAGGTTTCGAAATGCTGGACCGTCGCATATAGCCGGCGATTCCAGTTCCAGACTGGCCCTGGGCAGCGGTAGCCTCAGAACCTGCCATCTCGTGGATTTGGGGGTGGGGCAGAGGTGGAGCTCCGTATGGTAGTGAAACCCTGGTAGAGAGTTAGGATTGAGCAAGTGAAAATATTCGTTGACGCCAAAAACTTACATATTTGGTGGAACGCCATTTGGATAGGCTGGCGTAGAATAAAGTGGGCTCGGTGATGTACTGTGGAGGGTACCAACATCACTGCCGCCGCCTGGCGTTAGGGAGTCGCTCATAGGGTAGTTGTGATGGAACGAAGGCGACATTGTAGGATCGTATGATGGGGCGTAGCCCGGTAGCGCAGGGCTCAGGGGCATCACACTACTGTGCATCGACATATGTTTAGTGGGATCCAGATATTGGGTGGATGGGTGGCCATGGGGGTTGTATGCCATGGAATGGACCGTAGCATGACCCGTTCCGGGCCTCTCTTCGCTTGGGGGGGCTGGGGCTCGGCGACGGGATTGACGACCACAAATATATAGAAGAACAGCTGCTGCAAGTGCTACGGCGGCCGCCCCGATAGCAATTCCTGCAATCGCACCTGGGGAGAGGGCAGAATGCTGTGAAGACGATGTTGCTGCGGCATCTGTTGTTGATGTTGCGCCCGCCGTGCTCGTAGGAGTGCTCCCCGTTGCGGTCGCAGTTCCTGAAGGGGAGCTCGTTGTGAAAGGGTCCGCAGCCTCGTCCGGCCACGGTTGACCTGGAGTCAGCATGATGGTCGAGTCCTTGGCCAGTTGTTTTTGGGTTTGAAGAGAGGTCGTAGCATTGGGGTTGATCACTCCAACCATTTGCCAGTTGATACATGATCCGGGAGCACCACAGTAGAAGAATATTGGGTTGGTGTCATTGATCTTGATAGAAAACTCTGGTGGGTTATCCAGGACAGCATCAACGGGCCTGAACCCAGAATAAAAGCCGATCTTGTCGACACCAGTGTATTCATACGGAATACATGGGAAACCATACTCTGCACGGATCACTGAATGGTTGGTAGGATAGAATTGAAATGTCACAGTATCGCCCACCTTACCGAGGGTGACGTCTGGCTCGAAGGTGTGGCCTCCCTATGTTCATTAGCAAGATTCTCAACTGTCTGATACCTCTTCGCACCTTGGCAACTCCGATGGTGTGGGTTATTGGTTCACTTGTCGTCGACGAGGCTTCTGTGCTGCTTGCACCAGGAGTAACTGTAGCGCTCGTCGTAGGCTCAACCACGGACGTGGCAGCGCTTGAACCCTCAGTGCTTTCTTGACTGACTACCAACGTAGCAATGCCTATCAGGCATGCCAAAGACCACCTCATGCTGGCGTATTAAATTCTCAGGAAACTCGATAGAAGCGAATTGAAATAAGGAAAGAATAATCGAAAAATGAACGAGTGACTGGTGGTCCGAATGTTTGAACAACGGCAAACACGACGAAACAGAAGTGGAAGCAGAAGTTGGAGCGAACGTTCAAAAGAAGATGGAAACAAGCATAACCATTTCCGAAGTGACCTAGCTCAACGCATTCGGGTAATAGAGAGGTCACTCTTGCGCGAAGGCGGTGCTGGGCCGAAATACACGTTCTCCAGGGGATCCCCAGGAGGGAGTCCAGGACCGTAACGGAGCATCCGTTTACAAGGCTACCCGACCTAGACCATCTGGGTTTGACAAGGGCTCAAAATCCAGATTTGGTAGCATTAGCAGAGAAAGGGCATCAGCGCTAGGCTGTATCGGAATTGGCGACAGGGCTAACTAGGTTTGCTTGGCTTGTCCAGGTACTTTGGCGATGAGTGCCCCTCTGCTCATTCTTGTGCGGTGTGTACGCCGTAAGGAATCACAGATCCCAAAAATGTTTCGTCTTGAAGGGTGGACTCCGTAGTCAGATCCTTCTGAGATGGACACAGGATTCTCATCGTATTAGGAAACGATTCGCTTCGTTGCTGACTGCATCTCGGCAGAGCGGACGGGTCCAACACGAAATGTTTGTGTCTGCCATCTGGTGCATCTCAAGAGTAGCTGTAGTGACACTTCCACAAACAAGGACTAGTTTAGATTGCCGGGCTGCTTGGAGAGAGGCCAGGCAAAATCATCAAGAAAGAAGCAAAGAAGCAAATACGAGAATCCGGATCAAAAATTCATTGAAGCTGGAGGTTGAAGTCGCAAACTCGGCTAGCCTTGGGTCGGAAGAAATCGCGCTAGTGAACGCCAAGAAGCCCTACAGTGCTTATTTCTCATCACAACCAATGATAATAGCAGGTTCTCCGGATAGCCTGGGGCTAGCGTGGCTTGGAGATTAGACATCTGCAGGAACAGATTGCCTCAGCGAACGCCTCGTCCACAAACACACCCTCCATCGGGCAACGTGGCTGGCGCAGGACAGCCTGGACAGCTCGGCAACGGCATCTTGCTGTCGGCTCTCAGGGGAGATGGGGTCAAAAGTACGGAGAAAAGATTGCTGCTGACTGCTGAGATCCTTTATCTGACTCGTTGCGTCGTAGAAGGATCCAGGTCTTTGTACCTCGTAATCACTTTCTAGGCACTCGACACCTTTCCCAAGGCAGTCAAGTGTTTCAGCTGTGTCATCAGTTGCTAAATTCGTGACTAGTGACCACGCCTTGGGACCAAACAGGCCCCTCGGACCTTGAGTTCAGCGGACGCCGCTCAACTTTATCGAGATTGTAATTGCACACCCAAGAAGTCGATGGGTGGTAGTTATACATCCGAAATAATACGTCAAATACGTTCAAAAATATTCGCAGAGGAACCAACACCGGATGCCTCGACAATTAAAAGAGTCGTTTTGATGTCTGTATGTATCATGCCACCTCGCCTAAGATGCTGCCTGACCTGCTCCCGCCGAGCAACGGTGCACCCCTTGACTGTCGCAACTCATTACTTCGGCGCACAACGTCGCGATCAAATATCCACCACCAAGACTTGAAAACCTTTTCTCCAACTTCCCAATTATTCGCCGAGTAGGGGTCGCTGCCCGATATGCGGACCCCTTCAGAACTATCCTCGATATCATACACGAAATCGAGCAACGCGGTAGGTGAGGCGGCTTGTGGTGGGCGTGACTCAGGGGGCTGGGATAGGATCATGATCATCCTGTCTCGTACGGCCGGCCAAGGTAGCAGGTCGAGAATTGGATGGTGCGGTATCGTCATTTGGACTACGCTGGGTTGTAGATTGGGAGGTAAGTGTTTGTATTGTGCGAACGCCATTGCGGGGTCTGTGAAGGGCGATACCGCGGTCAGCGACCACATGGTTTCATGGATGTTCATCCTCCGGGCGACCATCATGCAGCCTCGAAGCAGCGTCAGCTCGAGAACCTCCAGATTTGCCTCGTCTGGAAAACAGTATTGCAAACCGTCCGCCTGTGATCTGGGAGATAATTGCTTGCCCATTTCACCCACCGTTGCATTGTCAGTCTCATCTGCTACCGGAAGCGATGTTAGAGACCAACTTGCACTTCCATTCGAGGATGAACCTGTGGTTGAAGACTGAGGGCTATTTGATATCGATGGCATTCCTAGGGACAGATCCCAGAAGGACAGACTGTCGGCCGGGAAAGCTAGGGAATTGGCATCGTACATCGTAAAAGGGTCGACTTGAAAGAGATCCGACTGACCTGCAGGTCCTTGGTTCAGAGGGCCTTTCTGGAATTGCCCAGGCGATGATGTCGAAGCGAAACAAACAGTCGGATCGAATAGGTTCTCATCAAATTCTTGTTCACTCACAATGGCGGGCACTTCATTGATTATCGATGTTTCATACTGCGATGTACCACCTTGGGCTCGACTCGACAACCGTGCTGATTCCGATGCATTTTCCGATGACGAGCGTCTTGATTGTAATAAATTCTGTGGCTCGCTGGAATCACTCTTATCCAAAGGCTGCACCTGAGCCTCGAGCTTCTGGACGTGCTCCTTTTTGCGCTGGCGATATCTTCTCTGAGCGAGCACGTTGAGAACCCTTTTCCTCTCAGCCGCATCCTCCCCGCGACCAGGAACCTCAATCTCTTGGGCTTTTCTCTTGGGCTGGTTGCTGCTTGAAGACATGATGGTTGAGTAGCTTCGCCCCCGTATAACGCCTTGCTTTTCAAGATACAGTAGTGGACAAACTACCAACACAGTCCTCTCACAGTTGATGATTGGGTGATGCGGGCACTGGGTGGTCAACCCCACAGGCACTGGATGTAGTAGAGCAGAACAATGAGCGAACTTTCCTCAAATTGCCTTCCTCTCTAGAGTATTAAGTATTTGCTTTCAATCGCAAATCGCACTTACACATTCCTTCCAAACCCATAATATTAAAAACATCCATATTCCATCAACGGACAGGCAAGCGACAACCGGAACCCCCCCAAAAACATAACGTTATGCTCACTCCCCGAAACGGAAGGTCCAAGGCTCCTTGGCGGGAAAAAAGTCAGACCTCGGAATACGAGGCACTTTCATCACTTTCCGAATACGAAGGTGAAGATGTCCTCCAACAACTGCGCGTCGTGCGTGAGGTACAATCCGTGCGCCGCGTTCTTGTAGATCTTGACTTGGGCTTGTGTTGCAAGAGTCGGGATGATACTTGCACTGGCTTCGGCTGGCATGCCTGTGTAAGTCAAATGGTTAGTCATGGGAGTGGAAAAGCCAGGCAAGGTCTCAGCATATGCATGAGGCAGACAGCCAAGCAGGTCATGGGCCCATGTACGAGATCTCTTCCAAGAACAAAAGGAAGCAGAAACAAGGACAAGCAAGATGGAAACTCACTCTGATCATTATCCCCATGAATCACCAATAACCTGACATCCTCACCATCCAACCCCTTCACCGTCTCTGTAAGATCTGTGCCAGAGATGATCTGGATACACCGCTCCAACGCGAGCGCATCAGCCTTCTCGACAATGCGTTCAAACCTCTCCTTCACCGTCGGGGTAAGCTCAATCCCAATG
>Ga0105239_10000639_pt1 | contig 49788 bp, 49 predicted proteins | sample KBSC44metaG_FD_92761 | JGI IMG/M metagenome (GOLD analysis project Ga0105239, IMG submission 92761) | Corn rhizosphere microbial communities from Kellogg Biological Station, Michigan, USA - KBS C4-4 metaG | ecosystem: Host-associated > Plants > Roots > Rhizosphere > Soil | place: Michigan, USA...
CTCGCTCGAGCAGATACAGCACCTGCTGTTGGAGCAGCAGTTCTTCCGGCTGAACAGGAAGTTCCTGATCAATTTCAGCGCGATCCAGGAAGTAGAGCACTATTTTGCCCGCAAGCTGCTGGTCAAGGCGGCTGTGCCCTTTGCCGAGAAGCTGCTGGTCTCGAAGGAAAGAGCGAGGATATTTTTGGACTGGTTGGAGAACCGTTGATCCCCGCTCTCCCTGGTGGACGTGGACTCAGGCCGGCCCGTGGATGTAACGCCGTGGGCCGGCCTGACCCTGATCCGTGGCCTTAGACCTATTTGGCATAACCGGCGACCTCGATGACGGCGTCCGCGAATGCTTTTGGGGCCTCCTGGGGTAGGTTGTGCCCTATACCCCCGGAGATGGTTTTGTGAACATATTTCCCGGAGAAGAACTTCGCGTAGGAGTCTTCGGGCGGGTGCGGCGCACCATTGGCATCACCTTCAAGGGTGATCGTCGGCACCGTGATCACCGGCAGCTGCGCGAGCTTCTTTTCCAGGGCATCGTATTTTGCCTCGCCTTCCGCCAGACCCAGCCGCCAGCGGTAATTATGGATCACGATGTCTACGTGGTCGGGATTGTCAAAGGATGCGGCGCTGCGGGCAAATGTGGCGTCGTCAAATTTCCATTTTGGCGATGCCAGCTGCCAGATCAGCCTGTTGAAATCGTTGCGATATTTTTCATAGCCGGCCTTGCCGCGGTCTGTAGAGAAGTAGAACTGGTACCACCATTGGAGCTCTGCGGCCGGCGGCAGCGGAGCCTTTGCGGTGTCCCTGTTGCCGATGAGATAGCCGCTGACAGACACCATCGCCCGGACGCGCCCGGGCCACAGCGCGGCGACGACATTGGCCGTCCGCGCGCCCCAGTCAAAACCGGCGAGTATCGCCTTCTCGATCTTCAGCGCGTCCATCAGGTGGATCATGTCTTCCCCTAGCGCTGCAGGCTGACCATTGCGGAGGGTATCGGCGGAAAGGAATTTCGTCGTTCCATAGCCCCGGAGATAAGGGATGATCACCCGGTAGCCCGCCGACGCCAGCAGGGGTGCTACGTCTGTAAAACTATAAATGTCATAAGGCCAGCCATGCAGAAGGATTACCGCCGGTCCATTGGATGGTCCCGTCTCGGCATAGCCGATATTCAGGACACCCGCATTTATCTGTTGTATCGCACCTAATGACGCGTTCATATTTTTGGTGTTTGTTTCCCTGACTGAGCCAGCTGCTGCCGGCATGGACATCGCAAGATCGCTGGCGCTCAGCATCAATGCTGCAGTGCTCAAAAAATGGCGGCGATTGTAATTCATGTTCTTTCGAGTTTTGTAGAGTAAAGTTATTGCCATGGCGGTCGGTAGCAATGTGGAAACCGGTGGAATAGACCAATTGAGCGCCGAAACGGACAATTCGATAGCCGGAATTTCTTATCTTAACGATCCATTCCTAACACACCATCCATTATGATCAACCTCTTAAAAGAAAGCCTGTGGGGACAGTTCGGAGCAAGCATGGACATGCTCCGGGATACGATCACCCTGTGCCCGGACGAATTCCTCGCCTCCAACAGGAAATTCTTCTATATCGCCTATCACACCCTGATATTCCTGGATTACTACATGACAAATCCTCCGGACGACTTTAGCTCACCGCTGCCCTTCACGATCAGGGAGCCCGCGGACATACCGGAGGACGCCATCGACGATGTCATACCAGACAGCATGTATAGCAAAGAGGACCTGCTCGGCTACCTGCGGTCAAGCCGGGATAAGGCCCACCACCTGATCGCGGGTCTGACGGAGGAGAATATCAGCCATCGATGGAAAGAAGAGGATGCGTCCCCGCCGGTGATGGATTATTCCATGCTGGAGATACTGCTGTATAATATGCGGCATGTGCAGCACCACACGGCACAGCTGAACATGATGCTGCGACAGGGGATCAATGATGCGCCAGGCTGGATCGGGCGGGCAGTTTGAACAGCGGGACGCTTATCTTTACAAAAAAACACCATGAGATACGCGACCCTGCTGGCCCTTCTTTTCGTGGGCTTCTTTGCCCGTAGCCAACCCCCCCATTACCAGGTGTATGCGGTCAAATTCGCCTCCGCCGGTTACCGTTTTCCGATCGCGTCCTGGGCCCTGGGTGGACCGGAAACCGACAGCGTAACCATGGACTTCATGGTGTGGCTGATAAAGGGTGACAATGGCAGGAACGTGCTGGTCGACGCCGGTTTCCGGCGCGACATGAAAGATTTCCCCGATGCAAAGGAGTTTGCTATCGTTTACAGGTCGAGCCCCGACTCGGCTCTTGGTGGGCTTGGCCTCAAAGCCGGGGACGTCACCGATATTATCCTCAGCCACCCGCACTGGGACCATATCGACGGGATCAGCCTGTTCCCCAATGCGCATATCTGGATACAAAAGGAAGACTACAATTACTTTGTCGGCGGCAGCTGGCAGAAGGGACAGAACAGCGGCGGCTATGAGCCACGGAACGTCCGCGCCCTCGTCGACCTCAACATGGCGCACAGGGTCACGCTCGTCGACGGTGACAACAAAGAGATAGTACCCGGCATAAAGGTCTTCACCGGCTCGAGACACACCTACAATTCCCAGTACGTGCTCGTGGCAACCCCTTCAAAAAAGATCGTCCTTGCATCCGACAATATCTGGGTCTACTACAGCCTCGAACACCTCAGACCCCCGTCAGAAGGCGGCACGATGGATACGACGGGTTATGTCAACGCCATGCGAAGAATGAAGACCCTCGCCACGAGTCCCCGGTATATCATTCCCGGACATGATGCGAAGGTCTTTTCGTTGTTCCCCCGTGTTGCAGATGGTATTGTTAGAATTGAATAGAAAAATATGAAACCCTTACTTAGATTAGCGATGCTGCTCATGTGCAGCTCCTGCGCCACCGGCCAGGTCCACGTCCCCGACCGGACCTGCATCCAAAACGACCTTTCAAAGGCGCTGACGATCCTCACTACGGCGAAAAGAGTACACCAGGATCAGTCTTTTGATTCCGTCCGCCTCACCATCCGGATCATCGACAAGTCCAGCAAGCGACTCCTCCAGGAGATATCGCTTATCGCGCCTGATTTGTACGCCGAAGATTATACGCAATGCCGGCTGGTAAGGTCTTATAGTACCGGAAAGGATGCCAGGAAGAAGGTCGTCGACAACGACTACGGGGACATCATCGTCGCCGACCTGAATTTTGACTCCCGCGAGGACCTTGCCGTCAAGACAGAGAACAATAACGGTGGAACCGACTATACCTTTTATACGCAGACAAAAGACAAAAAATTTGTACTTGATCGTTACCTCACTGACAGTGTATATAGTTTTCCGTGGAAGATCAACAGCAACAAACGGACGCTAACGACCATGGTGAGGGCGGGTGTAGGAGATGCGCTGACCACATACCACCTGGACAGCCGCACGAACAGGTGGGCACGCGTTAAACGGCGGGTCATTTAGGACCCCGGTCGCTACGCTGCCGAATAAACGCTGCCGGGCTGGTGTTTTTGGATGAACAATTTGTTCAGGTGTTCCTTGTAGCGTCCGAGGTCCCTGTCGACCTGCGGGGCCTTCTCCACGTCGTGAAAATGTATGCTCTCCAGGGGCTTCATTCCAGTAAAGGCATTCATCCGGTGAAACCCGAAGAGGACGCCGTCGTCGACGCTGCGCTGGTTGAAGAACTCGCCCGGCAGGGTAAAGGCCGTGTCAGGCGCGTTCCAGGAGCTGGTCACCATATATTTCCTTCCATGAAGCGAACCTCCGGTGCCGTAGTTGATCGCCGGGTTCTTTGATGACCGGCCATCGCTGAGATAGATACCCTTTTGGTGGCCCGCGCTAAAGACTTCGTCAATATATTTCTTCAGACCATAAGGAACCTGGAACCACCATATCGGCGTATGATAGATGATGACGTCGGCCCAGACATAGTTCTCTACCTCTTTCTCAGGATCATATGGGGCGTTGATATCGGTATACCGGACCTCGAAGCCGGGACGCGCAGAGAAGAATTCCCTCGTGGCATCGGATAAGGTCCTGTTAAAAAGGCCGCCCGAGTGCTCGAATACCTGACCTCCGTTGATGATAAATATCTTTTTCATCTCTCTTTTTGATTTTATTGACACAAAATTATCCCGTTATCATCTACCATTAAAATAGGATAAGTTATACATTTGTATCAGAATTATAATAGATATAACTATGGTCAATCTGGAATGGTTTCGCACATTTAAGGCGATCTATGAGACGGGCAGCCTGACGGGCGCCGCGGAGGCGCTATATGTTTCACAGCCTGGAGTGAGCCTGCACCTGGCCTCGCTGGAGAACTACGTCGGCTACAAACTCTTCGACCGGTCGTCCCGCCGGATGGTGTCTACCGAGCGCGGCAAGATACTCTACAACTTTGTACAGGAAGCCATCGGACGGCTGGAAGAGGCGGAAGAGCATTTTCACAAAAGTGCAGAGACGGAGCGACCGACGATCAGCATCGGGATGTGCTTCGAGACCTTTCAGTTTACGCTGGAGTCTTATCTCCCGACCCTTTCCTTCAACGTCATCATAAAATTTGGGGAATACCCCGAAATGCTCGACGACCTGGACTCCGGAGTGCTCGACATGATCATTACTCCGCAGAAAGGAGAACAGAAGGGCCTGGAATACCAACCCTTCTTTAAGGAAAAGATAGTCGTCATCGGGGGCTCGAAGACGGACACCCGCGCGATTCACAAGCTGATCAAAGGCGGCGATAGCTGCGCCATTCACGAATGGCTGAAGGCGCAGACCTGGTACGGGACTACGGGGGATATGGAGGGACTACGGCGTTTCTGGCACGCCAATTTCGGCGTCCGTCCGGATTTCAAGCCCAATTTTATAGTTCCCAATCTAAGCTCGATCATCCGCTGTCTCAGCAAAGGCGATGGGGTCGCCGTCGTCCCGGACTTCCTCTCCAGGAAGGAGATGGCCGCCGGCAATATCCGGCTCATCTGGGAGGGCAACAACCCCATCGAGAATACACTTTATTTCGGCACCCGGAAGAAGACGATGTACAGCCCGGAGATTAAAAAGATCAAGGAGATATTTTTAAAGGAAATGGTTTAGCCGGACACCCACCTCCTTCAAAAACCACTGATCGTGTGAGACAACAACGAGGGTTCCGCGGTACTCATTGATCGCTGCTGTCAGGATCTCTATATTCTGAATATCCAGGTTATTCGTCGGCTCGTCCAGGACAATCATGTCGGTGACTGCGCGGCTATTGTGAGACAACAGAGACAAAGCCGCATCTTTTCGCCACCGCTGAGGGCGCTGCAGGGCTTCTCCCAATGCCCTGGACCAAATAAGAACCGCGTCAGCCTGTTCTTTATCTCGTGTTCCCGCAGTCCGCCGGTATTGAAGGCCTGCGCCTGCGCGGCGACGGTCAGCATGTTTGGGCTTTGGCCGTCGGAATGATTGCCGATGCCGGAATAGTTGCCGATCAGCGAATAGTCCTGATCGATATAGATTGCGTTGAGGTTTGACCTGTTGATGGTGCCCATCGAAGGGGGCAACTCCCCGAGGATCATCCTTATCAGGGTCGTCTTTCCCGAACCATTCGCTCCTTTAATAGCGAGCCGCTGGCCGCTGAGGATCGAAAGATTCACCGGCTGCCGCCAGAGCAGGCCACTGCCATAGTCAAAATTGACGTCATTCATCGTAACCAGCACTTTACCGGTATGCAACTTGGAATCATCTAAATCAAGCCGCATCTTGTCCTTATCCGGCAGCTCTTTTCGCAGCAGGTCCAGCTGCTCTTCGATCGACCCTGTCTTTTCTGCATGCACGTCCTTCATGCGGGCCGTGCTCTTCTCTGCATTGTTTCGGAAGGTATTCATCGAAATGGTAGGAAGTCCGGCCTTCTCCTGTCGTCTCTTGCCGCGTGCGTCGAGCTTCTGCTGTCGTTGCAAGGCCTCTCTTTCCGTCTCCCTGGCCTTGCGGAGGGCCTTCTCCTGGCTCCTGATGTCCTGGCTCAGGGCCTTGGACGCGATGCCCTTCTGTTCGACGTAAAGGTCATAGTTGCCGCCATAGACGGCTATTCCCCGCCTGCTCAGCTCGGCGACCTTGCCAGGAAAGTTTAATAACGTCCGGTCGTGGCTGACCACCACCAGCGTATTCTTAGTGGACTGGATATACTGATAAAGAAGCTCTCTCCCGGATGTATCCAGATGATTGCTCGGCTCGTCCAACAGGACTGTCGCGGCGTCGTGGATCATGATGCCGGCAACCAGGACCTTTGTCTTTTGGCCACCGCTGAGCCTCTCCATTTGCTGCGACAGCGCCATCCCCCCAATACCCCAAAAGTTAAAGGCTTCGTGGCACCTTTCTTCAAGCGCCCAGTCATCGTCGAGCAGCAGGAGGTTCTCACCGGTGACGTCACCCGCGAGTATCCTGTGCAGAGCGTCTAAAGTTCTGTCGATGCCCAATGCCTGAGCGACGGTATGGTTGTCGAACTGGCCAGTCAGCTGCGGCACATAGTAAGGCTTCGGGTCGGCCAGCACGACTCCGCCGGAGGGCTGCAGCTCACCCGCCAGCAGCCTGAGCAGTGTAGACTTGCCAACGCCGTTGTTGCCGACCAACGCCAGCTTTTCGTGCCTGTTGACGACAAGATCGATATCGGAGAACAGAATATCTCTATTGGGATGCGCGTATGCAACACCTTGAAGATTAAGCATAATTTCATTTCGGTAAGTAAGAAAATTGACCTCCGTTATAGGAGATCGTTGATTATCTTATGAAAAGAAATTATCTATTACATTAATGTGTCGCTTTGATCGGAGATACAAAACTAGGAAAATTTCCCGGTCCGTCCTAACTTTAAGAAACCTAACACCATGCTACAGACACTCCTGACTTTAATGGTCTTGACCATCACCCAAACTTTTTCTATGAGCACCGGGAAATTAGACGGGACCTGGATTCCCGTCAAACAGGAAATAGGTGGCACAGTACTGCCGTCTTCCGCGTTTGAAAAGCAAAAGCTGATCATCAGTGACAGCAACTATACTTTTGTCGCCGAGAGCGAGGACAAAGGCGTCGTACGATACCAGGATGACAAAATGGATATCTATGGACGGGAAGGCGTGAACAACGGTAAACATTTTACCGCCCGCTATAAATACGAGAAGGATGAGCTGACGGTCTGCTACAACCTCACAGGCGACAGCTACCCCGGGAGCTTCGAGACACAGGGGAAGCACAATCTTTTTCTCTGCGTATTCCGGCGGGAAGCGACGAAATAGAGCCCCTTCCGGGTAGGGTCTTGATCCTCGTGATCCTGGCATCTGATGTGTCGACGCAGCAAAGCAATAGACTGCTCATAAAGAAATTTTGGTTAAATAAAGGGTTATCCTGACGCAAATACAACGGGTCAGCGTATTTTGTATGGTGAAATATTTCCTTAGCCACCTGCCGCTCTTGCTGACATTCAGCGTACTTGTGGCTTCCAGCGCAAGCGCAACCAATACTCCCCTGTCGCCCGATAGCAAGGTCAGCGTTCTGACCTGTAACCCCGGCACAGAAGCATACGCCATCTTCGGACATAGCGCCATCCGCGTTCGGGACTCGATCGCCGGCGTCGACGTGGTATTCAACTTCGGAACCTTTAATGCCGATGACCCCCGGTTCTATCAGAAATTTCTCGCAGGACGTATGACGTATTCTCTGAGCGCCGGCTCCTTCCGGGACTTCCTTCCCGAATACCAGGACGACAACAGGATCGTGTGGGAGCAGGTGCTGAACATGAGTACGCCGGATAAACAGCGGATATGGGACCGGTTGCTGGATAACCTGAAAGAAGAGAACAGGGACTACAAATACGATTTCCTGTACGATAACTGCTCGACGCGCATCCGCGACGACCTCCAAAGAATATATGGTACCAGGTGGGATATCGTTGCGCCGATACCGCCGAAGAGCTTCAGACAGCAGTTCAGCAGTGGCTTTGCGTATAATCCATGGACCGGCTTTGGCATTGACATCTGCACCGGCCTACCCGCCGATAAATACCCTAGCGCCAGCGAGCAGCTCTTCCTGCCCCAAAATCTCTTCGATGCGCTGGCGCGATCCAGCGTAAAGCTTGTCGACACAACGATCGTCTATGATTTCAGCCACAAGGCCGGTAACCCTGCATTCAGCTGGACCTCGCCCCTGGCCATCTGCTGGATGCTGTTCGCGGCATACGCCCTGGTTCTCGCTGCTGAAGTAAGATATAAGCTCCATCTCAGGGCGTTCGATACCTTTATCTTTAGCATTACCGGCCTGGCGGGCCTCGTCATGGTGTTTCTGTGGACGATGACGGACCATAGGATATCGCGCTTCAATCTCAACCTGCTGTGGGCTTCACCGCTGAATCTCGTGATGGTCTTTAAGCCACGGCTGAAAACGCTCTATGTTCCCGTACTGGCCCTTCCGGTCGTCTTTTCCGTGGTAGCATCCCGTCTTTATGATCCCGCCGTCCTGCCGTTGACGCTGATCCTGCTCACCAGGATGCTCAGCCGCGAGAGACCCATCGTGGTTCAGGAGAAGACGATCAGGCGCAGCGCCGCCGCACAAGCGCTGGGAGCGTCTACTCCGTCCTGAGATTCTTCACCGGGTTGGCTGCCGCGGCCCTGAAGGCCTGGAAGCTTACGGTCGCCAGCGCCACCAGCAGCGCAAGCATTCCTCCGAATACAAAGATCCATCCGCTGATGGAGATCCTGTAGACATATTGCGTCAGCCACTGGTGTACAAAATACCAGGCGATCGGAGTGGACAGGACGAAGGCAATGGCGATCAGCACTACGAATTCCTTTGAGAAGAGATAGACGATATTGGCGGCCGTCGCCCCCAGCACCTTACGGATGCCCACTTCCTTCAACCGCTGTGCAGCCATGAAAGACGCGAGACCATAGAGGCCCAGACAGCTAAGGAAAATGGCGATGGAGGCGAATATCTTATAGAAGCGGGAAAGATTGGCCTCTTCCTTATAAAATCCCGCGATCTTATCATCGAGGAACTGGTATTCATATACGAAATCAGGATAGGTACTCGCCCAGAGCTTTTCTATCGAACGCAGCGTGCCCGGGACATCGGACCCGTTAAGCCTGATACCGGCCGCATTAAAGCCCTTTGCAAAGTTCAGCATAAACACAGGGGATAGCGAGTCTTTTAGCGAAGACTGGTGAAAGTCCTTTATCACGCCGACGATGGGCCCTCTGGCAAAGCCATTCCACAGATTGATCTCCTTGTTCAGCACGTCTTGGGGATTGGAGAATCCCAGCTTCCTGACCAGCGTCTCGTTCACCAGGAACTCCTTTACCGAGTCGGTAGCGGTGATATTCCGGCCCGCTACCAGCGGCAGGCCATAAGTAGGAATATAATTCGCGTCTACCCACTTGCTGATCGAAGGGAATTTGGTTTCCTTTTCAGCATGATCAAACCTGAAACCCGTCCACCAGTTGTCCTGGTCGGCAGGCGAGGTATTGTTAAAGCTGACCTGCCGGACACCTTTCATCGCGATCAGCTGGTCCCGCAGGTAGTGTATCCTGCTCCTGCTGGCGCTGTCTCCGGGGAAGGGGACGGTCACCAGCGCTTCCTTGTTAAAACCCATGGGCGTGCTCTGAAAAAAGTCCATCTGCCGGATCATCAGCAAAGTTCCGATGATCAGGGCCTGGGCGATCACGAACTGCAACACGACCAGTCCCCTCCTGAGCGTGATCCTACCACTGCTGCGCGCGGTCAATTTAGTCTTCAGCGCAGTGATGGGGTTAAAGGAAGAAAGCACCAGCGCTGGATAGAAACCGGCCAGCAGGGTGACAGCCACGGTGACAGCCGCAAGGAACAACAGGACCGGCGACTCTCTAATTATGCCATAATTCGTCGGTATATCCAACATCCTGCTGACCGGTGTGAGGAGGCTGCCGGTCAACGCGATGGCAAGCACCACGCTGCTGACGACCAGCAGCAACGCCTCGAGAATGAACTGAAGGGTCAGCTGCCTGCGTCTGCCTCCCAGCACTTTCCGGACGCCTACTTCTTTGGCTCTGTTGACGGCCTGTGCAGTTGAAATATTAATGAAGTTGACACAGGCGATAAGGAGAATAAAACCCGCTATTACCCACAACGTACGAATGCGGTCCGCGGTAATGGTCCTCCCGCTGTAGTTGCCCGATGTGGCGTCAAAGTGTACATCCGATAGCGACTGGAGGACCTGGATATTCTTGTTGTCGGGAGTTCGGTATTTTTTGGACAGAACCTTCAGCTGCTGGTTGGCGTTAGCGACGCTGGCGTTTTGCGGCAGCAACGCGTAGACCCCGTGCGATCCGTTGATCGTCCACCAGTCCTTGTTGGACGAGAAATTGCCCGAGGCGTAAGGGAGCGCCGCTTTTATCCGGATGTCGGTATTCGTTGGAAAGTCTTCCAGTACGCCGGTGACGTTGAACAATGCTTTGGCCCCGAATCGCACCGTGCGGCCTATTGCCTTCCGCCAGTCCCCGAAATATTTGTCGGCCATTGACCGGGTCAGGACGATCGAGGTCCGGTCCGAAAGTGACTTCGCCGGGTCACCGGCCAGCCAGGGATATTCGAAGATGGTAAAGAAGGAAGGCTCGACCATAAAGACGCCATCCTTTTCCTTGAACTTCTTTTCGACCCGGCCATCCTTGCCCATTGCCGCAAACTGTACGTTATCCAGGAAAAATACCCCGGACGTCTTCCAGTCCGGCAGGTCGTTCTCCATTGCAGTCGGCAAAGGGAAGGGGACAGCGGCGGTGGGATTTTCGTTTTCGCCGGGCTTGTCGTTGCGTGTCAGGATCCGGTAGATCCTTGCCTTGTTGGGATGAAAATCGTCATAGCTTTGTTCGTAGCGGATAAAGATAAAGATCACCAGACACACGGCGATGCCTACACCCAGGCCTGCTACTGTGATAATGGAATAGACCTTATTGGCCAGTAGATTGCGGATGGCTGTTTTGAAGTAGTTACGGAACATGGAGGATGATTTCGGAGGTTAGACCCACCATTTGAGTGCCGGATTGGCAACCGGCTTATAATCAATTAATTAAACGCCGTCTTGAGGAAATAACTGTCCGGTTGTGATACGGTCGATGTTCGGTTGTATCTTAGATAGCATGAAAAAAACACTCTTCTGGACCACACTGACACTGGCCATTGGATGCGGCTCGCCGGAACCGGGATCCGGGCCGGCATCGGCGACGGTCAACGACAAGCCCCTGGGCAAGGTGATCCTCTACGATAGCGGCGCGACGAACCTCATAGACACCAATGCGCAGCTGGCGATCATCGGCCGCCACTACAAATGGTGCGAGGGCCCTGTCTGGGTACCGGCGCAGAAGATGCTCCTGTTCTCTGCCGTAAAGGAGAACAAGGTATATAAATGGGATGGGAAAGACAGCCCTGTCGCCTATCTCAGTCCTTCCGGCTATACGGATACGGCCTTCCGTGATGGGGAGAATGGCTCCAACGGTCTCGCGCTCGACAAAGACGGACGGCTGCTGCTTTGTCAGTCCGGCAACCGGCAGGTGGTCAGGCTGGCCACCGGACTCGACTCGCCCAGACCAGAGTACATCATACTCGCACCCACCTGGCAGGGAAAGAAATTCAACAGCCCCAATGACCTGGTCGCCGACAGTCACAACAATATCTATTTTACCGATCCCATCTATGGTCTGCCCAGGGGCGCGGCCGACCCGACAAGAGAGCTGAATTTTGAGGGGGTCTACCGGATCGACAGCGCCGGCAGGCTCTCCCTGCTGATCGATTCGATCTCGCGACCCAATGGCATCGCTCTTTCGCCGGATCAGAAGACTTTGTATGTCGGCAGCAGCGACGACAAGCATACGGGCTGGTATGCCTATCACCTGGGCGCAAGTGGCGGGATCGTCAGCGGTGGATTATTGCTGGACGGGACGGCGCTGAAAGAAAAGGCGAAGGTGCAACAGGGCGCTGATGGTTTTAAAGTTGATAAGCATGGCAATCTCTTCGCGTCCGGACCGGACGGGATCAATATCATCTCGCCCTCCGGAAAGCTGCTTGGATTGATACAGGTATATGACCGGAGGACGTCCAACTGCGCATTCAACGAGACAAAGGATGTGCTCTTTATTACGGCGGATGACGTGGTGTTGAGAATACCTATTTTTCCCGCGCGATAGGCGCGTGGTCCCCGGGGGATACGACGATCGGATAGCTTTCGACGGTGACGTTGCTACGGTCCAGTCCGAAGTTGACCGATTCCTTTACGCTGACATATTTCAGGTTGAAATAGCTCCGCATTATAAAACGCTTCCAGTAGGGCATGTCATTCTCAAAAGACAAAAAGGGTTCCATCAGGAGAAATCGGAAGTCACCGATCCTGCTCTGCTGATAGTACTGCTCCTGCCGGGTGGAGACATCGACCTCGCCGCTTTTCACTAGGTCTGATACGACCTGGGCGAAATAATAGTCCAGTCTGGGCTCGATCCGGAAACCGAAATCGAAGGTGATGAAGTACACGTCATTGGGAATAATGGTGTTTACGCGATACCGCAAGGCGTAGGGCTCGTCGAGGACGTTGACGTGAAGGAACCAGTAGATGTCTGCACGTTTGGGCGACCGAAGGAAAATGGAGTCAATGGCAGTTTTTTCGATCTTGTGGGCGGAGCCGGAGGCGGTCAGGTAGGCGAGGTTGGTGGCGTATTTTGCGATATTGGTGTCTGCGCTAAGACGCCTTAAGAGGTCGGAATAATCGTCTAGTTTCACGAGACTGGTCAGGGACCGTTTGATAGCCCTGCCCTTGTTCCAGATGAACATTACCAGGATAAGGCTCGCGCCGATGAGCAGCGTGATCCAGCCTCCGTCCCTTATCTTTCTGAAATTGGCGGTCAGGAAGGAGAGCTCTATGACGAGGAATAATCCCGTGATCAGTGTCACCGCTATAACGGGCACGCGCCGGGACCTTAAATAGAAATTGATCAGGACAGTGCTCATCAGCATCGTCAGCGTGATGCTGAGCCCATAGGCCGCCTCCATCCTTGTCGACTCGCGGAAATAGAGCACTATGAAGATACAGCCGAACATCAGCAGCCAGTTGGCGAAAGGGATATAGATCTGCCCCCTGATATTGCCGGGGAACTGTACCCGGTGTCTCGGCCAGAGGTCAAGGCGTATCGCCTCGTTGATCAGCGTAAAGCAGCCGCTGATCAGGGCCTGGCTCGCGATGATGGTGGCTATCGTGGCGATGATGACGGCCGGTACATAGATGGCCTGGGGAACGATATGGTAGAATGGGCTGATGAGTCCGACAGTCTGTCCCTGGTGCTGCAGCAGCCAGGCTGTCTGTCCGGCATAGCTGAGGATAAGGGTTGTCTTGATGTATATCCAGCTGACGCGGATATTGTTCCTTCCGGTGTGTCCCATATCACTGTATAGCGCTTCGGCGCCGGTGGTACAGAGAAAGATACTGCCGAGCAGCCAGAATCCGCCCGGCGCCTGGCGTAGCATCTCATAGGCATACCAGGGATTGAGGGCCTTGAGGATAACGGGGTCGTCTTTTATGGCCATGACGCCGAGCACACCGATGAAAGTAAACCAAATGGCCATTATGGGTCCGAATATCCTTCCGATCCTTTCCGTGCCAAACTGCTGAAAGATGAACAGCATTATCAGGATGCCGATGACGAGGCCTTCGGTCCTCAGGTTCGGATATAGCTCCTGCAGGCCTTCCACGGCCGAGGCCACGGAGATTGGCGGAGTGATGATGCCGTCCGCCATCAGAAAGGCGCCGCCTGCCATGGCGGGGAACAGCAGCCATTTGCCCGAGAACCGGCGGATGAGGGCATACAGCGAGAAGATGCCACCTTCCCCCTTGTTGTCGGCCTTTAGGGTAATGATGACGTATTTCAGCGTGGTCTGAAAGGTCAGCGTCCAGAATACGGCCGACAACGAGCCCAGCGCAACATCAGCGGTGATCAGCCGGTTGTGAAAGACGGCGTTCAGCGTGTACAAAGGGGAAGTGCCGATATCCCCGTAGACGATGCCCATGGCGATGAGTATACCGGCGGTGGTTACACGCTTGTGGAATGCGTCAGAGGATGTGGAAGGTGCACTCATCAAAAACAGCTTTTCCAAATTTATGGCATCTTTTGCGATACGAACATTTTTTGATGTTATCTGTTCTTCATGCCGGCGATCAATCCTGGCCGGACCTGTGAACCCGGGAAGGAGTGGTCCCTTCATTGAGCAGAAAAACCTGTGCCAGCGGCCGGGTCTTTTCCCATTGCATAAAATAAGCGTAGCTTTATACAAGTGAACGTCCAGCATTACCGTCCAACTGCCAGGCTGACTCCTTTTATCAAGGAGTTCTACATCATCGAGAGCGATGGGATGATGGATAGTAAGATATTGCCGGACACCTCACTGGTGATGGCCTTGCGGTATAAGGGGAATACGCAGCGCATCGGGGACGTGACTGACGCGGCCGGTGTGGCCCCCGGCGTGCTCACGGGGCTGAGAAGGTCGCATCGCGTCATGCGGTATTCGCGGGACACGGGTAATATCCTCGTCCTGTTCAAAGAGGGTGGTCTGGTTGCATTCTCCCGCGTGCCGGCCAACGAGCTCTTCGACGTGACCATTCCGGCCGAGAACTTTTTTGCAAAGGCCGCGATGCAGGACCTCCTCGAGGCGCTGGCCGAAGCCAGGAACAACAAGACCCGCATCCACACTATTGAGGCATTCCTGACACAGCAGCTGAGAGGGGTCGATCCCGATCCCCTGGTCGATGAGGCGGTACGGCTCATCAAAGAAAGCAAGGGTCTTATCAAAATAAAGGACCTTGCCCACGCGCTGTATATCAGCCAGGACCCGCTGGAGAAAAGGTTCAGGGCGAAGGTGGGTTCTACTCCGAAGCAGTACGCTTCCATCATCCGCCTGAGGAATATCATCGATACCTGGTCTTCTCATTCCTCGCTGACCAATGCATCGTATGAGGCCGGATATTTTGACCAGTCCCATTTTATAAAAGACTTCCGGACTTTTACCGGGGAATCGCCGAAGGATTTTTTCCGGACTGCGCAGTTTTGGTAGACAGGCCGCGACCCGCGGGGTGACCACCAGCCCGATGATTGACCGCCGCTCCCGCGCGCCGGCACGCCGCCGGCGGATCAATGATTTTTTACAATTCCTGCGGCCTGGGGCCGGATACCTTTGTTAAAAAAACGGAGGTATATATGTCAGCTGATCAAAAGAACAAAGAGACGGTAGCCAGGCTTTACAACGAAGGACTCAATAAGAGAAACTGGCAGCTCGTCAATGAGCTCATCGGACCCGAATATGAAGGGCCGCGCGGGATAACTGGCGGGAATGGTTTTTTAGCCCCGATCATCCCACTGGTAAAGGCATTTCCCGACATGCAGTGGAGAATCGACGATCTCTTCGGAGAAGACGATAAGGTCGTCGTAAGATTTCACTGGAACGGCACCCACCAGGATACATTCAGCGTGTATCCGGCGACGGGAAAACTCATCACGAATGGCGGAATGGCTACGTTTTCGCTCAGGGATGGCAGGATCATCGAAGGGCAGCTGCAAACCGACAGACAGGGATTCGTCCAGCAGGTAGCTGCTCCTGAGAGCGAGCAGACCTGTCTCATCGATAAGTTCTTTATCCCCGCCGATGCAAAGGATGAATTCTACGAGCGTATGAAGATCAACCGCGACTTTATAAAGAAGCTGCCAGGTTTTATCGAAGACGCCGCCTACATGCACCCGGATGAAAATAATAACCTGATCTGCGTCACGGTCGCCCGCTGGCGGAACATGGACTTCATCAACAAGGCCAAAGAGGCCGTACAGGCGGAGTATAAAAGAACAAACTTTGACATGCCCGCAATGCTGAAAAGACTGAATATCTCGATCGACCGCGGCATCTACAAGCCAGTTATAGCAGAATAATTTCATCGGGGGCGGCACACGCTGTCTGCACGCTCGTCGCCGGCCTCGAGGTGCTGCCCCCTAATTGAACGTAAATCCGAACTGTACGTTCGCGCCGATCGAGGCCGGCAGCATATTGCCAAACCTTACCGGCAAGGACCCCGCTATAAAATAGTTGACCGCCTTCGTGTGCAGATAGACCTTGTTGAACACGGGTGTAAACCCATATCGCCCCTGCGTCTCGAACGCCAGCCGGGTGATGATCGTAAACCCGTGCTTGAACCGGAACATAGTTCCCGGATCTATCAGCAGATTGCTCGTCTTGCTCGAACCCGGACCCTTGCTGGGTTTCTGCGCAACGATAGAGGGCGTAAATTCAAAGCTGAAGCCAAATCTGTCGCTATAATAGACGTTCACGCCGACCGGAAAGCCGATAGTAGTGCTTTCCTTGAAATTCGGGGTGGTCTTGTCCTTATTGATCGTGACAATCGGTACGATAAAGCTCAGGTAGCCTTTGACGTTGGGATAGGTCGTCGATGACTGAGGCGTCTCTGCAACGGGAGTTGACTGGCCAAACAAAAAACAGCAATTCAGCAAAAGCAGCAGCGTAAGTATTGGTTTCATAATTTGAGGATGGTCGCGCGAATATCGTTATATTTTTAAGAATATAACGCGGTGCTGCCACTCAGTTTTTCCTTTTCTGCATTAGCCCGAACGGGCCATACTTATGTTGAGACTCGGAAAAACTGTCCGCGTAGGGTCCGAAGGGAAGGTCGACGGGTTTGAGGCTTATATTCGGCCAGTCGCCGTCAAACGATCGTTGGGGCCTCGGCTGCGAGTTGACAAAGGCCGCGACATCCCAGGCCTCCTCATTGGTGAGCCTGGGGCCCCGGTAGTCTGTGCCGAACGGCATGTTGAACTTTATAAAGCCAGCGAAACGGGATATGCGATATAGTCCCGCCGCCGTATTATAGCTATGATCGCCCCATAGCGGCGGATAGACATATCCGATACTATCAGCCGCCAGCCGCCCTCCGCCCCCCCGTCCGTGGCAGCGCTGGCATACCGTGAGAAAGATCATCCTCCCCTTTGCCGTGTCTGCGGCGCGTTGAGGGAAGGGCAGGGTCGCAAGGCCGCTGCCTTCGGGCTTCTTTCCCTTGGGAACCCCGCGGCCCAGCCAGCGCAGGTAGGCGACAAAGGCCTTCATCTCCACCGAATTGCTATCGGGTGACCGGCCGTTGAGGCTCCGTTCGAAACAGTCCATGATCCGCTGCGGGATGCTCTCGATCGCACCCCTCCTTTCCCTGAACCTCGGATACGTAGAATAGACAGCCCCAAAATTATTCCCCCATGGCTTCGTCCCGGCATTCAGATGACAGTTCTGACAGGTCATGCCATTGGACGTTCTATCCAGTGTACCGTGAGGTCCAAAGTATGCGGAGGTATTCGCAACCAGTCGCTGCCCATATCGGATAAGCTCGCCTTCTTCTGTCGAAGGAATGGAAGAAGAGTCAGGAGCGGTCCAGGTTGTATTGACTGGCTTGGATTCGCGCCTGCAGGCGACCAGCAGGCACGAACCCAGCACAATCCATATAAAGATCATAAGAAGAAATTATCCGGCGAAGCAATAGGTGCACCCGTGCTCCTGTGCGCGGCCTACCGCCCATACGCCTGACGGCATCGGCTGTACACCGGGAAGCACACCAGCCAGCCATTCCTTCTTGACCGCCTGTGCATCCTGATTGCTGTTCATGGCGGCTACGGCCGAATAGACGGTCATCGCCATATCACAGACACAGAACATGACCCCACTGGCCTGCAGATTGTCGATACCGATGTCTACCGGACCTATTCCCGGTATCTTATAGTCGTCAGGCTTGCATTTCCAGAAGGGGTTACGCGTTGCAGGCGCCTTGGTCCGCGGATCATTGATCTTGAACATCTCCCCAAATTTGTACTTTTCCCAGAGATCGTCTGCCATCGCATAGGGGATCGTCTCATGCCGCAATACGACGACTACACTGCAGTCGCTCTCCGGCGTGCCTGTGCCGCTGTTGGTAAGCAGGAATACCTTGGGCCAGGCAAAGGTGAAGAGCTCCTTTGGAAAGGGGGCGTCGAATACGATGCGATGTTTGCCTTTGAGCTTGGAGAACCAGGCATCGGGATCGGCATATGCATCAGTGAGCCCGGTATAGGCGAGCCCGGAGCTGGTGTGATCAGCGGCCTCTGCCTCAGCTGCTAACGGCAAGGCTACTGCGCCTGCGCCGACCAGCGCAGCGGTGCCGGCAAGCTTTTCGAAAAACTCCCGGCGGGAGGTGTTTTGATTGCTCATAGTCAGGTAATTTTTTAGAAATATATTTAAATTTTTACTATGGGTCAAATCAATTTACCCAACGGTTTATGCATATATTTCAATAAATCACTAGCTCGGTGGTGGAGGGGCCGGCGGGGACAGAAAATCATCAGCCCGGTGGGGAGCGGCGGTCCGGCGAAGGCAGATATTTTGTTCGTTTGCGTAAGGGTATTCCGAACTTCGGGCATCTTACTTATAAACAGCAACGTGTTACCGACAGCGATCACAATGGCCTCCCCAAAAGACAAGGCGATCATAAGTTTTGAAGACCTTTTCAGGACTTATTTCCAAAGTCTTTATGCCTACGCCTTTCTGACGGTCAGGGACGGGAAACTGGCGGAAGAGATTGTCCAGCAGGTCTTTTGCCGGCTCTGGGAGAAATGGGCGACGATAGCCGTTCACACGTCGCTGAATGCCTACCTCTACAAGGCGGTGCACAACGAATGTCTGCAGCAGCAGCGGCAAAAGAAGCATCTATCCCGCTACCAGTCGCACGTGGTCTGGCAGGAAAAGCAGGCCCCGGCGGGCGACCCTTCTTCCGAACGGCTGCACCAGAAAGAGCTCGAACGACGTTTTTACCAGGCCCTTGAGCGGCTGCCGGACCAGTGCCGGCTGGTCTTTCAGCTCCACCGTTTTGCCGGGATGAAATATCCGGAGATCGCCCGGCAGCTGGATATCTCCTTAAAAACTGTAGAAAGCCAGATGGCAAAGGCCCTGAAGAGGCTGCGAACATCGCTGGCCGAATTTCTTCCACTACTAATACTATTACTATGGCATCAGTAAACAAATATGAGGATATCCTCGGTCTCGTCGGGTTCACAGACCAGATAGAGATCCCCGGGGTCGATACGCAGGACGCCTGGATGAGGCTGCAGACGCGGATACATAGCGCTGCCGCGGCAAGGATCCCGCGGACCGGTCCCGCCGGCCGGCAATTCACTGGAACCAACGGGTCCCGCACGCTCGGCCGATGGCCGGCTGCCGCAGCCGCTGTCGTCCTGGTGGTGGCCGGCTATTTCCTGATCCATCGACCCGGGAAGGCAGACATCCCGGCCGACGCCCCTCGCGCAACGATCCGGATAGTCGCCAACGAGACTGTCACTCCGACCCCCGCCACGCTGCCCGACGGCTCCGTAGTAAGGCTGTTTCAAAGCTCCAGTCTTTCCTACCCGGCTGGATTTTCGGACAGCCAGCGCCGGGTCGAGCTTCGGGGGGCTGCTTCATTTGATGTGGCACCCAACGCGCAACGACCTTTTGTGGTTGCGGTGAAGGATATACAGATCACCGTCCTCGGAACTTCTTTTACTGTCAATAGTGACTACGGTCAGACGGCGGTCCGTGTGCTGTCGGGACTGATACAGGTGACGAGCCCGCGGTTCGACCTCCCGCTGAAAGCGGGAGAAAGGTTGGTCATAACAGACAGCTTCTGGATAAAGAATACGGATACGGTGGAGCCCAGGAAGAAGGTCCCGCCGCCCGCTCCGACGCCGCCCGCCGTCGAGCCAAAGCCCGCGACCATGGCACCGACCCCCAAACCCACGGACCCCAGGCAACCTGCTCCCGACGCCAAACAACCAACCGCCCCCGTCAAACCGCGGACCGCGGCGATCAAGCCCCAGCACCCGGAGATCAGGGAGCCGTTAGCCAATAACATAGAGCGCCAGCGCGAGCTGCTGCGCGCCATTATCAAGGCCTTTGTTGATGATCAGCTGGTCAGCAGCGCCGACAACGTCATCAGCTTTGCCCTCACCGACGAATCGCTGACGATCAACGGACAACAACAGCCTCCGGGCATACACAAAAAATATAAAAAGAACTATCTCGAGACGCCCGGCCTGGGCTTCTACTTCGGCCCTGTGACCATGACCGGCACCGGAATATTTATGAACCGGGACGACCTCCGGCCGCATTAAACGGGAATTAAGTTTGCCAACTTGGCTGGCCAAAACTGGCCGGAATCCGGAAAAATGGATATTTTGCGGCCCGTTCAACAGGGCCAACACATTCCGCTTTAACTGGTTATCATTATGTTAAAGCGGCATCGGTTTGCAGCAAATGCTCTAGCTTGCCGGTCCTCTGTTGGGCAACTAAAACTCGAGAAACGTATGAAAAAATTGTTGATCTGTATTTTATGTTTTGCAGTAACACAAAGCTATGCGCAGTTGAGGGTGGGATTGGAAGGTTCTTTCACATCTCTTAACTTCTGGCAGAGCCAGGGATATTCGGGCTTGCCTTCAGGGGTCAATACCTGGGCGATCAACGGCTTTCAGGGCGGTGTGGTTGTAGAGTATGACCTGGGCCATACCGGCATGATCCTTCAGCCTGCTGTATTATATGCCGAGAACGGCTCACACCTCGGCAACCGCCAGGGCTTTCCGACCGCTCCGGGTGGCGCGACCATCGGCTTCTCCAACACCGAGATCCGGCTGTACTCTGTACGAGTACCGATCAACCTGCTGTACAAATGGGATTTCAACAAGGTGAGGATCCTTGCCGGATTGGGACCCTATATCGCGAAGAACCTCTCTGGCACTGAGAAAGGATATTATGAGGCTTATTACCTGGATGGCAGCGGTGACTATGTTACCGTCAAGCCGAGGATCGACAACAAGGTCGATTTCTCCAGCGGCGCGTCCAATTCTACGCAAGGGGTGACAAAGATCGCTCCCATCGACATCGGCATGGACGGGCAGGTAGGCGCTCAGTATAAGAAGTTCCAGTTCTGGGTCAACTACAGCCGCGGCTTCACCAGGCTCTACCATACGAACTATGTCAACGCCGGTAATTCTTTCTGGAATTTTACGCTGGCTTACCTGATCTTCGGACACGATATAAAACCAAAATTATAATCACTGCAAGCGCCGGCAGTCCGTACACAAGCGCTTTGTTGTGTCGGGCAGAAGAAAAGACCTGGGCGGGGGAAAAGGCGGCCTCCTTCAGCGGCTGCGGATCACCCTGGTAGTTCAGCACCGCCCAATAGTAGGGAAGCTTGTGGAGATAGTTGACAGCCGGATCTTTCAGCCAATTCAGTTTTGCCGCCCGCAATGCCAGGGCGGCATTTTCTTTTACTGCCGCACTTTCCTGTTGCGACACCAGCCGCGAATAAAAGCTCTGCATCAGGCGGCTTGCCGTCTCGTCGTTGACGTCCCACCATCCAGCCACGACGGCGCCCGTCCCACCGCCAATAAAGGCGCGGGCAAGACTCTGCACGCCTTCGCCACTGACCATCTTTCCGTCTCCTGTCCGGCAGGCGCTGAGCACGACCAGGTCCGGCTGATGCTCCATCGTTTTCAGCTCGAACAGGTAGAAGGATGAATCATACAGCTCAATACGCGGAACGAACAGACTGTCTGTTTTTGCAAAGGCGTGCGAGCTGATATGCAATACGGCCGAAGACGACAGGGCCTTCCGGAAAGCCGCCGTGGTAGCCTGTGCATCGGAATACCAGCTGCCGTCGGGGATCAGCTGCTGCAGCCCCTGCCGTTCTGCTGCGATCGCCTTCAGCAGAGGCATGCTCCGGTAGCTGCCCGAAATGAAGAGCCCCGAAAATCCTATCCCGCCGGCAGGATGCATCCGTTCCTTCAGGGTGCTCAGCGACCAGCCATAGGAGACCTGCGCCTGGTTGATCACAAAGGGCCAGTCAGCAGGAGACGGGCTCGCTGCGGGCGATGTGACCAGCGCGTCTATGGGCAGGAGATTAAGCGCCCCATCGGTAAGCAGTATGTAAGAAGTCCCTGCGTGCAAGGGATGAAGACTGAACAGCTGCTGGTAAAGCCCGAACGCCTGCCGGTACCAGGTGAGGGGATGGTCGATCATTCGGCCTTCGCCCTGTCCGAACCAGGTACGGATCCATCCTCTCAGGCTGTCCTGCCAGAGACTGTTCAGGGGCAGCTTTTCGGCAAAGCTGATACCTGCTGGAGTACATTCGAGGGTGTAGATAGCCAATGATCCGCAAAAGAACGATCGGGCGGTTTGCCCTTTTTGAAGGACACTATATGGCTGGGGGCTGTACGAGGTCTGGTCAGCGACCGTGTCCACCACCGGTGCCTTCTTATACAGCTGGGCGAGCTCCCAGCTGAGTTGTTTTTGCTGTCCGGCGATGACGCTGTCGTCTTTGCCAATAGCCTCTTTCTGGTAATAGGAGAGGGCTTTTTGGAGCAGCCTTATCCGCGTCGTGAGACTGTCTCCGGCGAACTGAGCGCGATACAATTGCTGGCGCTGCAGCTCTTCCAGCAGCAGCTGCGCCCTGCTGCCCTCCATCAGCCGGAGCATGACGGACAGGTATTTCTTATCATGGCCGTCGGCCCAGGCGTCCCACGCAAGTCCGATTGCATCTTCATAACGTTGCCTGGTGTCATTGACGGCCTCTTCTCTCGACGAGCCGCTGATCAGCTGATGACGAAGGCGGCCCGCTGCCGCAAAGCTCAGTGTGTAAAGCCGCAGCGCTCCGTCGGTATCTTTTTGCTGTCTTGCCAGTCCGGCCCGTGTAAAGAGAAGATCGGCGAGCGTATTCTCTGCATAGAGGTCCTGCTCTTTCAGCGAGGTCCAGCTCTCGCCGGGAAGGAGGAGGGAAAGACATTTGTCCAGCCAGGCAGCCGCCTGTGCCGGCTGTCCGGTGCGGAGATAAAAGCGTCCCAGCCGCAACAGCAGCTTGGCGCGTTCGCGCTGCCGGACGCCGCTGCTCATGGCGCTCTGCAGCGCGTAGGCTTTTTTATAAAATTGCAGCGCTTCGGCGGGCTCGCCGGCATAAATATCTCCGGCCTGCTGATAGGCCATCAGCAGCCAGTAGACGGCAGATGGATCCTGGCGCTTGTCTTGCAGGACCTTTACGCTTTTCGTAATGCTTTCCCGCGCAAAGGGAACATTGCCCAGCTGCATCGCCGCGTCTGCTCGTTCGGACAGCAACAGACCCGCCAGCGCCGATCGGCCGTCGACCGCGGCCAGACCCTGTCCGCAGTAATCCAGCGACTGCCGTGGCCTCCCCATATTGCTGGAAGTATTGGCCAGATTGGCATAGACGCCCGCGAGCACCTGTTTGTCAGAGCCCGTGACGGCGATGGCGAGGGCTTTGCGATGGATGAAGAGCGCCTGTTCATAGTCGCCGAGGCGGGTATAGTTGTTGCCCAGCGGCTTCAGTATAGTCTCCAGGACCTGCTGTTCGTCGGCGATCTCGCGGTGCTGGCGGGCCCAGTTGTATGCGGCGGTATAGGCGTCGGTAGAAGAGACGATGGCGCCCTTCAGCAGGAGCGCATAGCCTTCGTTGGTGAGGAGATCCAGCCAGGCCTGGTTTTCGGCATCGGTTCGGGGACGGCGCCAGGCGTTGGAGACGGCTTCTGTCAAGAGCTGGCTTCGCGTGGCCGGGTCCTTTGCTACCCATTGCAGCTCCTCATATATCCAGCCGGAGAGATCGTCAGCGGCGCGGTATTTGTCCGGCGAAGGCGCCTGGGCCTGGGCCTGCGCCCGCACCCCCGCCGGGAAGAACTGCCCGGTCATTAGTAATAGTACAACCCAAAATCTATAGTTTGAACCCCGCATAAAGAAATAGTCGGTCCGTTATATCTCCTTTTAACAGGCGAATATAACGAACTCCCAGGACCGGGCCCGTCCTGACCTTCCCTATCTGCAGATCGACAAAGGGCGCTGCATTCCAGTTGCCCAGCCAGGTGACGGAGGACTTCTGCGAGCTTCCGGAGACCATGGTGTTCAGTGGCAGCTGCTGTGAGACGAAATAGATCTTGTTTTCGACCGTGGTCTGTTCCGAAATATTCACCTGGGCCATGGCGCCCAGGCCGACGCCGAACCAGTCGTTGATATTATAGCGGTAGTGCAGCGGAGTGACCTCGAAGCTGTTGCGGCGGGTAGTCGTCACCGTTTGTCTTCCCGTGATAAGGACGGGCAGTCCGCCGATCAGCGTATCCCGCCGGTCCTTTACCACGGCGCCGGTAAAATCGTCCTGTTGCAGAAGTCCCACAAAGGCCTCCGCCTGGAAATAGGGCCGGTAGGGCTTATAGGGCGCCAGCACATATCCGAACTGCAAGGGGCCCCTTGCGGAATAGCCGCCGTTCGACGGCAGGGCGCTATAGCCGGCCATGATCCCCGGTGAGATACCCTTGATGAAACGGGCCGTCGCCTTGTTGGTCGTCACCGGCGGATTCCGGTCAAAAACGATATTGGCCTGGCTGGTAAATGGTATCTTCTTCGGCTTCTTTTTGAACCGGACCGTATACTCGATAAAGCCCGTCGTGGAATCTTTGTTCTTTACCCCCTCCTGTTCGAGCCCGGGGAGATAGATATTATTGAAGACAAAATACACGCTGTCGCCCCGGCGCACGGTATCAAAGCAGCTCTGCCGGTTGTAGGCCGAGTCGCACCATATACAGGCCGGGCTGATGGTTTTCACACGCAGGCTTTGGGGATCCAGCTGTCGGGGAATGGCTACGCCGATGGATATCTTTCTGGTAGGCCCCTTGCCGGTATTCTGCCACTCCACCCGGTAGGTGAGCTGCTTGTCCTTGCGCATGAACCGATAATTGATCCTCCGGCCCACCAGCCGCATCCGGTTGGGATCATGAGAGGCTACGATCTGCATGTCCATCTGGAACTGTTCCGGCGCAAGCGCCCTGTCGTCCGGCACCAGCATGGCAGTGAAGCCGACCGTGGCGTTGGTGTCCTGCAACATCGCGGGCATCGTATTCATGTCGAGGAACAGATAGCGCTCTTCACCGGGACGGATGTCAGAGAAATGAAGGACGGTATGTTTTGTATATTCTTCCTGTAATTGGTGGAGCATCGAGCTGGCGGCTTCAGCTTCGACGACCTCCGGCTCTGCCCCCTCTCTGTCGGCGCCGGCCTCCCCCCACAACGAATGCCCACTCCTGGTCGCGGGCGATTCAAGCCGGGCCATCAGCTCATCCAGGGAGGCCTTGCTTTCTTTGTTGTAACAACGCTGTTCCGCCAGCGCAAAGCTTTCCTGTCCGATCTGTCGCTCGTTATAGAAAAGGACGACCGAGCCGCTGAAGGGTGTCTTGTCCTGGTCGCGGTAGCCGACGATGGTCACAAAATCCTCTCCTGGTTTCGGATACCGGTTGATCTTCATTTCAATGTCCCCCTTACCGCGAAAGAAATGGGAAGCCCAGCCATCTGCCCCGGCCGGCTTCTTTTTGACCTTCACGGGTCTCGGTCTGGTTGGCGGCGCCTTGCCGTCGTCGTAGTTGTTGGTGGCGTAGAATCTGACCCGGTATTCGCCGGTATCGCGATAGGCGTAAATTGGGTCTTTGTCGAAGCTGAAACGTCCGTCGCCAAGCTCCCAGAAATAGGTATAAAAGGCGGCGGGCGCGCCGGCGATCTGCCTTAACGGGCGAAGGTGGGCGGAGAAATGAAGGCTGTCCCCCAGCTCTTCAACCCGGATCGCGGGTGGTATCGAGTCCTGCGCCAGGCAGGCGGTCCCGGTGACCAGCACGAAAATAAACATCAGAGCCCTTGTTCTCATATCGGTAGTAAGATTGGATAAAGATAAGTAACACGATCCATTTGGTATATCAACCACGTGCCGGATTTGTTACCTTCGCCACAAAACCACTGCACCAGGAATGTTAGTCCATGCCGACCAGCGATATATAACCGCTCTACTGGAAAACGACCAACAGCTGATAGGGGACATCTACCGGCGATTTGCTCCGACCATTTTATCTCATATCACGAACAACCGGGGGACCCGGGACGATGCTGCCGATATCTTCCAGGAGTCCCTGATCGATATCTACAACCAGGCGAAGCACAACGGGCTGCGGCTGACCTGTCCTTTTGAGCCGTTTTTGCTGCTGGTGTGTAAAAGAAAATGGCTGAACGAGCTAAAGAAAAGGGGGCATAGCCCGGTAACAAAACTGTCGGATGATTTATCTGAATGGGGGGAGGATAGTTTCGCGGCGGCCGAGGAGGTGGCCCGCGAAGAGGACAGGGCGCGCGTTTTTCTGGAGCAGTTCCGACGGCTCGGCGAAAAATGCCGGGAGATATTGCGCTTAAGCCTGAGCGGCGACCCGCAGGAAAAGATCGCGGGCCAGCTGGGTGTGACCTATGGCTATCTGCGCAAGAAGAAATCGGAATGCATGGCAACACTATTATCCTATATACAAGCACAGAAAATCTAGTCTATGGCAGCTTATGACAAAGAGTTTATCATCCGTTATGCGGAGGGCGAGCTCTCCGAAGAAGAAAGGCGGCAGTTCGAGGCTGACCTGTTGACGGATGCTTCCCTGGCCGCCGAGCTATCCCTTTACCTGGAGCTCCGGCGCACGCTGCAACAGCGCCTGCCGAAGGATGCCGGCGCCGACGCGTTGCGATCTGCTCTTTCGGGACTCAACAAAGAATATTTTGCGTCTCCGGTCAGACGGCCCTCGCGCGTCCGGTGGATCGCCTGGTCCGCCGCGGCAGCCTGTATCATCGTGGTCCTCGGCATCTATCTTCTGCCTTCCGGCGACGGGGACTTCATCGACCGGCTCGGCCGAACTGAGATGGTCAGCACGGAGTCGAGGGGCGCCAATGCCGATTCACTTCTTCAGCAGGCCGCAGACTATTTTAATCATCAGCAATTCGAAAAGGCCCTTCCCCTGCTGGACAAGGCCGTTGCCGCCGACAGCAGCAGCCAGCTGGCCATTTTCTACCGCGGTATCGCGGAGTGGCATACCGGATCGGTCGACCGGGCCCGGAAGGACCTGACCAGCGTATATAATGGAGAGTCCCTGTTACGGTATGAAGCGGCATTTTATGTCGCGCTTACTTATGCAGGCGAGAAGAATGGGACGGCCACCAGGGACGAGAAGAATGGGACGGTCTCCAGTGGCGAGAAGAATTGGACGATCACTACCGACGAGAAGAGCAGGGAGGCTGCGATGGAGTGGCTGGACAAAATACCCGCGGGCACCCCCGTCTCTTCCCGCGCTAACGAGTTGAGGTACAAGCTGAAATAAAAAATTCAAAAAAGGGGGTAACAATTCCTGAGGTTGTTTGATCTGTAAGTGAAAGGGGCTTTGGTCCCGATTATCTAACAACTAAAATCAGGAATTATGAAACGCTTATTTGTTTTTGGCTCCATCGTCATCGCTGCTCTTACTATTTCCAATCATGCTTCTGCTCAGCTGCGTCTCGGTCTTTCCAACTCGGCACGCCTCAGCTCGGCCGCTGCTGTCAGCACTCCTTCCGTCAGCAACGCTCTGAGGGCTTCTGCCGCGACGACTCAGGCTACCGCCGCGACGACGCAATCCACGGCGGCGGCTGTCCATGCAAAGGCTGGTTCTACGGCCGCTTCTACCGAGGCAACGACTAAGGTCGCTGCGCAGTCGACTACATCGGCTGTAAAAAATACGACTGCGGCGACGGCCAATCGGGCTGGTCAGACTGTTAGCAATACAAAGGTCAATGCAGACGCGGACGTTAAAGCAAATGCAGGCTCTTCGTCCGGTGTGAATGCCTCAGCCGGAGCAGGTGCCTCTGCAGGCGTAAGCAAACAATAACATCCCTATGTCAATGCGGCTGCCGAAAGGCGGCCGCTTTTTTCCCAAAACCACCACACCATGCAAAAGATCATCTCCATCATTGCCGTCCTGCTCTCCACCACGGCCTTCGCGCAAAGCGACTCCTCCAACCATTTTATCGTGGCCGCCACCTATAACTCCGGGCTGAACTACTACGGCCGGGTCGACAGTCTCCACAGCAAAGGTTATTACCCGAGCCTTGGGTTTAGCCTGAAGAACGGACTCTACGCGACTTCGACGTTTGTCTTTATTCAGAACAGCATGGTCAATGAGTACGCCGCTACGCTGGTGGAGGGAGGATATAGTTTTGGCAACAAGAGCTGGGCAGGCAGCCTCTCGGCCTCGCGGTATTTCTATAAGGCCGACGTGTCTCTGGTGCAGTCTGCGGTAAAGGAAGTGGTTTCTGGTAGCCTGACGCATCTGAATAAGGTGGTCAATGTTACCCTGGGCGCCAACGTGAAATTCAGCGGCTATACGGATATTGGCATCCAGGCCGGACTGGATCATATCATCCGATGCCCGCACGTACTTGGAGGCGTCATCGTCCTGGACCCCGGCGTCAACGCGTTTGGCGGAACGCAGAATTTTACAAAGACGGCCTACCAACAAAAGAATTTCCTCGTCTTCCCTGTTGCGGAAGAACAGGTGATCACCAGCAGCCGGCGGTTCGATCTGTTGTCTTACGAGCTTACCATGCCTATCGTATATGGATATAAAAAGCTAAACCTGATCTTTACGCCGTCCTATGTGCTGCCTCAGAACCTGATAACGGTAACAGGTCAGCCTGCTCTTTCCGAAAGAGGAGCCAACCTGTTCTATGTCACGGCGACGGCTAAGGTTACGTTATAGCACGGGGTGCTCGCTCTAGTCCTCCCGGCTGCCGTCGTCAGCCATCCGGACCATCCGCGGAGAGAAAGTAGCGATGATATCCACCAGCTCTTTCTGTGCGGCCATCACGACCCGGATATCCTTGTAGGCGGTCGGCGCCTCGTCCAGACCACCTCCGATCAGGGTCACTTCGTGTTCTTTCAACTGCGATCTCATCTCCTGGGTCGTAATGTTCTGCATCGCCTTTGTCCGGCTCATCCGCCGTCCGGCCCCATGTGAAGCGGACTGTATGGAGTTGTGTTCGCCCTTGCCCCGTACAAGGAAGCCCGGCGCCGTCATGCTTCCCGGAATGATGCCGGGCACACCTTTCCCTGCCGGCGTAGCGCCTTTCCGGTGAACGATGACCTCTTCCCCGTTGAAGTTTTCCTTCCATGCGAAATTGTGGTGATTCTCTACCCGCGCCAGCAGCTGACCGCCGATGGCCTTTGTCAGCCTTTGGTGAATGACCTCATGACAGGCGGATGCATAGTCGCCGGCGAGGTTCATCGCCAGCCAGTATTCCTGCCCTTCGGCCGTATCCAGGTCGAGCCAGGCGAGGTTGGCAGCTTCTTTTGGAAGTTTACACAGCTGCTTGGCCAGTTTGGTATAGTGGCCCGCTATCGTCGCGCCGAATCCCCGGGATCCCGAGTGCGACAACAACGCCACATAACGTCCCTTGTCTAATTTAAGCTGCTCGTCCCGTTCAGCAAGCTCCAGTATACCCCATTCCACGAAGTGGTTTCCCCCACCCGAAGAGCCCAGCTGCGAAGCGGCCTTGTCCTTCAGCTGCCGGATCATCGGCGTCATGCCAAAGACATCGCTCTCCAGCACTTCATGGTCGGCCATGTACTGCCCGTGGAACCCGGCCCCCGCGCCAAATTTCGTATGCGCTATCAGCTGACGCTTATAGTTAGCCGCGTTCTCCAGGAAATGACTTTCGGGAATATCGAATACCGACAGGGCCATCCGGCAGCCGATGTCCACGCCGACACCGTACGGAATGACCACGTTCCGCGTCGCCAGCACACCGCCGATGGGAAGGCCATATCCCTGGTGCGCGTCGGGCATCAGCGCCCCTGCCGCCGTCACCGGCAGCCGCATCGCGACCTCCATCTGGAGCCTTGCGCCTTCCTCGATGTATTCGGCGCCGTATATAGAGTAGTCATCGCCCTGCTCTTTTATAGCGATCGTATCGTCCTGCTGTTGGGTAGCACCTTCTATCAGGCTCGTCGCCAGCTCTTCGGCCATTTCGTCGTCGAGGAAATTCACCGGGTTCTCTTTTATCTTCTTCAGCCATTCCAGCAGGTCTTCATGCGTCATCCCATCCCGGCAAGACGCCAGCTTAAGTGCCAGTCCAAGGCTTTTTCCTTCTTCGAAGCCGAGCGCCAGCAAGTCGTTACCGTTCACTTTGTTGTTCATGTTACAAATTAGGCTATAACGCCCCCATTATCGTAAAGGACAGAAAATATTATACCTACGAATCACCGTTCAGCGGTTGCCGGAACAGAAGTTCATCGAATATGGAGGAGTCACCTTCGACCGGTACTATGAAGAGCTGATCGGCGTGACGAGGTCGGAGAAGGACCGGCCCCACAAGGTGATCCTGTTCGTGAACAGGGAGAATGCGCCCTATGTCCTGACCAAGCCGCTGCATCATTCGAAGACGCTGCTTCGCAATAACGCGGAGGGCATCATCATCCGCATCGACGTCGTGCTTAACTTCGAGCTGCAGCGGGAGATACTGGGTTTTGGAGAATGCATGCAGATGCTGGCGCCCCGTCAGCCGGTGACGAAGATCAGGAAGCGGCTGCAGCGGTCTGCGGAGCAATTTGATGCACCCCCTTATCCAGCAGACGCTCCCCCTCATCCAGCTGACGCCGGTACTCTTTTGGGCTGAGACCGGCATAGACCTTGAACCATTTGGTAAAATTGGAGGGGTCATAGGTAAGCCGTCTGGCTACTTCTGCAATGGAGTTACGAGGGTCTTTCAGCAGGCCCTTTGCGATGATAAGCAGCTTCTCTTCGTAGAAATAGCAGGGATGATGGCCGGTATATTCCTTGATCACATTGCTCAGATGTGTGGGATGAATAAAAAGCCTGGCGGCGATCTCCTTTAGTTCGAGCATCTTGTCCTCCCTGCCCTCGATCACGTCGTTGAGGTGCTGGTCGAGAATTGCCAGGTAGTCTTTTAATATTTCTGCACTGCGGTTGAAAGCCATTGTGGTAGTTTTTTTAGTTGACCAATGAGGGCGCCTTGCCAAACTCTTTTTTGAATGCAAATGAGAAATGGGACAGGTCTTCGAACCCTACTTCGAGGTAGACATCAGAAGGTCTGCGGCCCTTTTCTTTTATCAGGTAGTAGGCTTGTTCGAGCCGTCGCTGCTGCAGCCATTTGCCCGGAGAGGCGTGGAATATCTTTTCGAAGTCTCTTTTGAAGGTCGCGAGGCTCCTGCCGGTAAGATACGCGAACTGTTTCATTTCCACGTTGAAGGCGAAGTTCCTGTTCATAAACTCGGCCAGGTCGATCTTCCCCGGCTCTCCGAAATCGAATAACAAGTCTTTCAGCCCTTTGTTCAGACGCATCAGCAGCATGATCGCCTCTTTGACCTTGAGTTCCCGCAGAGATTGATCGATATCCTGCTGGGGGATGCTTGTATAGGGTGTGAGGGACTGGAAAAAGCTTTTGCTGAAGGCGTCCTGGTGGAGAAGGACGATGCTTTCGCCTTTGTAGGGGCCGTCGGCCCTTATACCGTTCTCTATGCTGAAATCTCTCAGCAGGTCCTGGTGAAGGCGGATGCTGATGGACTTGTAGATACCTCCTTCAGGCGGGATCTTGGTGGCCTTGGCGAGCTGGTGCCTCTTCACCAGGAGGGTATCGCCCGCATGATATTCCCGCATTGTTCCCGCCACATAGAAGGACATGCTGCCTTCGAGGATATGGGTAAAGGAATGCTCGTACACAAAGCTCTCTGACATCCTGCTCTTTTCTGTGAAACAGGAGTAGAAAAGCCAGCTGGCCGCGGTGTCCTGAAGTTCTTCTTTCATGGTGTCTAAGTTAGTCGATTATTCTTCTGTTTGCTTTGTTGTAAAGCTCATTTTTGTTTGTTGAGGGGCTTACCGCCCCGTGGCTCGCCCTTGCTCGCGGCCCTTGCTCGTGGCCCGCCGGCTCGTGGCCAGAGCTTCGCGGCCGGACCTTCGTTTCCGGATCTTCGTGGCCGGTGGACCCTGCGCGCCCGTCAGCTGCCGTGTCCTTCCAGGCTCTGGATAACAGGCACCTCCGAGGATACTTTCGGGAAGGCCACCGGCGCGAAGACGCCTGGGGCAAATCCGCACCCCGACTGCGGGTCACTCATCACCTGCACCAGCTTCACCCTGAATGGCTCGAAATAAAAATAGATCTCGCAGGAAGTATCCTTGCCGGGATGGTATTCGGCCCTGTCTCCATCATAGGGTAGGGTGTCAAGCAATGCGCCTGACCGGTAGTTGGGATAGCCGGCATTGATATAGAAACACATCGCGACGGTGTGGTCATCCAGCAGACGGACTCTCAGCTCGCCGGAGTGTCCGATGGTTCGGTTGTTCTTTACAATGCCTTTTAGTCTATAGGTACCCGTTGGGTCGATGGAGGAAGATAGTTTACCAGGAACAAATCCGCTCAGCGGCATCAGGAACAAAAAGAGGAGACTCTTCATACAAACATGTTTTAAGCGTTTAGGAATCAGCTTTCTCATGTTTGATCGTCCGACCGGACGCGGTTCGCCACCGGCGTTGATCGCGTTACCAAATTACTAAAATAAAAAAATAGTTTCTCAAAAAGTTGGTACAATCAAAAAAATATTCACACCTTTGCACTGTTAAAAAAATACAAAAATGCGCCTCAACTATTCACATATTAATACTGAGAAAGGATTCAGCCCGATAGGCTGGCTATCCACTCGCGGGGCGTGTTTTACTATTCAATAGATTGATGAACACAGCGATAGAACACAGGCCCCGCAAGCAATTGCGGGGTTTTTTGTTTTCGGCCGCCAGCCCGTTGCGCCTGGAAGGGGCTTCCAGCTCCGACTCATTGAGCAACTTAGGCAACCGGCACACAACCCAAAATTTCCGGGTCAGTCAAAACCCTGAATTTTTTGGAATGGGAGAGATATGTCCATATCCCAAAGAACCGTGGTATACATAGATGTGCTGCCCTGCAGCTCATAAGATGTTAAGCCCGGTTCACAAGACCGGGTTTTTTAATTCACTGATCCGTAGCTCAACGGTTAGAGCACCATACTTATAAAATGGCGGGTCCGGGTTCAATCCCCGGCGGATCAAGTCTTTGAGACGACCTGGTGCGATATCCTTCACGACAAAAGTCAGACGGAATTCGTAGACGAGCTGACCCAGTTAGTAGCTCCATTCAAGGAGAAACAAAAGCGGCAGCCGCTGGAGGTCAACCTGGTCATCTTCGATCGCAATGGTCTTCGCCTGAAAAGCATGGAGATCAAGCGAACAAGTCTTGACCTTGACCTCTTCTACAACGAGGATTTCAAAGAGACGGACGAACAGATACAATGGCGGTTGAACCAGGACAAGGATAAGGGAATCGTTCTTCTTCACGGTCTGCCGGGAACAGGAAAAACAACCTATCTCCGGTATTTGATCGGGAAGATCAAAAAGAGGGTACTGTTCCTTTCTCCATCCGCGGCGCAAAACCTGATGAACCCGGGATTCATAGAGATTTTGATCAGCAACCCTAACACAGTGCTGATCATCGAGGATGCCGAGAACATCATAATGGACAGAAGGTTTAGTTCGGGATCATCCGTTTCCAATCTACTGAACATTTCGGATGGCCTGCTGGCAGACTGTCTCAACGTGCAGCTGATCTGTACATTCAACAGCCCGCTGACAACAGTCGACAATGCGCTGCTCAGGAAGGGAAGGCTGATAGCCAGATACGATTTTGGAAAGCTCAATATCGCCCGGGCCCAACGACTCAGCGACCACCTCGGATTTGGCACGACGATCGTGCGCCCTATGACCGTCGCGGAGATCGCAAACCAGAATGAAAAGGAATACGAAGCCGTCGAGACCAGAACCATTGGCTTCAGGAATTAAAAAGAACGGACAATTCTGACAACTGCACAGATGTGCTGCGCGCATAGTCGCCAGCTTTGTTCTATCAAAACAAATGGAACACTAAACCGAAAAAATGGATCAACATGAAACAGCTGCACAACTGGAGGCGGCTCGACGGATCCCCGGTCCGGCAGGATATACGGGATGAGATCCGGTCCGTCCTCGTAAAGGATAAAGCAAGTGGGCACGAGCTAAAGGTATGTATCGGTACGGATAGCCAGGTAAAAGCGGGTATCACCGAATTCGCCACGGTGGTCGTGTTCATCCGGAAGGGAAAAGGAGGCTTTATGTATATCCTGCCCGAAAGGACCAGCCAGAAGATGAGCATAAAGGAGAGGATGCTGGTGGAAGTCGCGAAGAGCGTCGACGTATCCTATCATTTATGCCGCCTGTTCACGCTCTATGGAGTAGACATGGAAGTTCACGCCGACATCAATACGAATCCCGGCTTTAAGAGCAACGATGCGTTGCGCGAAGCCATGGGATATATCATGGGCATGGGCTTCGTTTTCAAGGCCAAACCCCACGCCTTCGCGAGCTCGAGCTGCGCAAATAAAGTGGTTCAATAAAATATTTCCCGGGGCGGCAGTCCAGCCGGTCAATGCTTCGGTTGCCACACGAGGCAACCGCCCTATAGGGACAACCCGGTACATATGCCGTGACGCAAAGTGATAACGCCTCACGCGACGTCCGCGGGAACCGCTAAACCCCGGAAGGATGGGGCAACCCACCCCTTCCTTTAAAAACAAACAATGGGAAAGATCAAACTAAGAAGTAAAGATATTCGGGCTATCGGCTACCCGGAAGGACCGGTGATCAGCATAGCCATGAACATCATGGAAAAAAAGTACAAATTTGAAAAGGAGGATTATGTAATGAATCTGTTGAGAGAGATATTGGCATCCCCTGTGGAATATGCTAATGACGCGGTGCTGGGCCTTATTGCCCGGCAGCTGCTACCCAAACCTGATCGCCGGCAGCCGGCTATGGGCAGCACTGAAGAAGCGCCCGACCCGGGCACGGAAGGTGGAGCGGTGACGCTGAACACCACCGGTGTACGATTTAATGTTTTTGGTAAGGAGCAGGTGGGCCCCGAGGCCCTCAACCAGATGTATGCGGCGGCCAGGCTTCCCGTTGCGGTTGCGGCGGCCCTGATGCCCGATGCCCATGCCGGCTATGGCCTGCCCATCGGCGGAGTGCTTGCCACCGGGAATGCGGTGATCCCTTACGCGGTCGGCGTCGATATAGGTTGCCGCATGTGCATCTCCGTTTTTGATATTCAGCCATCAGAGCTGCTGCAGAAGGAGAGCTATTTCAGCCGTCAGCTGCAACAGTCTACACTCTTCGGTGGCGGCAGACTGTTCGACACCATCGCTGAACACGAGGTACTCGAACGCCCAGAGTTCGGCGAGATACCCATGCTGCGGCGACACCAGATGCGCGCGGCGCGCCAGCTGGGCTCCAGCGGGTCGGGCAATCATTTTGTCGAATTTGGCGAAGTGGACATCGAAGAGAAGGACCCGATACTGGGACTGGAGCCGGGTAGGTATCTTGGGCTTCTTTCGCACTCGGGATCCCGGTCGCTCGGCGCATCGATCGCGGACTATTATACCCGTATCGCCCGACAGAAGAGACGCCTGCCCGGACAGGCAAGCAATCTTGCCTGGCTCGGCCTCGACGAACAGGAAGGCATGGAATACTGGCTGGCCATGAACCTCGCCGGAGACTACGCCGCCGCCTGTCACGAGGTGATCCACAACAAGATCGCAAGGTCCCTGGGCCGCCGTCCAATAAAGCATTTCGGCAATCACCACAATTTTGCGTGGAAAGAACTGCACGAAGGCCGCGAGCTCATCGTGCACCGCAAGGGGGCAACCCCCGCCGGTAAGGACGTGCTCGGCATCGTCCCCGGATCGATGACGGCCAAAGGATTTATCGTAAAAGGAAAGGGCGCCGGGACATCGCTGTCGTCCGCTGCCCACGGCGCTGGAAGAAAGATGAGCCGAACGGCAGCCTCCAGCTCGATCACGCACGAGCTGATGAACGAGACCCTGAGGAAACACGGAGTACACCTGATGGGCGGAGGCCTCGACGAGGCGCCGCAGGCCTATAAGAATATCGAAGAGGTAATGCGGTCGCAGGAGAACCTCGTGGATACCGTCGGGACTTTTACGCCGAGGATCGTCCGGATGGACGGTTAGCGCATCAACGTGAACCGCTACCCGGGGCGCTGCGGGCGGGAATGCTGCCGCCCGGACCGCCGTCTGGCGTGCCCTCGGATCGCCGCGCCTCGGTCTTATCCAGCATCTCCAGTATCGCCTTCTCGATACGATCTTTCTCCGCAAAAGCGATCAAGTGTCCCCTTCCCGGAATCATCTGTATTTCGAGGGAGGGGACATTCGTTAAGTGGTTCCTCGCAAATGAGGCGTTGGATGTATCGACCAGCTCGTCTTCATCTCCCTGCAGGTAAACGACCGGAGCGCGTATCTTGCCCCACAGCGGCAGCATTTTTGTCAGCTCGTCCCTGTGATGGATCTTTTCGGCATTAGCCGTCTGAAGCATACGGGGTACGACCCAGTGGACCAGCGGGTTCTCGACAGGGTAGGTAAACCAGAATATTTTCTCGCGTCCTGGCCCCAGCGGGGGAGCCATCAACACAAGACCGTCGATCAGGTCGGGGTAGTCCATGGCCAGCCGGCACGCAATGGGGCCGCCATAGGATACGCCTACCAGTATGATCGGACGATGTGCCTTGTGGAGACTGTCGAGGATCAGACTCAGGACGTGGGCCTGCGCTGAAATATCCGGCATCGGATCGGCCAGCCCGGAATAGCCATAACCCGGCCGGTCGGCCGCAAAAAGCGTAGCCCTCGACCGGAGAAGGCTGTCTGCGAGATAGCCCTTCCAGTAGCTCAACGAGCTGGGTGCCCCATGTATAAATAAAATGGTGGCGTCAGGCTTGTCCCCTACCTGGATATAACGGACCTTGCGACCTTTTGCGGTAAAATACCTGATCTGTGGATTAATCTTTTGTGCATGAAACCAATCCAGAAGCTCTTTGTCGTTCATCCGGAATTGCACCATCTGGTCAAAAATGATAAGGAAGGCGACAAGGGCGATAAATATGCCTAGAAATATGCGGAAAACGATCCTGCCGATTCTTGCCATCATACGATAAATATAACGGTTAAAGCCTATCCACTTTAAAGTTAAATAATTCGCAACTTATATTTAGCTTTCATAATCAAAAATTAACTATCAAACCATGATCCTGACTCTCCTGTTGCACCAATGGAAGGCTTTCTGGCGAAGCCGCGGGGCTGGTAAAGCTCTTATCTTCCGGTTGCTGGTGGGCTTTGTCCTCCTCTATTTTCTGGCAACCGGTCTCGCGCTGGGCTTGTATATGCCGGAAATCCTGCTGCACTTCTTTCCCGGCCAGGACCTGGTCACCGTATTTTGCAGCCTGCTGCTGTATTATTTTTCTATCGACCTCGTCGTCCGCTTTCTCTTCCAGGACCTTCCCGTGCTCGCGACCCGGCCCTATCTTCTCCAGAATATATCCCGTCGCCGGCTGGTATCCTTCGTGGATATCCGCTCTCTCTTTCACTTTCTGAACCTGCTGCCTGTCCTTATATTCTTTCCGTTCATAGTTGCAGTGATCAGGACGGACTTCGGCAATATTCCGGCTGTGGCCCTCACGGGTTCGGTGACCCTGCTGATCCTGCTGAACCATTTTCTTATTCTGTATATCAAACGGAGATCCGTATTCAATCCCTGGTGGCTTGTAGCTTTCGTTGCTGTCACTATCCTCCTTTTCCTTCTGCCGCTGCGAACCGTTTCCTCCGTCGGCTTCTTCCACACACTTCATCATCCATGGCTCGCGCTGGTATTTATCTTCCCGCCGGCCCTGGTCTACCTGGTAAACCGCCGCTTTCTCCATAACAATCTTTATTTTGAAGAACTCTCCGGACACGACAGTTACAAACAAAGTGCCGAATATAACTGGCTCCGGCGATGGGGCGTGACCGGTGAGCTGATCGGACTGGAATACCGGCTCATCCTCCGCAACAGAAAGCCCCGGATATACCTGCTGTTCAGCCTTGCAACCCTTGCCTACTGCGCCGTGTTCAGCCGGCCCAATGGCGGTCACCCGGTCAGCGCGGGGATGCTGTTTTTTTTCTGTATCACCGCCAATGGCGCCCTTCTTATCAGATATGGTGGCCAAGCCTTCGCCTGGCAAAGCAGTCATTTCGATGGCCTGCACACTTCGAATATCCAGACCCGTGACTATATCCGGAGTAAGTTTTACGTCTTCACGATCATTGCTACCCTTACCTATATCATCAGCCTGTTGTATGGACTGCTCGATCTGCGGGCACTACCAATGCTTACCGCCGCCTGGCTCTATAACGTCGGCTGTAATATCCCGGTCGCCGCCTGGTGCGCCACTTTTGACTACCAGCCTATCGATCTGGGCAAAGGAGTCGGATTCAACTACGGTGGAACGACAGCAGCCCATGGCTGGTACATTACCCTGATCTCGTTGCCTCCCTTCCTGATCTATCTCGCCTTTTCCTGGCTCTTCCAGCCCTGGGCCGGTATAACCGCCGTCGGCGCTGCGGGTGGCCTTTGCCTATTGTTCAGGCGCTGGTTCATCCATCTGGTCACCCAGGAATTTTTTCAACGTAAATACCTGATCCTGCAAGCGTTCAGGGAAAAATAAATGCCATGATCATAATAAACAACCTCGTCAAGACATACAATAGCCGGCCGGTCGTCGACATCCGTCATCTCAGGATCGGATCAGGGGTGATCACCGGTCTGGTCGGCAACAACGGCGCCGGGAAAACGACGCTATTCAGATTGCTTCTCGATCTGGTCAGGGCCAGTGAAGGAGAGGTGCTTTTGCAACAACAGAACGTTGCCATGACCGAATCGTGGAAGAGCTTTACGGCTGCCTATCTGGACGATAGTTTCCTGCCGGGTTATCTGACTCCGGTAGAGTATTTTTATTTTACTGGGAGGCTGCACCGGCTCTCAAAGGCTGGTGTAGACGAGGCGCTGCAGGGCATGTCGGCCTTTCTCGGGGATGAAGTGCTGAACAGCGGGAAGTATATACGGGACCTTTCAAAAGGCAACCAGGCCAAGGTCGGGATTGCGGCGTGCCTCCTGCAAAAGCCCGAAGTCCTCTTACTCGACGAGCCATTCGCCAACCTCGACCCCAGCTCGCAGCTGATACTTGTAGATATGCTACGCCAGTTGTCCGCGGACAGCCGGAATGCGATCCTGGTCAGCAGTCATGACCTCAGCCACATCACCGGCCTCTGCCACCGGATACTGCTTATGGAAAGGGGAGCTATAATCAAGGATATCGATACGACGGCTGATACGTTACAGGAGCTCGCGGGTTATTTCAGGACAAAGCTTCCAGCTTCTCCTGCAGCAGCCTTTTCTCAGCCAGGGATGAAGTAAGATGACAGGCAATCTGCAGCAGCCTCCGGCCTTCATTACAGTTGCCAGCGCGGCCGTAAAGGTCCCCCAGCACCGCCGGATAGATATAATGCTGTTCGAGCAGCACCTTGATCCCTGGTATATCGAGGATAATGTCGATGGCCGCATGGATACCCTCCAGCTGGGCGACGACGATGGACCGGTTCAGCCGTACCACGGGGCTTGGTTTTCGCTCGAGGAGGTAGTCGTAGAGCTGGAGCAGAGCGCCCCAGTTGGTGGACCCGAAGTCGGGGGCGAGGCAATGTTCTGCCGCGATGGCCGATTCGATATGGTAGACGGACAGCTTGTCGCCCGTCGATGAGAGATTGAGATAATGGTACCCCAGCCGTATCAGCTCGTGGTCCCATTTCTTGCGGTCCTGCCTCTGCAGGAGAATGATCGTATTGTCCTCACCGATACGGCTCCCGAAACGGGAAGCCTGAAAGCACATCAGCGACAGCAACGCAAAGGTCGAAGGCGCGGCCCCCAGTCGGTGCTCCGTCAGCAGCTTGCACAAGCGCATCGCCTCCGCACAAAGATCATGTCGGATAAGCTCGTCGGCCTTCAGCGAATTATAACCTTCATTGAACAACAGATACAGTACAGTATAGACGATATCGAGCCGCGCGCTGAGCTCATGACCCACGGGTATCTCGAAGCGGATGGTCTCCGACTTGATAAATTCCCTCGCGCGGTACAACCGCTTCTGGATGGCGGATTCCGTAGACATCAGCGCCCGCGCGATCTCCTGGATGCCAAAACCGCTGACTGTCCTTAGGGTCAACGCCACCTGGTCTTCCGGATTCAGCGCCGGATGACAACAGGTAAAGATCATACGTAGCTGGCTATCCGCAATCTCTGTGTCCAGGAAGAACTGGTCTACCGCGTTCTCTGTGCTGGATTGCAGCCGCTGCGACAGCTCGTCGGAGAGATTGGCCAGCTTCTGCTGGCGCCGGATCAGGTCGATGGTCCGATTGCGCGCCACCCGCATCAGCCAGGCGGAGGGACTGTCCGGCAGCTGCCCGTACCTCCATACCTGCAGCGCCTTCAGGAAGGTCTCCTGCACGGTATCCTCCACCAGCTCGAGGTTGGTGATCCCAAATACGCGCGTCAGAACAGCGATCATCTTCCCCGCCTCGTGACGGAAAAGATGATCGACTAGCTGCTGCGGTTGTTCGGCGCCTGTACTCATGCCGGCGTGGGTATTTTCATGATCTCGCGGACCTCGACCGAGCCACTGATCTTAAAGTCGGGAAAGCCCATCGCCAGCTGCGCTGCCTCTTCCAGGGACTCCGCCTTGATGATAAAATATCCCCCCAGCAGCTCTTTCCCCTCCGCAAACGGTCCATCGGTAACAACGGGCTTGCTGCCTTGCACCATCTTCCCCCCTTTATGCAGAGGCTCGCCTCCCACATACCTGTCCTTTGCGCTGAGCTCGCCGATCCATTCATACCATTTCTGGATGGAGGCCTGGGACTCTTCCGGTGTCAGATTGAGGTCCTCGTAGGTGGGACCGCGGAAAATGAACATAAAATCTTTCATTTCGTTGTATTTTTTAAATATGAACAATGACCTTATCGAGGGTATGACGAATGGGGCGGAAAGATCAGGACAAAAAAAAGTAATTTTTTTTAGGGGGGGTATGGGCTATTTCCTGACGATATTATAAATAGGGATCGAGGGGGTAAACGACTGATTGTTCTCCGGTCGTGCATAGATCGTCCTGACCACGTCCATCCCTTTTACTACCCTGCCAAAGGCTGCATAGCCCTGCCCGTCAGGGTTATTCTCGCCGCCAAAATCGAATCCCGGCTGGTCACCAACGCAGATAAAGAACTCGGTGGTGCCAGTGCCCGGCTCGCTGCGCGCCAGGGAGACGGTGCCGTCGGTGTGCTGGATATGGGTCATGTTGGTCGGCTCGTGTGGTACTCCGGGTACGCCGACTGCTTTTGCGTGGTTCGTCTTCCAGATGCCTCCCTGTATCAGCCTGGAAGCGCCCGCCCCCGTGACCTGGTTGTCGTCGTTGAGGACGCGGTAGAAAGAGCCGTTCTTATAAAAGCCACTATCGATATAGGACAGAAAGGCGCCGGCCGTCCTGGGCGCCTGTTTGGGGTAAAGCTCGACCTCGATGTCGCCGGCACTAGTGCTGATGATGACGTGTGGCGCCCCGCTGTTGGAGGAAGAATGACAGGCGGCAAAAAACCCAGCTAAAGCCAACGCTAAAAACACCAGACAAACCTTGAAATGGACGATCATATCGCATTATTTTTAGCTCCGCTCCTGTCGGGCGGCCCTGGGTGATATACTCACTGGACTGGTCCAGAACCGTAAATTAATGTAATATTGTTTATGCATTTCGACTTACCTTTCCTACACCTCATTTTTTTCGGATTTCTTTCTCTTTTCCCGGCCGTCAACCCGGTCGGTTCTGCGTTCATTGTGGATCCCCTGCTCGGTGGAATGGATTTCCAGGAGAGGAAAAGGGCAGCGAAGAAGATTTCTTTTTATTGTTTTACTATCTGTGTGGTTTCCGCGCTGATCGGCAGCTGGATACTAAAACTGTTTGGTATTTCCATCCCCATTGTCCAGGTGGCGGGGGGTATTATGATCTGCCGCATGGGATGGCAGCTGCTGACAACGGACGACGACGTCAAGGGCAAGAAAGAGACTGCACAGCCCGCGAGCAGGGACAATATTCTTTTTTATCCGCTCGCTTTCCCCATGACGACGGGCGCGGGGACCATCTCTGTTATCCTGACGCTGAGCGCCCACGAAGACGAAAACGACCTCGTTACCCATTTTATGAACCTCGGCGCGCTGTTTATCGCTATCCTGCTGATCTGTCTCGTGATCTATATCTGCTATGCCAATACGCCCCGTCTTATCCAGCGGCTCGGGCCGCGCGGAGAGCAGATCGTCAACCGGATCAGTGCGTTCCTTGTCTTTTGTATCGGGATGCAGATCGCCTGGTCGGGTATCAGGACACTGATAAAGGCCTGAGTGTTGTGAACCGCTCCAGCTGGAGCCCCAGATCGGCGACACCCTTGTGCTGGCGGTTCCCACCCGCGACGTTGTAATGGTCACGGGTGAGAACAACGAGGAGTTTCTCCAGCAGATGCGTGAAAAGGCATGGGAGATCTATGAAGACGGCGACCATCCCCTTTCGGACCTCCTGTATAAAAGGGTCGACCGGAAATGGGAGCCCTTTGAGAAATTTTAAACGACCCGCTCCGGCCGACCGCTGCGCCGCCCCGCGGGCCGTCTCACTACAGACACCACTTTATTTCATCCAGCGTTTCGGCGAAAGCCTTCTCCTGACGGATATCTTTCTGCCAGGCCAGGCCACGCTCCATCAGGTCGATCTCCCGCACCAGCGTCGAACCCTCTTTACCCGCCTGCCGGCCCAGTACATAGACAGTATCAGACATGGCTACCGCCGTCGCAATATCGTGCGACACGATGATCAGCGTTTTCAGCTCGTCGGATAAGGATACCTGTAACAACAGCTCAACCACTTTGTCCAGCACGCAGATATCGAGACCGGAGAAAGGCTCGTCCAGCAGGAGATAGTCGGCTCCTTTCAGCAGCTGCTGGATAATGCTCACCCGCTGCTGCTGACCACCGGACAGCTGACCCGGCCACCTGTGCAGGACGTCTGTGATGTCGAACTGTTCGGCGTATTGCCGGATGCTATCCTCCTCTTTGCCCGCTAACGCCATATTGCGGCGGGCGGCAAGCATGAGGGACTGTTTTACCGTTCTCCAGCCGAACTGGTAGTAGTTCTGGAAGATGACACCCATGTCGCCGGGTTGCACCTCCCGCTCCTGGTAGACTTCAATTGAACCCCTTCCTGTTTCGGCCGGCTTGCGCTGGCGGATCGTGATGGAGCCCGAGCTGGGCTTTTGGAGGCCCGACAGCAGCCTGAACAGCTGGGTCTTACCCATGCCGCTGCGGCCGACCAACGAAACGACCTGCCCCTGCTGCAGCCCGGGACGTATGATGTCCCGGATGCTGAAGTTTACGTCGTGCAGGATACACTTGTTGCCATAGACAAGCGACAGGTCTTTGGCCTGTAATAAGGTCTCTTTTTTTGTATATGGTGTCATTTGGTTTAGTTTTTATGGATATGAGTATAGGGGAAGAGCCATCCACGCAACAACCCCAGCAAATAGTCAAAACAAAGTCCTATCACGAAGATCAGCGCCTGCAGGGCAAGCACGTGCGTCAGGTCATTGTATTTGTTGTACTTGATCAGCAGCGCGCCGATGCCGCCCTCGCTCATGCTTAATCCCTCGACCATCGTGATCATCATCCAGGCGATGGCGAAGTTCTGCCGCACCATCTCGAAGACCTGGTCCGCCTTACCGACGACGATGACCTCATAGAGGCTCTGCCATCGGTTGTACCCCAGCGTTTGACAGAGCTCGAACTCCTGCGCGGGGATACGGAGTATGACCGCCAGGAAAGAAGTAGTGAAGAAGGGCACGATGCCAAACACGAGCAGCGACAGCTTGAGCTGGCCACCGTCCTTTGTCAGTAGCGTGAAGATGAAGATCAGGCCCGTCAGGGTCAGATAACGGCATTTCACGAGGAACCCCGCGATCGAATGAAAGAAGGGGATGACGGACAGATAGGAGAACAATAACGTAATTAGTATCGAGTATAGCATGGCCTGCAAAGTCAGCACCAGGCTCACCAGCAGGTTGTCGATCAGCAGACGCGTGCTGAGGAGCTGGCCCAGCGCCGAGAGCACATGCAGGGGCTGAGGGATCAGCCCACCGGGACTCAGCTGCCAGACGAGCAGCGTGAAAAGCGCCTGCACAAGCATCATGATGAGGAAGGTCTGACGACTTATTTTTTCAAATGGTTTGAACATATTTTAATTTTTGAAAGGAAGGGGGAGTTTCACCCCCTTCCTATTATTAGATTGCCCTTTGGCGATCTGCCGCGGGCCGCTTTTAGTTGCCCAGGACGATCTCTACCCTGCGGTTGCGACTTCTGCCGGCTTCCGTGCTGTTGTCAGCGACGGGTTTGGAAGAGCCAAAGCCTGTGGTCTCGATACGGTCGTCCTTCAGCCCTTTGCCGACCAGGTATGCCTTTACAGCGGCAGCCCTTTTCTCGGACAAGGGTTGGTTGACGGCGTCCGGGCCGTTGTTGTCGGTGTGACCGTACACACCTATTTTAAGGCCTTCGGCTACGACAGCGGACTCGAAGATCTCGTCCAGCATCCTGAAGGACGATGGACGGATATTGGCGGAACCTGTCTCGAACTCGATATGATACGACCGGCTGCTGACAGCCTCCGTGATCTTATCGGCGTATTTGGTCTCGATGGCCTTTCCTTCCATCAGCTCGGGGTGATTGGAGATCACGCTCAGCAGGAAGGATTTGTCCACGGCCTTTTCATAGGGCATAAAGCTGGGCATTATCGAAGGATACATCTTCACCATCAGGTTGCCGAATGTATTATAGACGGCCTTGTAACGGTCTACCTTGTCGCTGCCCAGGCCGAAGGTGTTGGCCATATCGGCCAGGTTGAAGACCGTGGAGCCACCCAGGTTCACCTTCAGCCCCTGGATATCCTTCTCTTCAACGCCATTGTAGTACTTCAGCCAGTAGTCGGCATTCTGCTCCTGGTAAACGCTGGCGCTTACCTCGGCGGCGAACTTCCGGGCTTCTGTGAACGAACGCACCTGGTCGCCTGCCTGTGCGAGGGCAATGATCATGTTCTCGATGTCGGTACGGTGATCATAGGCCCATTTCTTTATGGCGATCGTCTGGTTGGGCATCTGGGACGCGTACTGGCGGGTATTCGCGATGGTTACCAAACCACCCTTTTTCGTGGCGACGTTGACGTCACCGGGCGTCCAGGTGGCCACGCCGTCTACGCCTACCGTTGTATCACGACCCGTGGTCTTTCCATTTTCTATGATCTTCCTTTTTTCGGTGTAGCCCGTAATATATTTATTAGGGGCGTCGAGGAAGTCATTGGCTGCGATCAGGTTGATGGCGTCCCTGTCATAGGTGGTCTCGTCGGGGTTCACTTTCAGCCCGTTGTCACCGGCCCATTTGAGCAGGATGTTCACGTCACCGTCGCGAAGCACGCCGGCTACGCATTTACCGATGGCGCTGTGCGGATCCTGTCGCCAGCTGGCAGGGGCCATGATCTGGTCCTCGCCATATGACTTACCGTGTGCTATGGGCAGGATGATGGGCTGGTATTCGGGGCCGAGCGCTTCAAGCTCCTTCGACAAGGAGGTCATAAAGGCCGGCATACCGTCACCCATGAAGGTGATGAGCACACCGGGGGTATTTGAATTGGTTTTGTATTCGCCTGCGAACTTCACCAGGTCGGCCATCTGCTTGTTACAGTCGTCCTGACGGATGTAAGTGACGTCGAGATGGGCCTTGTCGAACAGCGAACCTTTTGTCGTGCGTGCACCACCGTTGGCATACATACCAGAGAACTGGCTGTTCCAGGCCATACGCTCCCAACTGACCTGGGTACCGCCGTTGACTGCTGCATCCGAGACCGAAGCCGGCAGGGTCAGCAGCGTGGCGTTGGCGTTCAACGAAGCCTCGGGAGCGTCCGGCAGAACGACCTTGCCGAGCTCGACTGCCTTGCCCGCCTCTTTGGGGCGTGCCTGATACCATCTTACACCCAGGATACCGGCCGTTACTACGACGGCGATGACTAATAATTTACCTGCGGGTTTTAATTTGAGTGCCATATAAAAATGTTTTTAGTTTTTAATAAATTTTGTTTTGTGTGAACCCCCCGGTTCACGCGCCGCCGGGGGCCAACGCGGACCTCCGCCGCGGCTGGGTTATGCGGTTCACGGCAACAACCCCTTGTACTTGTCCGGTACGGACACGTCGCCCAGCCTCCCTTTGTCGCTGTTGCCTTTAAGGGCAGAGCCGGTATAGTGGAAGTCCTTTCCAAGGTCGAACTGGTTGATCAGCTCGAGGGCCTGGGCCGACTTGGCCTTGTCTTCCAGTACCTGGTCGTCCATGAATCGGGAGGTGACCTTGATGGCCGACTTGATATGTCCGATCTTTTCCCCGATCTGCGTCTTTAGCAGGGCCAGGGCTTTCTCGGCATCTCTGTTGAGGTCATCGTCGCCCTTGAAGGCTTTCATAGCGCTCGTCACTGCGGACAGCCCGGTGGTGACGGAGTAGTAGAGGTCCTTTTTAGCCTCCAGATCCAGCTTGGCGTCCTCGAGCATGATCCCGCTCTCTTCATAGGCGGCGTCCGCAAACTGTGTCAGTTTGTTCAGGTCGCCTACTATCGGGGTCACGTTGTCGATATACTCACGACAACGCATAACGTTGTTGGTATAGAGGTTCACCTGGCGGTCACTCCCGCCCTGGGACTGCAGTATCTTCACCTTCTGGATGTTGAGCTGTAGCTCTTTCTCCTTTGCGCCGAGCTTGTCCATCAGCTCGCTCTGCTTACCTTTCAGCCGGGCCCCCTGCTTGTACAGGGTATCCCTGTCCTTATAGCCCTGGTCGATCTTGGCCTGGAGGATTGCAAACGGGTTCAGCTCGATAGCCAGCCCGATGGAGTAGTTGGCGATGAACTCTGAAAAGTATTTCAGCGCACGCCAGAACTTCCGGTTGCTGACGGTCATCAGCAGAAATCCGCATATGACGCCACCGATGACCAGGTTCACGAGGTTCCAGGTGACGTTCACCAGCCAGGGCAATACGTAGGTCAGGAAGCCATAGGTCAGGCCTGCGGCCAGCGCGAGGCCGACGACGGTGGTGGCGATGTTCTTTGGCTCGCTAAACCAGCCGGGGGTTTTGCCTCCATTGAACGGGCTGGAGGTTTTGCCACTTGTTGTTTCGATAAGACGATTCATGGTCGTTGAGTTTTGAGTGTTTATTGTATATAGTTGTCGATCTTCCGGATATCGGATTCTATTTGTTGTTTGCGACGGCTGCTCTCAATGGCGTATGCATTGCTGCTGGCCGTGAGCTTGTCGCTGTTCTCCCCGATCTCGCGCTGCATTGCGGCGATCTCTTCCTGGAGCTTCAGGATCTCCTGTGACAGGGCCTGGATGCGGCGGCTTTTGTCGTCCGCCTCGGCCGTTCGGCTGTGCACCTTCTCCTGTAGGGCGGTTTCCACCGTCGCCTGGAACTGACCGGCGTCGGCCGTCAGCATCCGCAGGTATTCGGCAGCGGTAGACAGCAGCTTCTGCTTGTCGAGCCCCTGCACCTGTAGTCCGGCGAAGGCGGCAGAGTACCTGGCCCTTTCGTCGGGGATCACCTGCATCGCGGCGACCATCTTCGAGAACTCGAAATAGTCCGGTCCGGGAATATTTGCGTCGCTGAAGAGCTTGTCGAAATAGTCCGCGAACCGCTGGTCCGATTGCGCCGCAGGTGATGCCTGCTGTGCCGGCGTCGCAGCTGGCCCTGTCTCAATTTTTGAGGGCGCCGCAGGCGACGGCGACGGTTCTGTCGTCTCGATAAAAGCCGACAGGATTTTCTTACCAATCCTTGCCATGGTTATTGATTTTAGTGGTTAAAAAGCATAGCATTGCCTTTCCGGCGCGCAGGCGCCGGTTGCAGGAACTCCCGCCCCTACTCAAAATCTATTGTATCAGCAACTGGAAAAGCGGAAGCTCTTCCCTCAGCCGGAGAAGCTTGCAGGTATGCCCGGGCTTGTCTTTGAGCCGGCTACCCGACAGCTGTCGGTAAATGACAGTTAATATTAGAGTGAGCAGAATAACGATCACCCCTATGAGCTTTTTCATGTTGTTACAGTTAGGAAGATACAATGTCTACAACGGTGACCAATATGCGCAGATATGCGCCGGCCCCGGCCTACTTGATTTCTTTTGGTTATTTGAGCGCTTTAGGAAAGGGAGATTTCCGGTAGTCTTACCCTATTGTAGTAGTAGGTAGTGGCTGCAGGGCGGACCGCAGGTCCGACGCCCGAAGGGCCATCATAAGACTGTTTGCGCCGGAGGCCTAAGTTTGAAGTAGCCTGGAGGCGCAAACTTGGCTCTATGGTTGGTTTCATTTTACAATGGAGTCTGGCTCCCGTTTGTTTGATGAAGTAAAGATACTAGCATTTTGCCCCTGGTCGCTAGTCCATCCCGTACCAGCGGTTCTTTTTGTTTAATGGCGGTCCCCCTCCTGGGATAGGCGGTAAAATAGATGGTTGAGTGCGAAATATCGGTTATGGTCGGCGATGTACCCTAGATGAATGGTCCCTAGCCAGTAGGAATGGTCAAAATCTGGCCCGGACGGTTTTGGACTTGTTACGCTGTTGCAAATCCGTTACCTTTTGTATCCAAAACCAACCAAGCTATGAAGTTGTTGTCAGCACTCGCGGGGATCATCCTGGTCGCAGGCCCCTTAGTTATCTACGCACAGGATATCAGCGGACAGGCGTCGCCGGGGCAATCCGCAGGCTCCGTCGGTGTTCGGGATATTGGGCAGGACACAGCGCGCCAGATCCCACTGTGGCCAAACGGCGCGCCGGGCTTTGAGAATAAGAAGAATGAGCCGGAGCAGGCCAAAGACTACTGGGTAAAAAATATACATAACCCGAGCCTCACCATCTATCTCCCACCGAAGGAGAAGGCGACGGGCGCCGCTGTGGTCATCTTCCCGGGTGGTGGTCACCGGCTCCTGGTATTCAATGCGGAGGGACGCGACCCCGCCCGCTTCCTCAATAGCATCGGAGTGGCGGCATTTATTTTAAAATACAGACTGTTCAGGGAGGATTCCAATCTCTACAGCCTCGAAAAAGAAGTCAGACAGGACGCCTATCGGGCGGTACGACTGGTCCGCAGCCGGGCGGCAGAGTGGAATATCGATACGGCGAGGGTGGGAGTAATGGGCTTTTCTGCAGGTGGAGAGGTGGCTGCCCTTCTCGCGTATACCCCGGGCAACGGCGACAGTCATTCGCCGGATCCCGTCGACCGCCTCAACGGCCGGCCTGATTTCCAGCTATTGGTATATCCCGGCCCTCTTGGCGTCCCCGCAGCGGTTCCAAAGGATACTCCGCCCACCTTCCTCATTGCCGCCAACGACGACGAATGTTGCTCCGCCCCCGTCGTAAGCCTGCTGGAAAGATTCAGGATGGCCAAAGTCCCCGTTGAGGCGCATATTCTCTCGGCCGGTGGTCATGGGTTCAATATGGGCTACCGAAGCAATCTGAAGGCGGTGCGCGCCTTCCCGCAGCTGATGGCCAACTGGCTCGCAGATATGCGGCTGCTCGGCCCCGGTGGAGCCGCCAGGTGACGGGCGGCCCACGATGCCACCAGATGACGGACAGCCCGCGGAGCCGCCAGGTGACGGACAGCCGCGGAGCCGGGAATCACGGACAAAAAAATCCCCGGTAAGACTACCGGGGATGTACTAATCAAAGTGTTTTAACCATTAAACCTTATCCTATGAAAAGACAAAGCTACGACGGGAATCCCGGAATCAAC
>Ga0105239_10000640_pt1 | contig 49772 bp, 36 predicted proteins | sample KBSC44metaG_FD_92761 | JGI IMG/M metagenome (GOLD analysis project Ga0105239, IMG submission 92761) | Corn rhizosphere microbial communities from Kellogg Biological Station, Michigan, USA - KBS C4-4 metaG | ecosystem: Host-associated > Plants > Roots > Rhizosphere > Soil | place: Michigan, USA...
CCACCGTCCACTCGTCATACCCCCCGACATGGGAACCCACCTTCGTCGTATAAACGTACACATCTGTCGCCTGACCCGCCCCCTCGAAATGCAGCAGCGTCCGTCCCCCGGAATAAGGGTTGTGAATCTGCAGCCGCGTCCGGTACCAGGCAGGCCCCTGGTAATAGTTGACATCGGGATCGACGCCGTCCCGCGCATTCACACAATGCGGCAGATGCACGGGCGCCCATACCGGAACACTCCCCGGATCACCCGGCGAAACCGGCCGCACGGCCTCCCATACGCTGCCCAGATCACTTCGAAGGAATTCCCAACCGTCATTCAGCCGGGTGGACTGCTGGGCCCCGGCGCCCAAAAAATCTAAAGAGAACAATAGAATAATGCCAAGACGCATAACCCGCAATAAACACATTTTCCGGGGAATACGACTGTCTTTGGTTGGCAATCTGTTCAACAATTTTGGCATTACGAAATACCCTATTTGAATTGGATTATTTTTAGGCTTAAAATCGATTGTCATGCTGATAAGACGCCTATTACCAGTACTGTTGCTAACCCTGTCTTTCCAATCCCGCGCCCAGACCGACACCACTGCAATCATCCTTACCCCAAAACCCAGCCCCGCGCCCCGCATCAACGGACCAAAGGTCTTCGGTGTTAGACCCGGCCACCCCATCCTGTTCACCATCCCCGTCACCGGGACCAGACCCCTTAAGTTCTCCGCCGACAAGTTGCCCGCAGGCGTAAAATTAGACCCCACCACCGGCCGCCTCTCCGGCTCCGTCGCGAAAGCAGGCGAATATACCATCCAGCTCCACGTAAGCAATTCTGCGGGCCGCGCCGACCGCCCCTTCCGCCTCGTCGTAGGCGAAAAGATCGCGCTCACCCCGCCCATGGGCTGGAACAGCTGGAACATCTATGCGGCAAAGATCAATCAGTCGCTTGTCGAAGCCAACGCCAAAGCCATGGCCAGCAGCGGCCTCATCGACCACGGCTGGTCCTATATGAATATCGACGACTGCTGGCAGGGAGCCCGCGGCGGCGCCTTCCATGCCATCCTTCCCGACTCGACCGCCTTCCCGAACATGCAGGCGCTCTGCGACGAAGTACACGGCCTGGGCCTGAAGATCGGCATCTACTCCACCCCCTGGGTTGAATCTTACGGACACCATATCGGCGGATCGGCCATGAACGCCAATGGACTGTTCGAACGGACAAAGGAGAATATCCCCCGCAACAAAAAACAGCTGCCCTACGCCATCGGCACGTATTCCTTTCTCAACAATGACGTGCGACAGTTTACCGCCTGGGGATTTGATTATTTGAAATACGACTGGAACCCGATAGAAGTGCCGGAGACAAAAGCCATGTATGAGGCGCTCCGCAACAGCGGACGCGACGTGATCCTGAGCCTGTCCAACAGCGCCCCGTTCGCGGGAGTAGCCGACTGGACCGTATGGTCCAACGCCTGGCGTACCGGCGGCGATATCCGCGACAACTGGAACAGCCTCAAAAGCCGGCTCTTCACGCAGGATAAATGGGCGCCATACGGCGGTCCCGGCCACTGGAACGATCCCGACATGATGATCGTCGGCTATGTCGGCTGGGGCAAAGGCGCAAGACCCACCATGCTGACACCGGACGAACAATATACGCACGTCAGTGCCTGGTGCCTGATGTCCGTTCCCCTGCTGCTGGGCTGCGACATGACCCGGCTGGACGCCTTTACGATCAGCCTCCTCACCAACGACGAGGTGCTCGCGCTCAACCAGGACCCGCTGGGCCACCAGGCCACCGTCGTCTCCCGCCAGGGCGAGGCCGGCGTCATGGCGAAAGACCTCGAGGACGGCAGCAAAGCGGTCGGCCTCTTCAACCCGGGCGACAGCCTCGCCACACAAAAAGTGACGCTACGCTGGTCCGACCTCGGCATCACGGGGAAATACATCGTCCGCGACCTCTGGCGCCAGAAAGACCTGGGCGTCTACGAAGGCGAATTCTCCGCAGACGTCCGTCGTCACGGCGTTGTCCTGATAACGCTGCGCGCTTCGGGCAGCCCTTCTGCCGCAACAGTGAATGTCAGATCCCCCACTGACGGGGCAGACTGAACGATCACCTGGCAGCGGCCATTAAAGAGTCGTCGCTGCCAGCCCCCATCGGGGAACTGATCCGGCTCATGGCTGCTCGGATCACCATTACCCACGCCGATGATCTTTCCACTGGTTACCGAGAAATGCATAAGCATATCCGCATCCGGCACCTCCCTGCCCTGCTTGTCCACAACGGAGATATTGAACACCTCTGCATCGCCTCTATCTCTGGAAATCTCATCCTTCGAAGGACTGATCACAATTTTAAAAGGCTTACCCGAAGTTTCCACCTTCGCCGTAAGTTTCTTTCCCTTCTTATAAGCAACCGCCTCTAACCTACCGGGTGCGTATGCAACCATCCACTCGAGATGACCAAATCGCGGCATATCTTTCTTCCCAAGACTCCTGCCGTTCAGGAACAGCTCCACATTATCCGCATTCGTATTGACCCATACCGGTATCTCCTTGCCTTCTTTTCCCTCCCAGTTCCAGTGCGGCGCGATATGCAGCACGTCCTTATCCGTCCACCAGGATTGATAATAGTAGTACACCGTCTTCGGGAATCCGCACATATCCATGATCCCGAAATGCGAGTTGATATCGGGCCAGCGATACGGCGTCGGCTCACCCCTGTAGTCGAACCCCGTCCACGCAAAACCGCCCATCATCCACTCCCTGCTGGCGGCGATCGTCCACCACTGCTCGGCCGTGCTGGCCCAGGGCGGGTACACGCTGTCATAATCCGGCACATACGCATTGACGGTATCCGTTGTAAAAATACCCCTCGTGCTGACCGTGCTGGCGACCTCCGTCCCGATGATAGGCTGGTCGGGATGTTCCTTACGGTAAGGGTCGAGCCCCTTTAAATTATAGTTGAAGCCCCGCACGGGGATGACCTCATTGACGCCATGAAAGACATTCCCCACATTGGCGGCATAGGTCGAGGTCCTGGTCGGGTCCAGCTGCTGCTGGCGCATTATCTGGTGCTGGGCGACCTGCTTGCCCGTGGTCGATTGCTGGATCACCCACTCTTCATTGCCGATGCTCCACATAAACACGCTGGGGTGATTCCGGTCCCGCAGTATCAGCCATTCGAAGTCCGCCCCGTATTCAGCCCCGCTGTTGAGCAGCCGGGTCTCATCGAGGACCAGCATCCCAAGGCTGTCACAGGCATCCAGCAGCTCGGGCGTCGGCGGATTGTGGCTGGTGCGATAGGCATTCACCCCCATCTCCTTCAACAACCCGATACGGTAGTATTGCAGATAGTCCGGCAGCGCACTCCCCACACCCGCATGGTCCTGGTGACAGCAGACACCCTGCACCTTGATGGATTTCCCATTCAGAAATAGCCCCTTGTCCTTGTCGATCGTTATCGTCCGGACGCCAAAACGGACAGTCTGACTGTCGATCACCTGCCCACCCGACCGGACCAGCACAACAGCCCGGTAGAGATACGGCGACTCCAGTGACCACAGCTTTGGATTCTTTATTACCGGAAGTCCCTGCGACAATTTATTCCCGTCCCGGTCGGTGATATACGACTCTACCTGGACCGTCGGCGCCTTCGGATCATACTTATCGATCTTCGGATCAATATGCACGAGGGCCTCGTCCCCCTTCACCTCGGTATACACGAACACTCCACCAGTCAAAGACAGATGCGTATTATTAACGATATTCAGCCACGCATGCCGGTAGATGCCCGCACCCTCATAGAACCATCCTTCATCCTGGCTGGCGTCGGCCCTCACCACGATGGTGTTCTTTCCGCCCCAGTGCAGAAAGTCCGAAATATCGTACGACGAGCCGCTATAGCCGCTGAAATGCCCGCCGAGATAACAGTTATTGACCCATACCTTGCTGTCCCGGAAAATGCCGTCGAACTGTACAATGAACCGCTTCCCTGAATCGGCACGGCTGACGGTGAAGTTCTTGCGATACCATCCGATGGAATTTTCAGGGAACAGCGCGCCCACCGCATGATACCCATGCGCATCTACATCATCGTTGGCCACCTGTTCAAAAGGAAGCCCCACCGCCCAGTCATGCGGCAGCTGCACAGACAGCCACGACCGGTCATCGAAATCCGCCTTGATACAAGTATTGGCGGCATCCCCGGTCTTGGCGAGTATATTGCCGATGCCATAGTTGAAATCCCGGTGCGGGTCAGACGCATTCCCCAGGTGAAATTTCCAGTCTCCATCGAATTGCAGCCGCTGGTGTACGGACTGCCCTGCGGCCGCTGCCCACCAGCAGCCGATAACGAAAAATAAAAAAGCTTTCTTCATGTATTTGAGATTTTCACAACGTATGCGTATTGGCTCTTCATCCTGTCCGGATCAAATGCGGGCAGCTGTATCCGGATATCAGCCCCCTCCTGTTTCAGACCCACCTGCTCCTTTGTATCCAGCAGCATTGCCCTGGAACCGCGCGTCACGGTCATATTCTTAAGCACGAATGATCCCTTCCCCGGCCATTTCGGCAGGATCACATACAGATCCTTTCTTTCCGTGTTATAGGTAAAAAAACACTCCTTTACTGCGTAGCCCGGGTCCGGGTCGATGGTCAATTTCAGCAACAGGTCACCGCCCCCGTTCTTCGGCTTGAAGTCCTGGCGCCCCGGACCCCACTGCGACGCCTGCCGCCACTTGCCGGCCCCATAGATAGCCTCGCCATTGATCGCCATCCAGTCACCTATCTGTAAGAGGCGCTCCTCCATGATCGGCGGTATCTTGCCGTGCTCATCCGGGCCGATGTCCAGCAGGAAATTCCCGCCACGGCTGACCTTGTCTACCAGCTGCAGCACGAGCGATTGCGGAGAATTGTAATCCCGGGAGTCCTCCGCCCGGTTGTAGCCATAGGAGAATCCCATCCCCCGGCTCTCTTCCCAGTAATGATCCTTGACGTCCAGGTCGGGCTGATATTCCGGCGTATAGACGGCCCCGTGATGAAAACGGATGCCCCTTCCCCACCGGTCATACGTGACCACCCTATCCTTTACGGGACTCTCGTTATACAGCCACGCCAGGAATTCCCTCGAACGGAAGAGCGTATCACTATCCTCCCAGTCCCCATCCGTCCAGAAGACATCCGGCTTGTAGGTATTGACCAGGTCCTTCATCTGCGGCCACAGGTATTGGGCGACATATAGCGGCCTGTCGTTCAGCCACAGCGGATTGTACCACTCATACAACGAATAGTACATCCCCGCATGCACCGAGGTCTTGCGCAGCGCAGTAAAAAGATCGCCCAGCAGATCGCGATGCGGCCCCGTCACACCCGCATTCCAGGGCATGGGCCAGGCCTTCGCCGTCTCTTTGCTCGGCCAGTTCGCCCACCCGTCATGGTGCTTGGAGGTCAGCACGACATATTTGGCGCCCGATCTCTCGATGATCCGGGCCCACTCGTCGGGATTGTATAGCTCCGCCTTGAACTGATCCGCCAGCTCATAATAGCTATGATCGCCGTATAGTGCTTTGTGATAGTTGATCCGCGCCGTATCCCCCGTCATCAGCCCATGCAGATACCACTCCGCATAGTCTCCCTTCTTACTATAGCCGGGGACAGAATAGACACCCCAGTGAATAAAGATGCCATACTTAGCGTCTTTGAACCATTGGGGAACAGGCCTGCGGTCCAGCGACTCCCAGGTTGGCTCATAAGACTGCGCCCGCAGTGCGATACATCCAAACACCGCGATAGCCAAAGCAAAAGTCTTTCTCATAAATAGTTGAAGCAATGATTCCCCCGAATATAGATCATTTTCGGCATTTCACTTCTCCGGCATATACACTTCCCCGTCATTCCACTTCCCCGATAATCACACTTCCCCTAAATACGAAAGGGCAACCGGAGACACTCGATCGAATATATCTCCTGGTTACCCTTTTGAGTAAAAAGTATTCTAAAACCTGATCGTGGCCGGCAGATACTTCGCCACGAGGCTCTCGTAGTAAGGCTTCAGCTCCGTCCAGTTGGGAGGCGTCGGATTCTTGGAATAAAGATCGTAAGGATTGAACAGCTTCACCCACTTGAATAGTTCACGATCATGATCATCCATCAGGTGGTCATACGCGTGTTCCCGGTGCTGTGCATAAAAGGAGTGATAGCGCAGCATGTACAAAGCCGGCTCCGGCAGATAGTCCTTCAGCATGTGGTAGACATACTCGTCATGCCCCCAGGACATATGTACATTGCGAAGGCCGCAGCCGGCGGAATAGACACCATTCGGGGTCTGGTAACGGGCGTCGCTGTAGTCGGGATTATTCTTGAAGAATTCGGGATAAACGATCTTGTCGGAATACGCGCAGCCTACCGGGAAAGTGTCGCCGACAACAGCCCACTGCGGCTCGCCAAAAAGACAGAGCACCTTGCCCATGTCGTGGAACAGACCGGCCAGCACCATCCAGTCGGGATGCCCATCGGCGCGTATCGCCTCCGACGTCTGCAGCAGGTGCTGAAACTGATCCAGATCGGTATCCGGATCGGAGTCATCCACCAGCTCGTTCAAAAAATTGAACGCATCCCATACCGACATTTCCTTCCTGTCGAACTTCAGGAACTCGGCCCTCTTCTGCTGTACGAAATCATACGTCTGATAAGTATGATTGAGGCGATAGAACTCGCGGACGGTATCCCTGCCCGGAGTTTCATAGTTGCGATATTCTTCGGTCGATTTCTCCTTTGCAATAGTCTCCGGGTCCGGATAACGTTCCAGAAGATCGTCCTCCCATACATCCAGTGAAGACAACGGGTTCATCTCTGAGGGAGACAGCGGCTGTGTAGGTTTCTCTTGCATCGTTAGGTATATTTAAGATTTAAATTACATAAAAGCTTTCAGCTAAAAAAACATCAGACTTTAGCACCGCGGTGCCCAAAAACACGACGCACTAGTTCTCCGCGCCATGATGTCTCAGCAGATCTTCTATCATCGCCTTCTTCGCGACAGGCAGATTCTGCCGGTCCAGCCAGCCCAGCGTCCCCGGCTCGATCTTCGCCCCCGCGCTCACCAGCGTCTCGATAACCATCACGTCGTCCGTATCCTCCGGCCAGCGATTCACCTCATTGCCGTTGACCATCGCCCAGAAAGCCGAACCCAGCGCAGTCCCCCCAAATCTGTTCACCGTCTCCAGCGACACATTCCGGTTGATCAGCAGCCGGATCGTATCGAGGTGCCCGCCGATCGCGGCCCAGTGCACACCATTCATGCCATCCACCGGCTTCCCCGGATCACCGCCCCGGTCCATAAGGAACTCTGCCACAGCCGTCTGACCATAGGCGCAGGCCCAGATAAGGCCCAGCTCCATCTCCTGCTGTCGCTGCGGGTCCTTCAGGCTCCCGTCTTCCTTAAAATAGCTTCTCACAATATCCAGCCGACCGACACCCGCCGCCTCTTCCAGACCCAGCCTGGCGCCCCGACGCGTAAGATAGTCTGCCGCCTCCGGCCGGCCGTTGTACAAACAACCCTTGACGACGCAATGTCCATTACCAGCCGTGCCCTGTGCGTCCATTGCCGCACCCGCGTCAAGCAGCACACCCAGCAACGGGACCATCACGCCGGCCCTTGCCGGATGAATGCTGGTCGCCACCAGTCCCAGCGTCGTGGCGCCGCCGCCATACATATCGGCGCCTGCGTCGACAGCGGCCCCCGCATCCAGCAGCAGCCTCAACAGCTCGACGGCGTTGGCCGGATACTGGCCGCGGTAATATTCTACGCCATTAGCCCCGATATAGTGCAGCAACGTGGCGTGATGCCGGCGCATCGAACGCATCTTTACCAGCCCCTTGTTCTCCCGCAGCAATGCCTCCAGCCTCAACAGATCACCAGTGAATATCGCCTCCACTGCCGACTCGAACTGAAAGACAGCCGAGTCCTTCATCGTCACCTCCATCACCCACTCCACCATGTGCATCCATGTCTCAAAATAATACCAGTCCGCCATCGCCAGTTGGATATCAGCCGGCGTAACCATCATATACGGACAGCCTTCCTCCACCCATTTTCGAAGACGGGGATGATGCTCCCGGATGAACTCTACGACTGCGGGGTCCCCCATCAAATAGGCTTCGTAGAACCGGGCGGCCTGCCGTCTGTAAAGCTCAACCCCGGCGCTGATAGGTAGTAGACTGATCTCCATAGTGGGAAGATACGAAATGTAGGGCGCAAATGCCGAACATATAAAGCAGGATCACCGGCAGCACCTGGTAACGCAGCACTGTCGGTGACGCGAAGATGCAGAAGGCAGCATTCGCCAGAAGATAGGCCGCCGCGAGACGAAAACACAGGACGAATTGAGGGAACCGCTGCCGCAGTCCCCGTACCGGCAGCAATAGCAATGCCGAAAGAAGAAAACCCAGGTTGAGAAAAATATACAACGCCGGTATCCACGAAAGCAGCCTGCCCTGTATGGTCGAAGACGCAACCTTTACGCTGGTCCTCTTATAGCCGAACCATTTCATCGCCACAGCGTCTACATCCGTCCTCCCCTCGTTGTACACGGCATAGACATCCAGCGGCGTATTGAAATAGCTCTTCGCGCTCGGCCACAGATAATAACGGCCAAACGCCAGCGGATGTTTCCGCACCAGGTGATAGCCATACTGGGTAAAGACCACCGCCACCTTGTTCCAGCTATTAAAATAGGTCCCCGGATGCTGCCCCTGGTAAGCCTCCATATACCGGTGCAGCGGCGAACCCCTCTCCCACATATAGGCAGTGGTCGCCTGCGGCGCATCTTGTAACACCGACGGACCAGCGCTGTCAAAATAGTTCCGCACATACCCCGCCAGCACCCGGCTCTCCACAGACGGAAGGCCTCCCGTATCGACCGGTATATGAGGATATAAATGCAAAGCGTTATTGGCGATCTGCCAGCCGCTGAACGCAGAGAAGATCGCGGCCCCCGTCTCTTTCTTCGTAATCGACTTTATCCAGCTGGTGAAAACAATGACCACCGCGACGCTCGTCGCAATACCCACGAATTTGAAGAGCACACCCTTTCTCATCAGAAAAAAGGCAATGGCCGCCACCGCCGGATAGTACAGAGCTACGTAACGGATATTGAATATCATCACCAACAACACCAGCTGCACAAAAAGTCCCCGCCACGTAGGCCGGAGTATAAGCCCCATCAGCACATGCAGCCATAAAAGACTCAACGCAATGAAGAGGGCATCGCTGCTGACGTAGTTGCACGTATAAGGCATCACCGGGTTCAGCACCAGGAACAACAAAATAGCCCATTGCGCCCACAACGCGAGCCCCGCGACCCGCTTCAGGCGGACGTAAAGGACCAGGCTCGCCGCCTGCACCATACCGTATTGCAGCGTCACCAGAAAAGTATCGGAAGAGGACACAACATGCACCATCCGAAGAAAGATCGAATAGCCGATAGGCCGGTAGCCAATGGCAGCCCGGGCGACCGCCGCCTGGATATAGCTGTACGAATCGGTAAAAAAATCAGCGTAGGGATAAAAGACCTTGAAAACGATCCAAACGATAACCATGGCGCCACCAGCTATCGACAGCTGACGCGATGTATTTGCCGGAAACCACCAGGATAGGTTCATAAACCAAAAATACTCCCTTTAACGAAGTTTTGACAATTCATTCATATTATCCGGCCCCGAGCTTGCGTTTATAGTTCTCTCACTCTCCCGATCTCCCATGAAGAGCCTTCTATAAAACAACTTTTATATGTCTACCACTACCGGCCGGAAAGGTTCTTTTCTGCTCGTAACCTTTCTTTTGGTGATCGCCATCTTGTTAGAGCAATTCTGGCTCTCCCGCCTCCTGCCCTGGCTGGGCGAGCTCGGCCGCGTCCAACCCATGATCGTCTTTCTCGACATACCGCTACGGCTTCCCGTGATCGACTGGATTCCCGTAGGGGCCATATTTATTATACTATACCTGGTGGTCGTTAGCCCCGAGCTCCCCCGCCCTCACCGCGGAACCATCATCTGGAACAAAGGCTGGTCCCTCTTCGCCGGCTGGTGGCTCCTCCTGCTCTGCATAGTGGCAGCCGGCGGTCTCTACTACCTCGTCGAAGACCATCTCCCCCGCCAGGTACAGAACGGCATCGACTCCTTTGGCTTCCGGGCAGACATCGCCGTCCCCTTCCGGGAAGACCCGATAAACCTCCACGGTGGCATCATCATGCTGGTCGCCCTGCTCATCGGAGGAAGAGCTTTCTTACTTCGTACACATTTGCCCAAGCCTGAGCGCATACCCGAATCCACAGGACAACCACAACCAAAGACCATATCCTTAAAGCAGCCGGCCGGATCCTTAAAACAACCAGCCAGGAGAACCGCGCAGGAGCCAGCACCCACGCCAGCACCCGCAATGGTGCGGCCCTGCGTAGTCTCTGGCATCGTCGAACCCCGTTCGGCTTAAGTAATCCCGGCCTACACCCGCCGTAGCCATCCTGCTGCTAGCCCATACCCTCTACCCGCCACGACAAACCGGCTCGATTCTTGTACAGCCGTGTTATCAATCCTTTCAAAGCCTCCCGCTAATTTCCCTATATCCCGTTTGAGCCGCACTCAAACCACTCCTTATGCGACCACTAGCTGCAGTCATTCTTTTATTGGCAATAGCCTTGTCCCCCATCCTCACTTCCGCCCAGGCCTATTCCATGAGCCTCGGCTTCCGCTTCGACCAGGTACAGAATCCCGCTATCCCGCTCGACGGCGCCGAACCCTGGTTCAATGCCTACGGCAACCACGCCGGAACAGCCCAGATCACGAGAGGCAGTGGCGTCATCGTAGGAGATACCCTGTCCAATTCCTTTATCGGCAGCGGCTGGACCGACCCCTCTCTCAGCGCCGCCATACAGAACAACCGCTACTTTACCTTCAGCACCGGCGGTGACGTAGGCATCTACTTCATAGACATTAAATGGATGAATGCCTATCACTACCGGTCCGCCACCGGCCCCGCCTGGTACCAGTGGGTGTACAGCTTGGATGATTTCGCGACACCCGGCATACCCATCGGCGACAGCGTCCATTTCACCTGGACACGCACACCATCCTCGATATGCAGACGGTCCCCTCCATCGGTTTTCGGCTATACGCATGGGGAGCAGCCGATACCAGCGGCATCTTCGGGCTTGGCCCAAATCCGGGCGGCTACAGCTTTAGCCTTGGCGGTCTCCATGAACCCGGATTCCCGGAGGCAGGCTTTCCGGTTCCCGGCTACCCGCCCACAACCATTCATCTCTATGCCACCCAGGGTTCCCCCTCCTTCTCGCAGGCCATCAGCGTGTCCGGAGAGGTCATGGATTCAATGACCGTATCGGCTACCCCGGGCTATGAGCTGTCCCTCGACAATATGAATTTCTATCCGGCCTTCACCCTCTATCCTCACCCGAATTCTGTCGATGCAAGCGCAACGGTATATGTTCGTCTCGACGCCAGTTGGCCCCCGGGTGACGCCAATGGCGCCTTCGGACTGTCCAGCTGGCGCCGGCCCTCCGTCCAGCTTAACTATACGGGAACTGTATACCCCGCGCCAGCCATTTCCCTCTCGGTCGATAACAACGCCCTGGAATTTGGCAACGCCGCGACCGGCGCCACAGTCGACAAAAAGCTGCAGCTCACAACTACCACCCTTAGCTCCAATATCACGGCCACAGCCACGACCCACTACCTCGTATCGACCGACAGCATTCACTTCGCCAGTACCGTGACGATCGCCCGCGATACGGCCGGGAACAAGACGCTTCCCCTGTTCGTCCGCTTCTCACCCAACGGCAGCGGCCTCGAATTCAATGACTCGATAACGATCAGTGCAGACACCTCCATCGTCGTCCAGGTAAAAGGGAATACCATCCCACCCGCAACCACCCTCGGCATCACCAGCTGGAACCTCAACTCCTTCGCGACTCCGCAGCCCGGCGCCGGACCAGCCGACAAGACGCAGCAGATCAACAACGTACGAACGATCCTGTCAGGTGTTAACGCCGACGTATATGCGCTGCAGGCCGTGGTCAACGACTCCGCGCTGGCAGCCGTGGTAGCTACCCTCCCCGGCTACGCTTATACGATCAGCAGCTACGGCAGCAACTCTAATCCCTTCGACCACTACTACCCTGCCGACTCGCCGGACGTCGCACGGCTCGCATTCGTATACAAAACCAGCCGCCTTCGCAATATCCAGACGACCGCGCTGTTTGGCGCCGATCTCAACACCCAGGCGGACCTCAATAATCCGTATTATTCCTGGTGGGCTGCGGGTCGCTATCCCTATATGCTCACCGCAGACGTCGACCTCTCCGACAGCCTCGGGAACACGATCACCAAAACGATCCGGTTCATTAACATTCACGCCGCAGTAAACACCGGCCAGTCCATAGCCGACTACACCGGTAGGTATAACGCTGCCTATATGCTGGATACGCTGATCAAACAGCACTACAGCGGAGACAATGTCGTCATCCTCGGTGACTTCAACGACGATCTGAACCGCACGACCATTCCAGGCGTGGACAGCATCTCTCCTTATAGTCCGCTCGTTACAGACACAACCCTCTTCAGCTTCCCGACAAAGATACTGAGCCAGCAGCACCAGCGCTCGAATGCAGGCGCCCCCGGCGTAAAGCAAAACCTCATCGTCAATAATACCATGTCCTCATGGTACCTGCCGTCTTCCGCCCTCATACTTTCACAGGTAGCCAGCCAGGTTCCGGCCTACACCGCTACCACGGCAGGCAACTACCCGCTGCTCACCCGGTTCAGCTTCACGCCGCCCGTCGCGCTGCCCATAACCCTGCTCGACTTCACCGGGATACGCCAGGGCTCCAAAGCAAAACTTTCCTGGAAGACCACCAACGAATCCAACGCCGCCTCCTTCATCATCGAACGCAATGGCGACGGCGGCAGCTTTACCGCAATCGGCACCGTAGCCAGACAAAACAGCAAAAAGCAAAGCCTCAGCTACCGTTTCACAGACGCGTCCCCCCTGAGCGGCAACAACTACTACCGCCTGAAAATGGTCGACCAGGACGGGGCCTTCTCCTTCTCAAGAACAGTCATGCTTAGCTTCAGCCCGATCACGCTTCAGATCAGCCCCAACCCGGCACACGGTACGGCCAACCTGTACATCGGCAACAATACCGAGGCCTACTTTATCCAGCTCTTTGACGGCAATGGGCGGTCGATGCGCCAGTACCGGACTACACCAGGCAACACCGTCTTCCCGATCGATCTCAGCGGCCTGTCCAAAGGCGTCTATACGGTAAAAGTCACCGGCGCAACGGCATCGGTGACGCAAATTCTGCTGGTCCAGTAATTTCCCTCCGCAAGAAATCTAAACCGGCCCCATCGCGGGCCGGTTTTTTTGCTATTTTTGTCCCATCCATGTCACTCTACATCGCCTCTCTCAACTCCGGCAGCAATGGCAACTCGTATTACATCGGCAATGACCGGGAAGCCGTGCTCATCGACGCAGGACTCTCCTGCCGCGAGACCGAACGGCGCATGCGGAAATTGGGGCTGCAAATGGGCCTGGTAAAGGCCATCTTCATCTCTCACGAACACGACGACCATATCCGCGGACTGGAAGTGCTGTCAAGACGCTACCAGATACCCGTTTATATCACGGACGAAACGCTGGGAAACAGCAGGCTACAGCTGGATGCTCACCTCATCCACTCACTCCCGGCCGACCGGCACATCACCGTCGGAGAGTTGAACATACTCGCTTTTCCAAAGACCCACGACGCCATCGACCCCCACAGCTTCGTCGTCTCTACACACCGCGGGGACGGCAGCGCGATCCGCATCGGCGTCTTCACAGATATCGGCCACGTCTGCGACAACCTTACCCTGCATTTCCAATCGTGCCACGCCGCATTTCTGGAATCCAACTACGACGAGCTCCTGCTCGAGAACGGCCGCTATCCATGGCCGCTAAAGAATCGTATCCGCGGTGGCAAAGGGCACCTGTCCAATTACCAGGCCCTCGAGCTCTTCGTTCGCCACCGCCCCGCCTTCATGAGCCACCTGCTGCTGGCCCACCTCTCGCAGGACAACAACCGGCCCGAACTGGTGCAGCGCCTCTTCGAAGACGCCTCCCAAGGAACCTTCGTCGCCGTAGCCTCCCGCCACGGAGAGTCAGAGGTCTATGCCATCGACGGGAAATACGATGGCCAGCCCGGCATCGGCCCGGCGGCGGAATGGACCGAAAACCCCGGCCGCGCAAACACCCCTGCTGCCCCCGCTGCGACAGAACCATCTCCCAAACCGGCCGGCATCGGCCACTCCAATATCCGCCGACGTAAAACAGCGCTGCTCAACCGACCCGACCAACCCATACAAACAACATTATTCTGATGATCACCAAGCTGGTCTCCTCAAAAGAAGAGCTCGAACAGATCGCCCGGCTCTCAGCCGCCAACCAGGTCGCCAACATCAGCGCCGAGACAAAAGAGAAAGAAGGCTTCGTGTCCTGGCTATATTCATCCGATATCCTCACCCGCCTGCACACCATCATCCCCTCCGTCATCACCATGGACGGCGACAGGCTCGCAGGCTACGCCATCAGCCTCACCAAAGACTGCGCAGCCGTCTACCCCTCCCTCGCAGTGATGCTGGAATACACAGGGACGGTTACCTACAAGGGCCGCCCATTATCCGAACACTCCTTCTATATCATGGGACAGATATGTGTCGACATCGCCTACAGGGGCCAGGGCGTCGTGCAACAGCTATACGAATTCCATAAAAAACAATTCTCTTCCAGGTATGACATGCTAGTCACGGAGATTTCGGTCAACAATCCCCGCTCGCTAAAAGCCCATAAAAAAGTTGGATTCAACGTCATCGATACACACCGGGACCCGGATGGAGAGTGGGATCTTGTGGTGTGGGACTGGTCCTAGTCATTTGCGGCCTTCCTGGCCAGCCTCCTAACCTGCAGCCGCCGGCCGCGGAGGCAGCACCTTCCTTAAAATAGCCTGGGGAATGACCAGCCGCCGCGGATCATCCTTCAAATACCGGTTAAACACGATCATTGCCTTCTGCACGATATAATACTGCAACATCGTTTCGAAATCCGCTACACCGCCCGGAATGACCGGCGACCCTACCATCTTTTCTTTATACGCCTCGATAAAAAACCCGCTGTTATAATACGCCCAGACACCCGCCATCGGCAGCAGCCGCCGGACATTTTCCTCATGCAGCTGCGTACTATGCCAAAATCCGTCGAATGCCACCTCATAAAAAGAGAGTACCATCGACGCGATGTCCACAAAAGGCGAACGCCTCAGCCTCCGCTCGCTGTAGCTGAACGAAGGGTCACCGCTAAAATCGTTGATCGCCAGGTCCTTCCCCGTCAGCAGTATCTGACCCAGGTTGTAGTTGCCGTGAATACGGATCTTCAATGCGTCCATCTTCTTGACATAGATCTTCTTCAGAGTAGCCAGCAGCTCGGGACGATAGGCCATGATGCGCTCCATCCTGTCCTGCATGTCGGCGGGCAGCACCTGCTTGTTTCTGGCCAGGTTCTGGTAGGTCTCCCGCACCAGTGAGGTTATTGATGAAAAAAGCGACCGCTGGTAGTGCAGGGAAAAGGCTTCGGGCTTAAAATCCTTCGACCCCATGGCACCCGTCTGTCCAGCGCTACCCTTCGGTCCGGCGCTACCCGCCTGGGCCGCGCCAACCACCCCCGCCAGGGCCAGGTGCATCTCTGCCGTCCGGGCGCCGATCAGCCGCGCCATCTCCGCCGCATGCGCCCCCAGCAACGACTGCAGATCAGCCGGCAGCTGATCGAAGGCCTTCGGGTCGGCCAGTGAACCCAACATCTCCGGCGCCACCACTTCGGGACCACGCCGCGTCTCCGCACCGGAACCACCACCCGGCGCCGAGGGACCGGAACCACCAGCCGCCACCGTCGTAACCTTCTCACCCGCCAGTATCCGTTCTATATAATTGTTGATCCGCTCTAAAAAATACCCATACCCATCTCCGTGATTCTCGACCATCTCCTGCATCAGCCCCAGCACCAGCGCCCCCTGCCTGTCCTTCCATTCGATCGAGCCGATAAAAGCCGGCAGATACGGGAAACCCCCATTCGACAGGAACCGCGTGACCTCCTGGTCCGGATGAATGCTCCGGTCTACCTTCCGGTACATCTTCAGGAACAGGGCGGCATTGAACGTGATAGAAGTATTGTAGAGGTCCGAGGTATGTATCTTCGCAACGACCTCCTGATTCGTCGACAGGAACTTCTTGAGCCGGCCATTCCCTTCAAACTCGATATGCGCGGCGGTAGTATGCCCATTCTTATGCGAAGCCATCTTTTCAAGCAGCAGGTTCTGCCATTCGCAGGTATAGAACGCATCTACCAGCACACCCTCCCCTTCTTCCGACTTGATATTGGCTATCGCCGACTCCGGGTACAGCTGCACCAGCTGCTTGGCAGCGTCTGTTGATATCAGCCGCAGCGGCAGCTGATAGAGACCGGGTATGCCGTCATCTCCGACGATCTCCAGCAAAAGCCAGAAGACGGACCGTTCGTTCATCGGCATTTTGACAATTTCGGAGATCACTACCTGGTAGACATTCCGCTCTTTCGAAATAAACCACTTCGCCTTTTGTAAATACCCGGGCAGGATCTTATTCTCCAGCTGCCGCCTGGCCGGCCCCTCCATCATCTCCTCCCAGTGCCGCGTCAGCAGCAAGGGCAGGGGACTGGACTCATCGGTGTCCGGATGCGCCTTCTCCAGCACAAACCACTGATAAGAATGCGGTGCCAGCGTAAAGAAATATTGCCCGTCATCCCTTATGACCGGAAAACGGTTCTTGCTGAACACATCCACCGGCACAAAACCCTTATAGGCCACCAGGTCCACCTCCGCCGCCTGCGAGAATTTGGAGAGGTTGACCACGATAAGCAGCGTCTCTTCTTCATAGGTGCGGGTGAAGGCCAGCACCTTGTGATTCTCCACACTCAGGAATTTCAGATTGCCGCGGCCAAAGGTCCTGAACTTCTTCCGCACGGAGATGATCCGCTTCATAAACCAGAACAGCGAAGAGGTATTGCTCCGTTGCGTCTCCACATTCACCGACTCATAGTGGTATTCCGGGTCCAGTATCAGCGGCAGATAGAGTCGCTGCGGATTGGCCGACGAAAAGCCCGCATTCCGGTCCGGCGACCACTGCATCGGCGTCCGCACGCCGTCGCGGTCACCCAGGTAAAAATTATCCCCCATGCCGATCTCGTCGCCATAATAGATCACCGGCGTACCCGGAAGGGAGAACAATAGCGAATTGAGCAGCTCTATCTTTGGCCTGCTATTATCCAGCAGCGGCGCCAGCCGGTGCCGGATACCCAGGTTGATACGCGCCTTCGGATCGCGCGCATAAACTTTATACATATAGTCCCGCTCCTCATCGGTCACCATCTCCAGCGTCAGCTCGTCGTGGTTGCGCAAAAAGATAGCCCACTGGCAGGTGGCCGGTATCTCCGGCGTCTGGTCGAATATGTCGGTAATGGGATAATGGTCTTCCATCTGCAGCGCCATGAACATCCGCGGCATGACCGGGAAATGATAGTTCATATGACACTCGTCGCCACTGCCAAAATAGGACGCAGAGTCCTCCGGCCACATATTCGCCTCAGCAAGAAAGACCCTTCCCGGAAAATGCTCATCGATATGACTGCGGAGCTTCTTCAAAAATGCGTGCGTCTCCGGCAGATTCTCGCCATTGGTCCCCTCCCGCTCGAACAGATAGGGCACAGCATCCAGCCGGAATCCATCCACCCCCATCTTACACCAGTAGTCGATGATCCTGAACACCTCTTCCTGTACCTTCGGATTGTCATAGTTGAGGTCCGGCTGATGGTGAAAGAACCGGTGCCAGTAATATTGTTCCGCTACCGGATCCCAGGTCCAGTTGGACGCCTCAAAATCCTGGAAGATGATCCGCACATCCTTATACTGGTCGGGATTGTCCGTCCATACATAAAAATTCCGCTCGTCCGACCCCTTCGGCGCCCGCCGCGCCCGCTGAAACCACGCATGCTGATCGGACGTATGATTGATGACCAGCTCGGTGATCACCTTCAGATTTCGATGATGCGCCTCCTTCAACAAGTGCTTGAACTGCGCGATATCCCCATAAGAAGAGTTGATACTATAATAGTCCGCGATATCATACCCGTCGTCCTTCAACGGCGAGGGATAGAACGGCAACAGCCATATCGCCGACACCCCAAGGTCCTGCAGATAGTCCAGCTTCTGCAACAACCCCTGAAAATCCCCCACCCCATCCGCGTCCCCATCACAAAAGGCTTTGATATGCAGCTCATAAATGATCGCATCCTTATACCAGTGAAGCTCGTCGTCCAATAGAGGTGGCGTACTCATACCCAGAGCAGAGCAAATTGCATGCACGTCAAACAAGGGGAAAAAATTCTACAAGCTCCACTGCACCCCCACGTAATACGCGGCCCTATCCACCTGCCTCATCACCGTGATCCGATCCCCCCGCTGCTGCCCCGGGATCAACCCCGAAGCAAGATCCGGATTCGACCGCATCAGGTCCACCGTGGTGGCAACACTAAAAAGATTGCTCGCCTTCGCAAACACCTTTACCCGTCGTCCCAACCCCTTCTCCACCGAAGCGTCCAGCGTGGTATAACCCCGCTGCCAGTACGCCAGCCCATACCAACCCGAGACAGAGTAGATCCGCCGTCCTGTATAGATCGCCGATACCCGGCCGCTCCAACCCGACTGCTGATACAGCAGGCTCAGACTGCCCAGATGTGGCGACTGCCCCTGCAACAGACGAGATTCGCTGCGCGAAACCGTGACAATATCGCTCGACGGATCGTTCACGTCCTGGCGCGTCTTGAATTTTGCGGCTTCGACGATCCTCGAATAAGTATAAGTGTAACCTATCTGTACTCCCAGCCGGTGAAAGTAATGCGTAGCGGCAATTTCGAACCCATAGTCATTGACCGGACCCGTATTCCGCATCTGAGCGGTCAGCTCGCCCACCGGCGTATACGACAGCCCCTGGCTGGGCAACGGGTACAGTTCGCCATTGGCGTTCAGCAGCGTTCGCTCATACGTATCGGTGATATGCTTATAGAATACCCCGGCCTGTAAAAGATCGAGACCTCCCGGGTACCATTCATAACGCAGGTCGATATTGTCGGCGTGTGACCGCCGCAGAAAAGGATTCCCTGCCTCCCCGTAGTCTTCATACTCTACGGAATAAAAGGTCACGTCATACAACGCCGGCCGTGAAATGCTCCGATACCACGAAGCCCGCAACAGCTGGCGGTCATCCATCCGTGCGTCACCCGTCACATCCCCCCGAAGGTCCAACCTGTACTTCAACGAAACCGACGGCAAATAATCATGATAACGAATGCTCCCCTCTTTTCCATACGTCGAGGCGGGATCTACAGACGATACGAACCGCTGAAGCGTAGATTCATACCTCACCCCCGCAATATACTCCACCCGGCGCCCCTTCCACGAGGCCGAAATATATCCCGCACCAATTTGCTCATTCGCGGTATAAGTATTTGGATTGGCTACCGACCCCAACGGATTCAGCGGCCCGTCGTTATTGGTCCACTCCGCATGATCAATATCCGTAAAAGGCTGCCCCTGGGCGGTAGTGACCGCGGGCTGGAAATCATAGCTGTTATAAAAATTGTCGCGTCGCTTGTCCCGGTACATCCCGCCAAAAGCCAAAGCCAGCTTATGCCGGCCGACGTCCTTGTGATAATCCCAATCCCCATAGACCGATAGGTCCCGCTCGCTGTTCGACAGCCAGGACCGCGTCATCCCATCAAGCAACAGAGGAGTCGAAGCAATAACCCCGCCCGGCCCCTCCAGACGGGCCGTCCCTACAGAGAGCTCGGACCAATCGGGATACAGCCCCGTAGCCACCGCCCGGGCCGCGGCCCAGCGAAAGGAAAAGCCAGCCCCCAACTCATGCTCGCCCCGCAAGCTCGCACCATAAATATGCTGCAGATGCATCCGCGACCGGTCGGTCAGCGTTATCCTCCCCGTCCCGGGAATCGTACGGCCCAGGCTAAGGCTGGTATCGACCCGGCTGCGGCTCTCGATATCCCGCTGGCTGACATAGAACTGGTACAACCCTATGCTGTTCCCCGGATCAAAGACCCAATCCACCCGGGCATGCACGCCCTCACGAATAAGTGTAGCCGAATAATCATTCCGGTAAAAGTCAGTTAACCCGGGCGTATTGTTCAGTCCCGGTTCATTATTCTGCGGAATAAAAAAACCCGAGGTCCCTCTCCTGATATCCTGGTACTCGCCCGCCAGCAGCACCCCCAGTCTCTGATGAAAATAACGCTGCCCCCAGACAACGCTGCCCAGCGCATCGGGCAGGGGCTTCACAGAATGAAAAGAAAGATTCGAACGCGTAAAATCCGCCCCCGTCGCGTAATACCCGGCCCCATGCAGTTCATAAGGGCTCCTGCTGCGCACTACGGCGCGATCGAACCCCCGATAGGACTGATCAAAAAAGGTCTGGTTATACCCGCTGGAGAGCCGCACCTTCAGCAGAGGCGACTCAGGCGCATTCCGCAGCACCATATTGACCACCCCGCCGATAGCATCCCCCTCCATGGCAGGCGTCAGGCTTTTGTATACTTCCACCCTTTGCACCATATCCGCGGGAAAGATCGATAGCGGTATATAACGGCTTCTATCTCCCGGAGTCGGTATCTTGATCCCGTCGATCAGGGTATAGTTGTACCTGGGGTCCATACCCCGGATGATCGTATGGCTGGTCTGACCGGAATTGTCCGTGGTGACGGAAAGCCCGTTGATCCGTCGCGTGACATCGGCAATGGTCAGGTCGGTGCTTCGCTGGATAGCCTCTTCCGGGATGATATCCACGATCAGACCCGAGGCTTTTTGAAGACGGATAGCCCCCGACTGACTGCCCCCAACATCCCTGTACCCCCTGACCGTCACTTCGGGCAACGAGTCGCGGCGCGCCGTGTCAGGCGTCTGCAACAACAAACCCAAAAAGAATACGACCCCTATCATCGATTAATGCTTATTCCCGCTGCCATCGGTCTGGAACGCGCCCATATCCTTTCCGGGAGCCGTGATCTCCGTAACTCCAAACACCGGGTCTTTCTTCACGACAGCCGCAGGCGAGAAACCCGTATACCCCTTTCCGATCGCCGGTGAGCCGCTGGACAAATGAAAATCATATGCTCCTACATAATCCGCCGCGCTGAAATTGATCCCGGCGGCAGCAGGCAAAGGATAATTAACAAATTTGGGATTGTTGGCGCCGGGCGTAGTGGCATTACCACCGTTGATATCAGAAGCCTGCTGAACGGTGATAAACCCTACCGGCAGGAATTGCGTGGTGAATGCGGTCAGGTCGCCGTAATTGTAGGTATATCCATAACGGATATTCGCTGTATCTGCTATGGGCACACTCCCACCGCCCCCGCGGATGCCTAACCCATAGGCGCAGTTGACGAGAATATTGTTGTAGGCCAGCCCGCGGCCCGCCTGCTCAAAATCGATTGAGCCGCCCTCCCCCGCCTTGGCCTGACGATAGCCCGTCGTTATGACGGTATTATTATAGCAGACCATGCTCGCCTGCGGAGCAAGCCCCCCCGCATTGGCCGCCTTAAAGGCATTCCCCGTGCCCCCCACTACCAGGTTATACCCGATGTCCCCGACGCTGCCGCTCTTCACATTCACACATTCCCCTGCCGTGAGACCGATCTTCTCAAACGTATTGCGCAAAACGGCATAATTCCCTCCGGCAGGACGAACCATATCATTGGTGCAGCCATACAGCCAGGAGTCTTCCAGCACAAAGCTCGAACCCGGCGAGGTAACGATAATGCCATAGCGGTTGCCCGACTTTGGCGCACCCGTCGGATATAACCCACCCGTATATTCGATATGCGTCCACTTGATGACAACATCGCCGGCCCCTTTGCCACCCTGCAGACCACCCCAGTACCCCCTGTAGGCGGCATCCGTCTTCGGGTCCTGCGGGTCCTTCGAAGCATCGGACTTCAGCGACTGGTCCGCTACCGTAAACCAATTGGGCTTGTCCTTCGTGCCAAGAGAGTAAAAGCTGCCATTGATGACAATGCCGGGAGCGTGATCCTGCGTCCCTATTGCCCCCGCACCGCTGACAGGCCCGACAACCAGCACCTTTACATCATTCTGCACCACCAGCGTATCCCCCTTGTTGATCGTTGCATCGGCATAAAGACTGCACAAATAATAGGTCTGGCCGGACTTCAGCGTCCCCTTGATAGCCCTGCCGTTCGAACCATTCTTCGAATTCAGCGTATCACCATTCTGTATATAGTCGCCAACCCTCAGCTGTTGATCGGAAATAGACACCTGCTGATCGGAATTCTTCGAACAGCCAACCAAAAGAAGAACACCTAACATTGTACTGATTATCGCCTTCATGTCATGTTTTTTTAAGAGGCCGTAAATTAGTCAAACCAACAAGAGCAAGTATTATCTCCTCATTAATAAATTCAGAATTCATACAGAAAGCCAGAACAAACCCGCAACGCCCATCCTTATCCCAAAACTTATCCACATATTTAATTAGTTATTTCTTTAATACTTTTACTCCTGTCTATTAGCTTGCCAGTGGCTATTTTTCACGCAGACCCCAGGGTCTGAATTCGTAATTATACGTATTTGTACCCTTTCAGGAGCTGTATTTTGTCGTATTTTGGTCGGGATGTCCATTGTATCCCGTTCAAGGCCCTGGTGCTTAATAATGCTCGCATCTCTGGCTATTAGTGTCTGCCGGGCCGATACACTGCCTCCCCCTACACCCTTATTATCTGGTCAGCAGGTGATGCTTAAACCGCATTTCGTTGCACTCGAGGACCGGACTGGCATGTTATCGGCCAGCCAGGTGTTGATGAGCACCGATGCGCTCGTCCCGCTGGATGCCCTGCGGCAGGGATCTCCAACCAGCTGGTACTGGCTAAAGACGACCCTGCAAACCAGTAAAATGGCCACCGATCCCGGCCAGGTCCTCTCCTTCAACAACCTCACCTTTGTAGACGTATACCTGTATCAGGGCGATTCCCTGGTCTCCCACCAGCAAACCGGCGCCTTCCGCGGACGCAGTTATATTGGAGAATCCGACGGCCGGTTCTTCGCCACCCTTCCTCTCGAACCGGGAAGAACCTATACCCTGCTTTTACAGGTGCACCATACCAAACACTACCGGCCCGTCTTCGACTTTACGTTGCAGACCAGAAACAGCTATTACCAGAAGGTCCGGCTGAAGGAATCGCTGAACTCCGCCCTCCAGGGCGCCGTCTGCCTGTTCTTCGTCCACACGCTGCTGTCCTGGCTCGTCACCCGGTATAGACCCTACCTGTGGCTGTTGATCTTCATCTCCGGCGTCGGCCTCTACGCGATCAGCTCTGCCGGCTATTTCATAGAATGGTTCTTCCCCGACGACCCCGCTACCGGCTGGCTGTTCAACAAACACTTCCTCAACCTCGGCATGCTCGGCCTCTTCCTCCTCGTCAGGGATTTCTGGCAGATACGAAGCAACTATCCCCGCTATTACAGCTGGATGAAATGGATGCCGGCCCTGCTGACCGCCTCTTCGCTGACATATTTCCTGATCGACTATTTCGCCGGCAACTACAGCCTGACCAATACGATCCAGCTATGGGAGCACCCGATATTCCTCGCGCTCGCCATCAGCGCCCTCATCACCTGCTGGAAGGACCTGAATCCCGCCCACCGCTGGCTGGCCTACGGGATTATCCTCATCGGCAGCACCGGGCTCTCCATTACCATAACCTCCATCTTCATCCACGAACGCTCGCTGGCCATCGCCCCTATCTTCGGCGACATCGCCATCCTCTGCGTCTTCCTGCTATTCTCTATAGGACTGAAAGAAGAAATGCGGCAGCACGAAGTGGCCAAACAGGCCGTGCTCAAAGAGTTTAACAACCTCCAGCAACACCAGAATATCATTCTCGAAAAGAAGGTGGAAGAAAGGACCGAAGAACTGAGGATATCCAACCGGCGGCTGCAAAAGCAGAAATTCATGCTGGCCGAACGCAACGGGAAGATCGAGACCCTGATCAACGAGCTCAACCATCGTGTAAAAAATAACCTCCAGCTGCTGTATAGCCTGCTCAGCCTCCAGCTCCCCATCGTCAAGGACGGCATATCCCGGGATATCCTGAAAGGAAATATCGGGAAAATACGGGCGATGATGCTCGTCAACCAGAAACTGTTTAACTTTGAGAGCGGACACAACGTGAGCCTCTGCGAATTCATCACCGAATTGGCAGTCCACCTGCAGAAGATCTACGACACAAAGGGACAGACCCGTATCCAGCAAAACATTCCCGCCGGCATTCAATTGTGCGATAAACATACTTTGTCCTTTGGCCTGATCCTGTCAGAATTGTTCACGAACACGTTCAAGCACGCGTTCCGCGACCACCCCGACCCTTGTATCCGCGTAGAAGCGCTGACCCTTAGCGACCACCTGTTGCAGTTTGTCTATGCGGACAACGGCAACTGCCTTAGCGAACACGAAGACCCGGAGAAGTTTACTATGGGGATACCCCTCATCAAAGACCTTACCCGGCAGATGAATGGACAGATGACCGTCTCCAAAGACAAAGGACTATGCTATTCATTCACCATTCCTGTCTGATCTCATGATAAGAATCCTGATCGTAGAAGACGAAATAATCATTGCCCGCTTCATCGAGCGGCAACTCCAGTCCAACTTTACTTGCAGCACCCGTATCGCCGTCTCTTCCGCCGAAGCGCGAACAGCCATGGCGGAAATGCTGCCCCACCTCCTGCTATGCGATATCCACCTGGAAGAGGAGCTGACCGGCATCCACCTGATCAGCGAACTGCGCCGCCGGTATGCCTTCGAGGTCATCTTCATCACCTCCTACCAGACCCGGACGATCATCGAACAGGCCGCCGCCGCCAACCCGGCCAACTACCTCATCAAGCCCATCGACGAAATGCAGCTCTTCGCCGGAGTACAGCTGGTGATCAGCCGCATCCAGTCCAATGGCCAGACCGGCAAAGCCTTCCTCCAGCCCAATACCCTGTTCAGCGATACGGAGCTCCGTATCCTCCAACTCATCCGGGAAAAGAAAACGACACAGGAGATCGCCGAGACCCTCCACCTCAGCCGTTATACCATCAAAAACCACCGCCACGCCATCTGCCGTAAATTGGACCTGCGCGACGAGAACAACGCCCTGCTGAAATGGGTCGCGGAGAACGGGGCGTTCATAAAGTAAGCGAGGCCACCCGTCGGGTTATCCCTACTTGAACAATTCCTCCAAAAACCTCCTCATATCGGACCACGAGGCCGCATCAGCCTTCGCGTTGTAGGCGATCGGCATATGGAACTTCTTCGCATATCCATCAGCAGCCGGATTGGTAAACGCATGCGTCGCGCCATCATACCCGATGAACGTATAGCTGGCGCCGATAGAGTCCATCTGCTTCCTGAACTTCGCTACATCCTGCGCCGTGACGAACTTGTCGGCATTCCCGTGACAGATGAGCATCTTCGTCTTCAACAGGTCCTTCCGGGCCGGCGTCCCCAGCAGACTGCCATGAAAGCTAACGATGCCTTTCAGATCATCTCCCAGCCGCGCCGTATTGATCAGTATCCCTCCGCCAAAACAATACCCGATGGCCCCGATCTTCGAGGTATCCACTATATCATAGGTCCTGATCTTCGCAATAGCCGAATCGATACGCCGCTTCGCCTTCTCCGGATGCACATAAAAAGGCCCTGAGAATTTCGTAGCGCTGTCCGGGTTATCCGCCACCTTCCCATCCCCATACAAGTCGAGAGCCATGGCGACATAGCCCAGTTTCGCCAGCTCACGCGCACGCATCCGGGGATAGTCGTTCAAACCCCACCACTCGGGAATGACCAGCACCGCCGGACGCCTGCCCTTCACAGAGTCGTTATAGACTACAAATGCCCGAAGGTTCGCCGAATCCGACGCAAAGCTGATCGTCTCCTCCTTCATGGCAGCCATAGAATCCGCCACCGGAGCCGTCGACTCCTGCTTGGGCGTGCCGTTATTACAGGCAGCGAACAGGGAAGCCGCCACCAGGCCACCCAGGACCATTTTACCATATTTCATAAGATTCATCGCGGGTATGTTTAGTTGGAATAAAAATACCTCTCTTTCTCCAAATCCAAAAACAACCATTTCTCCACCAGATCACCCGCCCCGTCGGGTCCTCAACCTAACGCGGATCCTTGACCACCGTATGGTTCTCCACGAGGTCCACATGATATACCCCCGTCTGGACCGTCAGCAGATCACCGATCTCCTCCAGCTTCCGGGGTGTGTTGTCAGCCAGATAATAGGAGGCCTTGATCTCCATGACATAGCCGTTCAGGTTTTCCCTGACATCCTTCGCCCTCCCCCGCCGCAGCAACCCTAGTACCATCGACCGCGTACCCGGATCATTCCGGCACTCGACCTCGATATTAACGCTGGACTCCAGGGAAGCAGATGACTTCGTAGGCTCCAAAGTCCCGCAGGAACACAGTAAAAAAAGTGGGATAACATTGAAAAGAATAGCGTGTTTCATGTCGCAGTGTTTTAACAAAACAGCCTATAAGGCATGCCAAATTATCTGCGGCTGAAAATCACACTATTATAGAAAAAGAAATTCCTCCACTGTCCGGTCATAGTACGAAACTGTTCGTATATGAACATTATTTCAACGCAAACGCCACATAGGAATCCCCCGACGGCTTATGCAGCTTCCCTCCTCCGCACGCGATCACCAGGTATTCCTTCCCCCCAACAGCATACACCGAAGGCGTCGCAAAACCCGCCGCCGGCAGATCGGCCTCCCATAACAGGCGACCCGTTCTCTTATTAAAAGCGCGGATCTTCGCATCGCTCGTAGCCGCAATAAACAGCAATCCCCCCGCCGTCACTACAGGACCCCCATAGTTCTCCGTTCCCGTGTGGATCCCCTTCGCCCTGAACTCCGGATAGTCTCCCAGCGTATCCCTCCAGGCGATCACTCCCCGGTTGAGATCGATTGCCGTCAAGGTCCCCCAGGGCGGAGCAACCGCCGGATACCCCTCCTTTGTCAGGAACTTATTGTAACCAGTCGCCCCATACGGCAACAGGAAATAAGGATCAACAGGCTTCTTTGCGGTATTCACAAAGGACTTCTTCGCATCCGAAGCACGCTCCAGCACATAGGCGGCCAGCGCCTCCTTCTCCCCCTGGCTCAGCTGCTTGAACGCCGGCATCATCCTCCTGCCGCCAGCGAGGAGCGCTGCGAACTGCGTGTCCGAATATTTCTTTCCGACCCCGATCAGCGAAGGGAAATTACCCCCGCCCCGCCGGCTTGCACCATGACAGACCATACAGTTGGTGGCATACAAAATCCTCCCCGCCTCACCGACGGTAGACGCAGCAGTTGGCGGAGGCGCCGCATCGACCATCGTCAGTATCCAGGGCATCTCGTTGGCGTTGACATACAACAGGCCCGTCTGCGGATCGAACGCCGGCCCACCCCATTCCGCCGCCCCGTCAAACCCCGGAAAGATCACGGTCCCCTCCTTCGATGGGGGCGTGAACAGACTCCCTGTCCGATACCCCGCCAGCCGCCGCTGAATATCCTTATACGAGCTGTCCGGAACCAACGTATTGAGCCCGGCCGCAGACAACGACTGCCGCGCAAAAACGGGCAGCCCCACACTATACGGCTGCGTAGGAGAGAGCTTCTCCCCCGGCAGAGCCCCCGTATCCGGGACCCGCCGTTCCTCCACCGGGTATAAAGGCCGGCCGGTCTTGCGATCGAGCAAAAAGATAAACCCCGTCTTCGTCGTCTGTACCACAGCCTCTACGGACACACCGTCCTTATGTATGGTCACGGGTACCGGCGGCGTCGGCGGATCACGGTCCCAGACGTCATGATGGACGGTCTGAAAATGCCAGACACGCTTGCCCGTGTTGGCATCCAGCGCCAGCAAACAGTTGGCGAAAAGCCCGTCGCCCAGACGCCTGCCGCCATAAAAGTCAAAGCTCGCCGAACCGACAGGCGCAAACAGGATACCCTGTCCCTCGTCCAGGCTAAAACCAGACCAGCTGTTGGCCCCACCAATATGCTTATACGCTTCTTTGTCCTCCCAGCTCTCATAACCCGGCTCGCCCGGATAAGGGATGGTATGAAATATCCACCGCAGCTTCCCCGTATGTACGTCGTACGCCCGGATATGACCGGGGGCAGCAGCTGCCTCCTCTGCCACACGACAGCCCACAATGATCATGTCTTTATACACTACCCCCGGAGTTGTGCCCGTGATATAAAGGTCTTTCACATCCCGCCCGAGGTCGTTGTGCAGATCGATCCTTCCCCCCTCTCCAAATCCGGCAACAGGCTCACCCTTCAGCGCATCGATACAGTAGAGATACGAACCCGCCGAATAGAACAGTCGCTGATCCTCCGGCCCACCCCGGTAATAGGCCACTCCCCTGCAGGCATTGATCGCGATCTTTGGCGTGTCCCCGTTGACCGGCCTCGCCGGATCAAATACCCACCGCTGCTCTCCCGTCCCCGCGTTCAGCGCAAACAGCTTCAGCCGCGGCGTCACCCCATACAAGGTCGTGTCGATAATAATGCTGTTCACCTGTATCTGCGAAACGCTGTCCCCATCACGGGTATGATACTCCCAGACAGCCCGCAGTTGACCGACATTGGTCGTATCTATCTGCGTAAGTGAAGAGTAGTGGATATTGTCCTTGCTGCCCCCATAGACCGCCCAGGAACCATACGGCTCCTGACGCTGAGAGTGACAAGCCAACAACAACAAAACAAAAGAAAAAATGGAATACCGCGCGGAGATCATATGGGCGAGCTTTTACCCATGAATATACGATATCCTCCGATACCTCCCGCGCGCGTGAACCGCGGAAAAAATCACACCCCCGGCGGCACCAGCATCTGAAAATCGTATTCCTCGCTCAACAATAAAATAGGGCCGATCTGCTCAGGCGACGGATAGACCGGCCCCACATCATTAGGTCCCTTGATACGAATACCCGCCATACGGACAAAAGGATCCAGCGTCCCCGGCGTATACCAGTGCACCACCCGCGCCGCCTTGCAGCTCCTGAGCCGGTGCGCGCAATGACGGGGTATAAAATAGCTGCATCCCGCACGCAGCATGAACACACTATCGTCAACGGTCAGCTCCAGTTCGCCATCCAGCACATAGATACACTCGTCCTCATTGGTATGCATATGCAGACCGCTGTCCCCATCCACTCCCATATAGCTCTCCATCAGGGAAAGCTCATTGCCGGTCTCGATCCCCGCCAGATGCAGCACCGTCGGAACACCAAAGAACATATAGGTGTCCTGCTCCCGCTTGTGGACCGGCCGCTTGTAGATCGGCGGCTTCCCGTCAAACGCCACCTCACCCTCCTGGTAAGGCGGCACAAGGATCAATGATCCATATTGGTCCGCACTAACACCAGGCACGTCGCAGATCAGCGCTCTGGCTTCTACAATTCCGGTATTCTTTATACGATGCGGCATATTCCTCGGGATAAAATAGCTCTCGCCGGGACGCAGCATCGTCCGCAGACCACCCACCGTCAGCTCCAGCTCGCCGGCAACGAGATAAATGACCTCATCCTCGCGCATACGCACATGCAACCCGCTGTCTGTACCCGGCGGCATAAACCCCTCGATCAGGCTCAGCTGATCATCCGCCTGCTCATCCGTGATACAAACAACCATGTGTGCGCCCCCAAATAAATAACTCTTCGGGGTACCTGACATTTTGACCTTCCTTACTCCATTCATACGCTGCTAATTAAAATTCGAGACAACAGTACAAACAAACTGGCAAACGTGTTCTCTAAACACAATTAATTAGCTAATTTATTTGACAAATCGCAATATTCAGCGATGAATGGTAACGACCGTCACGACAATCCACCGTCACATCCAATTACCTTCCCGGTCATATATGCATTCCCCACCAGGAACACGACCACATCCGCGATCTCTTCCGCCCTCGCCACCCTACCCGCCGGGATACCCGAGGTCCACTGGGAAAACACCGCCGGCTTCTGCTCTTCCGGCAGAAAATCCCACCAGGGCGTATCCGCAAGACCCGGAGAGATCGCATTTACCCGGATCGTCTTCAGCTCTTTCGATAGCACTGGCACCATCAGCTCTAACGCGCCATTGATAGCCGCCAGCCCGGATATACCCGGCCTCTTTAATACCGAAGCGCTACCCGTTATCAAAGTAATGCTTCCTTCCCTCGCCATCACCGGCAATGCCGCCTGCAATGTCTCCAGCTGAGGCCAGAACTTCTCTGCAAAGCCGTCTCTCAGCTCGTCAAGCGACAGCGCAGCGAACTCTCCCATACCCTTTGACCCACCGGCAGCGATCACCAGGTGATCAACGGTGCCAAGTTCAGAAAAAAAGGCATCCAGCGCAACCCGATCCTTGCTGTCTATATTAACGGCCTGGATCCCCTCCTTCTCCGCCGCCTTGAGTTTCTCCGGATTTCTACCGGTCACGGTCACAACCGCCCCTTCTGCAGCCAGACGCCTGGCAGTAGCCAATCCAATGCCAGATGTCCCACCGGCAATAACGATCTTTTGATGTTGAAAGCTCATAACAATAGAAATTTGATTGATGCCACAAAATTGGCCCAACCCGCCAGCGCCCGCATTGACGGCATCCTGCATTCTATTGACTTATTTATATCTGTTCCGCCAGATCAGCGGGGTCTCGTCCGCGGCCGCCCTGAAAAATCTGTTGAACGACGCCGGATCACTAAAATCCATTTTATAGGCTATCTCCGCGACGGAACTATCCGTATACCTTAACAGCGACTTCGCCTCCTGCACCAGCATCTCCCGGATACATTCCGACGCCGTCCGGCCAGTCACTTCTTTTACCATCTTATTTAAATGATTCGCGCTAACCCCAAGCAAGCCCGCATATTCCGCAACCTGTCGTTTCTCCAGGTAGTGCAACGCCACCAGCCGCAGATAACGGCTCACCAGAGAAGGCCCCGCGTCACCAGGTCGCAGGCCGTCCAGCCCCTGTCTTTCATAGCTGCGCCTGGCCTCCAATAACAATAGGTAGAGATACAGCTGCACCGCCTTTACCCTGCCCGTCCGCGACTGCTGCACCTCTTCATCGATCTTCATCACCAGGCCGACTATCCGCTGCAGCTCGTCTTCCGATAGCTGGAACACCGGCGTCCCCAAAAGCCCGAAGAACGGGAACTCCCTGGCCAACGCCACCGCAGGCAGCACACCTTCCAAAAACGCAGCCTCGAATAAAATATAATAGCCAAAAGCGTCCCTGGAGATATTGTCCTTCTGAAATATCTGGTGCGGAACCGTAAAGCTCATCGTACGCGGATGATGCTGGTACTCTTCCAGCCCGATCAGCATATCCAGTGTCCCCGAAACCGTGATGCTGATACGATAGAACGCCGAACGCAAGGGCCCCACCGACCTGATCAGGCCCACGCTCGAATAGATCTCAAAACCGGGAATGTACTTCGAGCGGTCCATCTCATTATATCCAAACGAAGATCCCTCCTGTTTTAGACGATGAACAGACCGGAAATTTTCAAGACTATAGGTAGGTATCTCTTTTTTTCTGGTAGGCATACCCATAAAATTACACTCTTTCCCGTTGTGTCAAATAAAAGACGAACTTGTCTTTTATTAAAAATCCACGTACCTTTGCACCATGTCATCACATTCAGATATAGCAGGGTTCGAAGACATAAAGACACTCGTCGACCAATTCTACGATAAGGTCCGCAAAGACGACCTCCTGGGCCCGGTTTTCGACGCCCGCATAAAAGACTGGCAGCCCCACCTCAACACCATGTATAATTTCTGGAACATGGCCCTGTTCGGCGAGAGAGGCTATTCCGGACATCCTTTCTCCAAACACGTCGACCTCCCCGTCGACTCCATGCACTTCAACCGCTGGCTGCACCTCTTTATGACCACCCTCAACGAGAACTTCCAGGGCCCCGTGGCCGCAGAAGCCATGCAAAAAGCCAGCGCCGTAGCCCGCACCTTCCTCAGCCGCATCACCCGGATACGGGAAACAAACCGCTGATCTTTCCCATCCAGGGACCCAACCTCCCCATCCAAACTCTGCAACCCCTTACCCGTCAGCGATTTACCTTTCTGGCAAACCGTTTGTTCTTAAAAGGGCATCTGAGGTTCTAATCTTTCGTTCCCATCCGCTATCCCCCGAAAAATCTTGCAATAGTTGGTCTGAATCATCCATCCTATGGGCAATCCAAACCCTAAAGCAAGAAAACATGACCTATTTCTACGCCCTTTTGACTTTTGCCCTTTCTCTGCACCACACCAACCCCACCTGGGAAAAACAGCAGGACCATATCAACGGCCGCATCGCACGCACCAGCCTCGACAAGATGCGGCTGACCACCGAAACCCTCGCCGGTTTCCTGCAAGACTCCGCACTCTCGATCGAACAATTCAGCCCCGTATGGCACGGCGAGTACTTTCCCGAAAAGTCGGGCGTCGCGTCTCTGACCCGTTATGGCCTCTCCTGCAGCTTTTACGGCGCCGATGGCCACAACAAAGCCGACCTGCTGATCATGGCCAACGACATCAGCCCCATGCTGGGCACAGTAGTCGTCAATAACAAAAAATTTTCTACCATCCGGTCGACTATCTCCACAAACGAACCCATCCGGTTCCAGCTCGTGACTACCGACAACGACCACCTCCCCTATGCCCCCGTCAGCCGTAAAGAATATTTACAGGAGGCGATCGCCGGCCTGGCTGCAATAAAAGAAGACATGATCAGCAGCATAAAGTCCCAGATCCCTATCCGCAGCGCCGCCGCACAGGAAGCCGAAAAGACCAGTGCCATCAACGGGATCAACAATACCTGGACCGGCGCCGAACGCGAAGTACGTCTCCGCATCTTCCTAAAGAACTACAGCAGCGACGAAGACTTTCTGAAGACCTCAATTCGTACGGGTACTGCGGGCATCGACGGCACCCTCCACCTCATGGACAGCCTGCTGCACCAACCCGCCGCCGGACTCGACAAAGCCGCGATCGTAGCAGGCGACGCCGCTGACTTCCGCGGATTTGCAGACGGCAACGCCGACGCAAACATGCTCATACGCCTCAACCCCGACTTTGTCGATCATTCCCTCAGCACCGAAAAGCCCCAGTTCTTCCTCGTCTGCTGGCGCTATAACCCCGAAGAGCCCGGCGCCGCACAACTGGACCAGCAGTTCACACAGCAGCTGGACATCAACAAGCTCAGGGACTTCCTGGGTCACTAATTCGGCCTTAGGGCGCTCAAATACCACTATTTGGGGATTGTATATGATCGGAATTACTTTTATATTTAAGTAATTCCTTTTTTTATGCCACACCCCCCGCAGACTAATCGCCGGCTGCTGCTGCTTGCGCCGGCGTTCCTCCTGTTTACCAGCTGTTATAGCTATCGTATCGCCCCCCACGCACAGCCCGGCACAGAGATCAATTCTGTCACCGCGCACTCCTTCTTCTGGGGATTGGTGCAAAACCCGAAAGAGATCGCCACCCCCATCTGCGACTCGCTCAACACCAACGGGGTAGCCCTTGTACAGGTCAAGACCAACCTCGGCTATACGCTCATCACCTTCTTCACCCTGGGCATCTGGTGCCCGATGCGGCTCGAATGGAAATGCAGCAAGCCCTGTCAGATCACCGGTCATCTTTAACCGATAAACCGCCCCACCATGAAGATCATAAAAACAGGTACTACCAGCTGGGAGAACAAGCACGAGACATTCACGCAGTCAATAAAAGACCTCTACGAGCTCGGCAATGACCCCATGGTCGGCCCGCTGGCCGCCTATATCGATACCACGAAGGGCTTTCAGCAGCTGATCGCCGACGCAATCGCGGCCAAAACACCGATCCGCGCCCTCGGCTCGGCCTGGTCCTGGACAAAGATCGCCACCGCCGAGGCGGGCATCATGCTTGACACCAAACCGCTGAACATGCTATTCGAGATCTCTTCACAAAGCATCAGCCCCTCCTACAAAGGCGACCCCGGAAAGCTCTTCCTTGCCCAGTGTGGCAACGGCGTCTGGGAGCTCAGCCGCTTCCTCAAGCCCCGTTATCTCTCATTAAAAACTTCCGGCGCCAGCAACGGCCAGACCATCGCAGGCCTGACAGCCACCGGCGCACACGGTTCCGCCTTCGACGTAGGAGCCGCCCAGGACTTTGTCGCAGGCATGCACATCATCGTCAGCCCTACAAGACATATCTGGCTGGAGAGGGCGTCCAATCCCGTGGTCTCCGCCTCCTTCATCACCAACCTCCGGACCGAGCTGGTCCGGGATGACGCGCTTTTCAACGCGGCCCTCGTGAGCTTTGGCAGCTTTGGCATCATACACGGCATCATGATCGAGACGGAAGACATCTTCCTGCTGGAAGCCTATATGTCCCGCATGCCATGGGACGACAGCCTTCGCCAGATCATGCAAACCCTGGACTTCAGCACCGCTACACAACTACCCTGCGGCACAGAACGCCCCTACCATTTCGCCATCCAGCTCAATCCCTACGACCTCGACAACGGCGTATATGTAACGACGATGTATAAACGACCGTTTCATGAAGGCTACAAGCCCCCCGTCCGCAACTCCGCCGGCCTCGGGCCAGGCGACGACGCCCCCTGCTTCATCGGCAGGCTCACGGAGGCCATACCCGCGCTGGTCCCAACCCTGGTCAACAAGCTGCTCGCCGGCGCGCTCACCCCGTACACCAAACAGTTCGGCATCCTCAGCGAGATATTCGACAATACGACGCTGCACGGCAAGCTGCTCAGCGCCGCTATCGGCATCCCCATACAGCAGATTGGAAAGGTCACACAGCTATTGCTCGACCTCAACAAGACCGCCGGACCATTCTCCGGCCTCTTCGCTTATCGTTTTATAAAAAAGTCCAACGCCACCCTCGCCTTCACTCGCTTCGACTATACCTGCGTCCTCGAGCTCGACGCCACCTTCTCCGACGCCACCTACAGCTTTTACACCAGCGCCTGGAAGATGTTGGAAGACGAAGGCATCCCATTCACCTTCCACTGGGGAAAGGTCAACGAGCTCGACTTCGGACGCATTAAGCGCATGTACGGCGCCGACGCAGACGCCTGGATAGCCGCCCGCAACCAGCTGCTCGACGCCGATACCCGCAAAGTCTTTACCAACGCTACGCTCCAAAAATGGGGACTCGACAGATCAATATGAAAGTCGCCCTCCTCCTCTTTTTCCCCGCCCTCGCGGCAGCCCAGCCCCCGGACAGTCTCATACAGCAGCTGACGACCATCCACGCCGCCACCGTAAAAAGCCCCTTCCCCATCTCGGAGAGAGCGATGAATATCTATCTCTCCAACAAGATCGGCTACTACCTCTCCGACCCCAACGACCTGACGCTCTACAAGAACTCGGTGCTCGTCGACGCCGCCACCGGCCAGGTCGCCGTCAACCACAGCCTCTACCAGCCGAAAGGACCCGACCAGCGGGTAAAGACCTTCACCACCATCGGCGTAAAGGCCTACGCCAAAGACGTCGACTACACCCGTCTGGGTTTCCTGGTCAAACAAACCTGGATAACAAAGGGACGTATCAGATACGCCGCCCCTACTCAAAAAACAAACATGGACGCGCTGACAGAAGGCATTTTGAACACCATTATACAGGATATCCAAACAAGATCAAACAACCTGCACACCACCAACCCCACCGTCCAACAACAATTCAACGCGGACCTCCGCGACGAATACAACTACGCCTTCGCCCTCCGGCAATCCGAAATGCTCGCCAAACGGCTCGACTATAGCCTCATCACCCTCGACTGGACAAACCTCGGTCTTTATATCCCGCTGATCACGGAAAACACCCGGGTCGCGCCCACACCGGCATCCCCTTTCACAACCCGCCACGGCTATCCTGTCCAGCTCGACCTCAGCCATACCCGGTTATGGGAAAGCGTGCCCGCAGGCCGTTTTTATCTCACTATAACGGGCAGCCTGCGCCTCAACAACGCCCGCGACGGCTACCAGCTGGATACCACCCCCTCCAAAGGATATTATCTGGGCGACTATAGTAATTTCCTGACCCCGACGGTAAAAGCCCTGCTCGCCTGGTTCCCTCCTACTTCCCACGTCGGCTTCAGCCTTCACACAGAACAGAACTTCGGTCCCTACCACGCGCTCAACGCCGGCATCGGCGTCCCCATCGTCCTGATCAACAAAAAAGCGGAACCCGCCTGTAATTTCGAATTCCTCGTGCGCTTCTTCGACCTCGCGAATACACTGTCTTCAGGCCGCGGACTCCCCGGAAAAACAGCCATCGGCCTCACGGTCGGCATTCCGCTCAGCAAAATTGCTTTCTAAATGACTTATATTTACTGCATGCGAAAATTCCTCCTTTTCCTTAGCCTTTCCACCTGCTTATACACTTTCGCCCAGGACCCCGTCAAAGTCACCGATCTTCTCAAAATAAAGACCATCGGCGACGTCCGGCTCAACAAAGACGGCTCCCGGGCCGTCTACACCGTCACATCCATCGAGCCCGACACCGTTGCCAAAGCCTCCAAATGGGACTATAAATATTCGACACAGATCTGGCTCACCCCCACCGACGGTTCAGCCCCGCCCCGGCAGCTCACGACAAAGGACAACGCTACCGCGCCCGCCTGGAGTCCCGACGGCCGTCAGCTGGCCTTCGTCCGCTATACCGACGGCAAACCCCAGATCTTCATCCTTTCTTTTGACGGCGGCGAACCAACGCAGCTCACCCGCTTTCGCTATGGCGCCTCCTCACCCAAATGGTCACCCGACGGAAAGGAAATACTCTTTGGCATTCGCATCCCGTTGAAAGACCTGATCAAAGACTCAATCCTGAACCCACACCATCTCCTTCCCCGATGGCCCTACGAACGGCCGGGCATGGAAAACACCGCCGCCCTGCGACCTTCGACCGCCAAGGGGGACCCCGACGGCAGCCCCGAAGAGATACGGGCATGGCTCGACAACGACGCCGCCGAAAAAAAGGCCAAGGTCGTCAACAAGCTGAACTTCCAGGACGAGACCGAGGTCAGTACGGAGATGTCCTTTCCGCTATGGTTCACCCAGTCCGTACAACCCGGCTCCAGCCCCGTGGCCGTCACGTCCGGATTTTATTCGTATAACAGCGTCGATTACACGCCGGACGGCCGCCATCTCCTGATCGCCGCAGAGATCGACTCCAGCGAACACCCCGACCGCGTCCTCGAAAGCCAGATATACATCAGCGACCGGGACGGCCAGCACCTCCGGCTGCTGCTGGGAGAAAAGGACAAGGTATACAACAGCCCCCGGCTCTCTCCCTCGGGCAAATGGCTGGCCTTCCAGTTCGGGTCGACCTCCTACGTATCGGTTCTCCATCTGGGGATCGTAGATCTCTCCGATCTCACCACACGAACCATCGCCCCCATCGACCGCGGCACCTCTGGCTACACCTGGAGCCCCGACGAGAACTATCTTTATTTCACCGCTGCCTCCAACGGCGGCGCGCCCCTATACCGCGTGTCAAGAACGACCAACAAGCTCGAACAGCTATCCGACTACAACAGTGGCACGGGGAATTTCGATCTCCGCAACAACCGCCTCGTCTTCGCAAAGACCGAGGTCGGCGACCCCTCTGAGCTATTTGCCGCCGACGCCAGCGGAAACTCTCCCAAACGGCTCACCAATAACAACGACTGGATATCCACCCGAAAACTCAGCCTTCCGGAGAAACACGAATTCAAAAACGCCCTCGGCCAAACGATCGAATACTGGGTGATGAAGCCCACCGGCTACGCTCCCGGAAAGAAGTATCCGCTGCTGCTCGACATCCACGGCGGCCCTTCCGCGATGTGGGGACCCGGAGAAGCCTCCATGTGGCACGAATTTCAGTACTTCTGCAGCCACGGCTATGGCGTCGTCTACTGCAACCCGCGCGGCTCCGGCGGCTACGGCCTCGACTTCCTGCGCGCCAACGTCGGCGACTGGGGCGACGGTCCCACCAGCGACGTCCTCACCGCCCTCGACAAGGCGGTAGCAGAAGGCTGGGCCGATACATCAAAGCTGCTCGTCACCGGAGGCAGCTACGCCGGCTACCTCGTAGCCTATATCGTGGGCCACGACCACCGTTTCAAGGCGGCCTGCGCCCAGCGCGGCGTCTACGACCTGGCGACCTTCTTTGGTGAAGGGAATGCCTGGCGGCTCGTCCCCAACTATTTCGGCGGATACCCCTGGGACCCCAGGGTCCGACAGCTGCTGCAGCACGAATCGCCCATCACCTACGTCGATAAGATCACCACCCCGCTGATCATCTTTCATGGAGAGAGCGACCGCCGGACCGGCTTCGTGCAGAGCGAAATGCTTTACCGCAGCCTGAAAGTGCTCGGCAGACCCGTAGAATACGTTCGCCATCCCGGTGGCACCCACGAGCTCACCCGCAGCGGCGATCCCCGCCAGCGAATAGACCAATTACTCCGCACCTATGAGTTCTTCCAGCGATGGATCGCGCAAATTCCGTAGCTTTACAACAAGAACTTTAGCCAATGAAACGCGGCCTCTATTACCTGCTTACCATTATCCTGCTTTCGGGTTGTTCCAAGAACGACACGCCCTCACCCATCCTCCCTCCTCCCATAACGGTCAAAGATACCAGCAGCCAGCTATGGTTCAAGACGATCCCGCTGTCCGCCACGCAGGTCAGGCTATCCGTGATTTGCGATCCCAACAGCGGCCTGGACACGGCCTACCTGCAAAAGGACGGCTCGACCATTGGCGCCTATACATTTACTAGAGACATCCCCGCCAGCTCATGGTCGGCTGTCATCAACTATAATTTCTCAACGGACTCGAAATACGATTTCAAGGTAAGAGCAAAACCGTCCGGCAACACCGCGCTGTGTTATACGATACCGGGCTACAAACATTTTTATACCGCGCCCTTCACCTACCAGAAGCTGGTGGCCTTCAACCAAAGCCCCGGACTGCAGGGAATGGACATCACCCCATCCCATAACTATATCTATTTCACCGACGATTCCATCAATACCCTTATCACCAAAAAGTTATCCCTGAAAGACGGCTCGGTACAGGTCATAAGACTCCCGGACACCCTCTCCCAGCTAAGGATAAGAGCCATCTCCGACGACGAGCTCATCCTTATGGGATTCACCAACAGCCAGCGGGGAAGGTTCATGAACGATACGTCGATGCTATTCCGTTACAACACCGTCACGGGGAAGAACACTTTCCTCGACTATGTTTCTGATAGCTATGGCCGGATCTCCCGGGTCATCGGCAGCCACCTCATCGCGACAAAGCCCTACTACTCCTCGGCCCATTCCACGCTAATCGATCTCACCGACAACTCTACACGCGACCTCGGCCTCATCGACTTCCGCTACATAGACGAGATCAGCTATGACCACCTCTACTACTACAATCAGCTGGTCGATCCCGCTACCGGCAGCTTCCAGACCATCGTCCCTTCGACCGACAGCAGCGCCGTAGAATATATCGACAACACCACCAACTATACCATTGCCTCCCGCTTTATCCTTCTTCACCCCGACTCCGGCTACTTCAGCAGGCTGGTGGTCTATTCCGGCGGCGCCCCGATATACCAGGGCAGCTATGCCTACAACCGCAGCCCGTACATCCCCAGGGTGGCGCATATCACCAACAACCGCCTGCTCTACTATCAGCACTACGGATACGACGTCAAATTCAACACGGACGGCTACTACCTGCTCGACCTCAATACCCGCCAGGAAACCCTGGTCCACTGCGACAGCGACCCTTACGCCGTCTGGGACTTCCAGCTGGATGCCCATACCGCCATTTCGATCCGGGCGAACGGGATCTACCGGATAAATATGCCCTAGACTCCGAAAAGACAAACAATTAGTTATCAAACACTTAAAAAACCACCTGCGAAAGGACTGCACGGGCATTAGGTATAAATCTATGGTATACAATTCGATCGTATATTTCAGCGTTTGAGATAGATATTTACCATTAATGGCCCTGAAAATGTAAAATTTTACCCGGAACGGTTACATTCCTTTTTGTAGAGCCCACTAATACATGAAAGTCGCGGAAAAATATACCGATGCTGACCTGATATCAGCCATTAGTAGTGGAAAGGACCTTGATCGGGCAATTCAATTCCTTTACCGACAGTTTTCCGGGGCTATCCGCTCTTTCATTATGAGTTATGGCGGCAACGAGCAGGACGCGGACGACGTCTTCCAGGAGACGGTGATCGCCTTTCTTGACAATGTCAAAAAAGGAAAATACCGGCAGGAATCCAGCGTCAAAACCTTCCTCGCCTCTGTCGCCAGACACATCTGGTTCAATGACCTGAAGAAAAAAGAACGCGCCGGCATCCGGGAAAAAAAATACGAATCCGCCCGGGACCAGCACGAAATGGACATCAGCCACCAGATCGGAGACGTCGAACAGCGGCGACAGCTGCGCGAACTGCTGACGCAGCTCGGCGAGCCCTGTCACAAGCTGCTGCACCTGTTCTACTACGAAAACCTCCCGATGAAAGAAATAGTCGAACACCTGCCTTATGAGAATGAGCAGGTCGTCCGAAACAAAAAATACAAATGCCTCCAGCAGTTGACCGGTATGATAAAAGCTAACCCGGCGCTCGCCGGACAGCTCAACGAACTTATTAAAAAGTAAGCCGATGTCACTCCAAAGAACCAACGCGCTGATCGATCACCTGGACAAAGATTTTGCAGGGGCTGATAACCGGATATCTCCGGAGACTGCAGCCGCTACCGAGCGCCTCATCGCCGAAGACGAGGAGGCAGCCAGGGAACTAGCTCATTTGCAGCTGGCAGTAGACGCGGTACAGGAAGCCGGCTTATATCAGCAGGTGGCATCGGTAAGACAACAATGGGAGAGCCAGGGTCTCGCCGACGAACGGAGGATAGAAAGCACACCTGAACCACAGCAGCAAGACCATCCTCCCGCGGAAGCCCCGTCCGGCGGCGTGGTCCGCAACCTCTACCGCAATACGATGCGCGCGGCCGCCATCATCCTTGTGCTCATCGCCGGCGGAGCCATCTTCAAATACGTCAGGCTCAGCTCGTCAAGCCTCTACAGCGAATACTATTCGTCGTACGAGCTCAACACCAGCCGCGGTGCCGCCAGTCAGGATGCGATCGAGCAGGCCTTTACAGCCCACAACTGGACCGAAGTGCTCGCCCTTTCAGCAGACGCGAAAACCAGCACCAATAAGACGGAATTTCTAGCCGGTATGGCAGACCTGGAACTAAAAAAGTTCGACGACGCCATCGCGCATTTCGAGCAGGTGATCGCCTCCAACACCCACAGCGGCCAGGACTATTTTGAGGACGAGGCGGAATACTATCTCGCCATGAGCTGGCTGGCCAAACGCAAGGTCAACGAGGCTATGCCCATCCTGGAAAAGATCCGCGCCAACAAGGAACATCTCTACCATGACAAGGTCGAAAAAATGTCCTTTACCGACCTCCGGCTGGTCCAATACAAGGAAAATAAATAAAAAACTGTCCTCCGGGGTTACATTTTGCTCAGCTGCGTTTACTAAATATATATGAGTTTAGTCCGTATCCATTGAAAGCCCTTGTTGATCGACTCTTGTCCCGTTATTAGATCCAGACCCTACCCTGAAAAAACCCTAAAAAAAGTCGGCCTATCCTGACTTTTTTTTCTTTATTACCACTACCACACCTAATACTACCAGCACACCCGCTCCTCCCCAGATCCACCAGTTCGTGGCCGGATACAAAGGCGACTCGTCCCCCATCAATACCAGGTGCGCCCAATAGGCAGGACTCTTATTGATAGCATCCCCGGAAAGATAGTCCAGCTTCGCCTCCTGCAGCGCCTTCGCCTTGCTCAGCCCTCGTTTCAGATGGGCATAAAAACGTCGGAGAATATACGCCGTAGCCTTGTCATCGGCCTTCCAGAGACTGTTGATCGTACTGGCGCAGCCCGCATAGGCAAAGGCCCGGGAAAGGCTGATCACTCCTTCTTTCCCCACCAGCTGTCCCTGACCCGTTTCACAGGCGCTGATAATGACCAGCCGGGTCGCGTTGAGATTCAGTCCGTACAGCTCTTCCAGGTAGAGATTATTATCATCGGTCCTTGCGGCCGCGGGAAAAAAGGCAACATACGATCCTGAGGTCCTCGTCGGCGAAGACACAGCATGAGTAGCCAGGTGGATGATCGGCCACTGATTCACGGTCCGGAGGAAATTGCTCTTGGTGGCGCCGCTGTCGATATACTGGGCGCCCGGCAGGCCGGCGACCTCATCTCCGCTGGCCGGCAGACGCGCAAAGCCCTCTCCGCCTGCCCTGTGTACGAACGGCGCGAACGACAGGACTCCCTTTCCTCCGTCACCTCCTCCCGGAACCGACAACATCCGGCTCGACCACCGGTAGCTGACCGTCTTCGTCCGCAAAACATAGTCATTGTCTCCGCCGCCTGGTAATGATTCAAAAGGTAAATAATAGAGGAACCCGTCCGGAACGATGATCCACTCGCTCTGGGCCGGCGCCGCATCCTGCACCGGCTTCACCAGCAGTTGATAGAGCCGGTCCCCGACCGCTCCCGGTCTGAACCGCCTTCCGTTCTCCGTCATCTTCAACATGCCCAGCCAGTCCTCCACGTCCTCCTGCACCCGTGCAATGGAATCGTCGCTGTGATAGCGTATACTGTTACGGGTCAGTACCCAGCTGTGCAGGGTGCCCGCTGCGGCATAATAGCTGACCAGCGCCTGGTCTCCGCTCAGCTGCTGCTGCAATTCCTTCAGCCCCGGCCCTGCGTCGTCGTATTTCAGCTTGTAGTAGGCGTTGTTCTGCTCCAGCAGTTTTTGCAGCCTCGACAGCCTGATCTCGTATTCCCCGCGCTGCCGGTCGATGGCTGTCATCCGGGCGCTGTCCACCCCCTCTTCCGACTGAACGTTCAGCCGCGCGATATTGTATTTGAGGTTCTGCACCTCCTTCATCGCCTGTTCGTCCGTCCCGGAAAGAGCGGTCATAAAAGCGTTCTCCTGCAGGTTGGCGAAGATGATGGTAGCCTTGCTCTTCTCGCTGATCAGGAAGGCCTGCTCGAGCCAGTCGCCATCGGGGTGCAGCCGGTGCAGCTGCAGGCATACGGCCAGCGCTCCGTCGTACGCACGGGCGCTCCTCTTCTTCAGGAACAGCTTGGCTTCGTCCGAGTCATAGCTCTTCTCGATGTAACGGAGAAGCGACAGGGCCGCGGTATAGGCCTGGTTGGCAGCCCGGAGCCAGCTTTCCTTTGGGTCATTTTTATACAGCAGCTCGAGTGTCTGAGCCTTCTTCAGCAGGGCGTCGAACAGCCGGAAATAGGCAAAGGCGCCGGTAAAATTGGAGGGGTTGGAGAGGATATCGGTATTGTCAAATCCGCGCGAGAAGAGGATGATGGCTTGCTGCAGCTCGTTCAGGGCTGCCCGGTACTGTCCCTGATCCGCCAGCAGGTCGGCCCGGTATTGCCGGTTGATCCCGACGTCGAGGGGATTGACCTTCCCCTTTATACTCATCGCCCGAAAACGGTCCAGGTACCATTCGCCGGAGTCGGTCCTGTGCAGCTGCCACTGGGCATAGGCCATCTCGTTCAGCGCCGCTGGCACCTTGTTCACGTCGACCTTCCGGAAGGCGTTCAGTGCGTCGGGATACTGTTCGAGAGCGATATACGTCCGGCCCATATTCTGGTAGATGAAGTTGGTGGAAAGCCGGTAGCCAAGGATCTTCTTATACAGCGACAGTGCTTCTCCATACTGGCCAAGACGGTAAAAGGAGGTGGCGATATTCGTCTGAAGATTAACGGCGGATATTGTATCCAGCGGCTTTTTGCTCTCCAGCACCCGGAGGGCCCGGTTGAAATAGTTGACCCCCAGCTGGTAGTTGCCGTTATCGTGGTAGAGTACGCCTAGCGTATTATACAGCCGGACTTCGCTGTCCCCGTTACGATAAGATGCAGGCAGGCCGTCCGCTTCCCGGAGAAAATAAGCCGCTGAGTCGAAATTATTGAGATTGTAGTAGGCGCCGCCCGCAAGGACCATCACCACAAAACCCAGCGAATCCTTCTGTGGGTGCAGGTCCATCATCTTACTGTAGGCCGCTATGGCTCGGAAATAGTCACCGTCGCCATCCAGCAGCATACCCATGTTCAGCCAGGAATGTACCAGCACAGTGTCCTTCTCCTTAAAATCGGGCAGACCCGGCAGCAGCCGGATGACGGCATCATAGTCGGCGATGGCGGCGCTGTCGGTGGCGGGTGTATTATGGCCGAACCGGAAGTAATGGTCTACGCGGCGATAGAGGGCAAGGGTCCTGGCTACAGGCTGATCGGGATCGGCGAATGGGGTATATCCACAGATCAGCGCGGCTAGTAAAAGGAGGATTTTAGGCGTCATTGTACCTAAATTTAAACTATTCCTCCATGCAAAAAAACAGCAGCGGAAGAATCCGCCGCCGTATAGCCTATATCCTTATTCTAAAACTATTTTTTTCTATTCCATTCGCCGGACAATAACGATCAGTGGTGGCTGGGGATTGGCCCGATAGCTGATCATATGACCCGCCAGCAGGTTATTCAGCTTGTTCACAAGTCCGGAAAGCAGACCCGGATTACTATTCTGCAATGCAGCTTTGGTGTCGTAATAGACCAGCTGTACGTCGATATGCTGTACCGCCAGGTTACTGGCGTCATTTACCTTATAATAGATGGTAGTCGTAACGCTCGATCCGTTGGTCGGCAGCAGTCCGAAAGCGCCGCCTAACCCGAGAAGACTTCCGTTCAGCGTCTTCTGAAGATCGATCACACCCGTCTGCTTGTTGACGATGACCTTCATATTGGCGGCCGTATTGTTGATATCGAAGGCACAACCGTTGCCGCTTGCGCAGGTATTGGTCAGGAAGGGATCGGCCTCGAAATAGGGGATTGCGGTAATCGCACCGTTTGCCAGCACATAGACACTATCCGCGTACGACGCGCCGCCCACGATCAAGGGGGAAAGACAGGTGTCGGTCGTACCGTTCTTCACGTAGCCGATCATATATTTCAGGCCAGTCTCGGACTTCGAGAGGTTGATCGCACCCGTAAGCGAGTCGATGGTCATCCCCAGGGGCCATGAAAAGAACTTGCCTGCGCCGGGCGCGTTCACCGGGAACACAATATAGTCAGAGCCATTAGTCGGCTCAACATAGATGATGGAGTCGCCATACAGCGGAGAAAGCGCGCAGCTCGGCGCCGGAGGCGCAGCCGCTGTCGACTGTGGGAAGGGCAACACCGTCGAATCCGGCGGGGTCGGCGAAGACGTGCGCGTACTATCATGCGGCGGAGGGACAATGGGCGGATTCGACGTCTGCGTTTGCGTGTTGGGTTCAGAGATATTCTTGCGACACGCGCTAAACAGGACTAATAGGATAAATCCAACCAGCGATAGCTTTTTCATGGATTAGGAGGTTAAGTGTTAATGCTTACAAAATACTATAACTTTTTAAGTGTTCCAAGCCTCGCCATCTTATTCACTTTAATTGGTCAACTCCATATCCCCCGATGTAACCACTTTTAAAAGATTTTATTGTCATTGACGATCAACAAATTACGTCAAATTTGTCTTCTTTGGTTACATTTATATCCTAAGGCTTTACCATTATCAGACCTTCCCGCTCCAAACGACAATTATTATGCCCATTCTCTTACCTTTGCGCACCACCAGCTATTTTTTGCGCAACATCAGGTATTTATGGAGTACACGAAGACTTACTCAGCAAACGACGGGCATATCGACGTTCAGAACATTATGGATGGCCTATACTATCCTTTCTACATGGAGTACTGTCGCCACGACTACATCCGCGAGGTCCTCGGATTCGACTTCGAAAAGGAGGCGCGGGCCGGTGTCAATATGGTCCTCTCGAAATATACGCTCCAGTTCGTTCGTTCGCTAAAAAAAGGCGACACCTTCCTGGTCACCTGCAGTCCATTATTAGACAGCAACAACAAGTCGGTCCTTCACTTCCGCCAATCGATCCTCCTGAACAACAAGGTCGTCACGAAGGCCGTCTTCTCCGGCACCTGCGTAAAAGCCGGCGGCGGCCGTCCCTTCCTTCCGGACAACCTGCTGGAGAAGCTGGTGGATGTTCCCTATTGGGATGGTGAGCTCTAGTCCCGGGGCACCGGCCACCTCATGTCCCATTCCTCGTCTCTGTCCATATCCCGACTGCCCCGCTCCGCGAGACGTCTCATTTCCTTTTCCCGGCAATATGCCGGGCGATCTTCTGCGCGTCCATGCCGATTTCCCGTATCTGTCCGGTGGGGCTAACCCAATAACCACAAAAGTAAAGTCCATCCTTTCCAAAAAAGGCCTGCTTATCTACGGGCCTCCGGAGATCCTCAAACCTTTCTTTATCTACATCCACGATCTCTGCATAGTCCCGATAGTACCCGATACCCGCGACAATAACATCAAAGTCGGCGGTCTGGCCGTCTTTGAAATAAACCTTTTCTCCTTCGACGCGATCGATGGCGCCGTATATCTTTATGCGTCCTTGCCGGATCAGCCGCAAGGTTCCGATGTCCAGCACGGGAGCGGCTGCCTCCCGCTGTATCTGTTCCAAAGGGCCATAGAGCTTCTTCCTAAGTCCGAGGGTCGTGATATCGCCTATGAGCAGGTCGACCAGCGGCTTGCTGATCCTGTCGGCCAGAGAAGGCTTCAGGCGGCGTAGGAGCATGCTAAGCTCCAGTACGGGTATCCCCAGTACGTCTCTCGGGATAACGTTGACGGGCGATCGAACAGCCATAACAGGAGCCAGTCCCTTTTCGCAAAGATCGATCGCGATCTCGCAGGCAGAGTTGCCAAAGCCGACTATGAGCACGCGCTGGCCGGGGTAGTCGCTTGCAGTTTTATAGTCCTGACTGTGCAGGACCTTGCCGGTGAATGTTTCGATGCCGTTGATATTTAATGACCGCGGCCGGCCATAGGCGCCGGTGGCCATGATGACGTAGCGGGAAACGAACTGACCCTTGCTGGTTTCCGTGATCCAGTGGTCACCTTCTCTCTTGATCGACGTCGCGCGGGTATTGAGTAAGGGCTGTATGTTGAAGGTCTGTTGATAGTCCTCGAGGTAGTCGATCACCTGCTGCCGACTTGGATACCGGGGTATCGACTTTTCAAACTTCTTATAGGGGAGGTTGGAATATCGCTTGCTGGTATGCAGGTGTAGTCGTTCGTAGTGGTTGCGCCAGGGTTGTGCGGTCTCGCCCTCCTTTTCGATAAGCGTGTAGTCGATCCCCTGTCGTTGCAGGCAGGCGGCCAGGGCCAGCCCCGAGATGCTGGCCCCCACGACAAGCGTTTCGGGATGCGTTGGCGGCATGGGGCTAATATAGGTATAACTTGGACGACATATCCATCTCCTATATAAGATGCTGATAAACAATCCTCACTTGCCCAACCTCCTTTGCGATAATAAAAGCGGCACATATCTGCAATTTCTTTCCATCGTATCTATACTTATTTTCTCATAACCACTTTTCGGTGCCCTATCAGTACTTGTTCTGAGTATTTTGAGGCTTCAACGCCTCATCGCTTATCCCCGCCATGGTCAATCCAAACGCATAATACCTACCAACCTCTTTTTAACCCGAACTTACTTTCCGTGGCGCTCGGTTTTTAGGTTGTTCAAAGAACTGTTATACCACCAAGATAATCGTTTATTTTTTTCAGCCCAGGTCTACAGCTGAAGTTCGATTTGGAAATCTGCCCTCGCAGCAGTTTCGACTAACCTAGAAATTTCTATCCTATTTTATAAGACTTGTTGCTATTTCAATCCCTTTCTCCTTGCCAGATATACTTAAACTGCTCTCTGAAAACTCTAATTTATTTTCGAATACTGTCACGAAAGATGCTGCTATAAAGTATTTTTCACTGTTACTTTCAATTTCGAACAAATAATTGTTATCATACCCTAGATACTTTTTTACGGTATCATAGCCAATATTCCTTACGCCGTTTCCTATTCTACTTATGCGTAAACCATTTAATCTACTAAATGACTGAATATATGTTGTGTCAGAAAAAATAATGTCAATATTATTTACGAATTCATTATTCTTCTGTGATCGCAATAGAAACTGCCCATGACTTATAGCAAAATCAAAAAATGTAAAATATCTATCCGATTTAAAGATTTCTTTCATATCATTGAAATGGGTTTGGTACAATTTTTCCTCCTTCATAGAATACAGTTCTTTGCAACGCTTCTGGATTAGAATATATTTGAAATAGCTCCCAACTTGTGGCTCTACTTTTTGCCAATCCTTGTGCACCTTCCGAAACTGCGCGCCAAGCATTCTCAGAACCAATACCGTCCAAATTGAAATTTATTTTAGTGGTAGAATTGGTTATGGTCTCTATGAATTGACTTTCAAAATCTTTTGATGCCCATACTTTCCAAGTGTTGGCGTTTATGCTCTTTGCAAATTCATCTAAATGCTCGCTGACTCCAAGTGCAATATTACTTCCCCCTTCAACAGCACCTCTCGCAAACCAACCGGCAATTCCACTACCAACCCATTTAAATAACTTTGCACTTCCCAACGCAACTAATGCACCCCAAAATGAGCCATCTCCCACGCCTTCGGGTGCTTTGTTCACTGAATACCCATCATTCGTTAAGTCAGCCAGAGTTTTTCCCTTCTCCACTTTGACGGCCTTTTTTCCATCAACACTAACCATATCAAAGTTATCGTCGGTCTTGTGGACTTCTGCCTTTTTTGTCTTTGAATTGACAAGGATATCATCGTCGTCGGCCCCTGCAGTTGAAGCAGACTGTCCATTATTGCTAGAAAAGGTGCCATTATTGTTATTCGTCCAAGTAGTGCTCCCCGAACCAGATTTATTCCAGAGAGCATTGACAAAATCAGTAGCATCCATTCCATCCGGGTCGATAAACCTAACGGGATTATCTCTGCCATAATTATAGGGACTCCATCGCCTATTTAAATCCGCAAGCGGATCGATGTTGTGCCATACCATCAACTGCAGGTCCTGCATCCGGGCACCAAAATCATAAGCCTCTAATCCTGTTCCATCGTTAAACTCTTTATTCTGTAACTCATTGCCGCTAAACCTCAACTTATTCTCTGCGTAGTTTCCTTTCAATACCTTGTCAGAGATTCCGGCCATTGTGAGTCCACCCGGATAATACCTACCATCCCCTTTTTGATCCGAACCCACTTTCCGTGGCGCTCGGTTGTGCCCCTGTTCAAAGAACTGCTAACGGGCTGAAGATAACGGATTTTCTTTTTTCAATTGAAAAGAAAAAATCCAGCCGCGGCGTGCCCAGGACTGGATTCGAACCAGCACATATTTCCCCTGCCCGGCTTTTACATAATGTGCTATTATCGGTACACTTCGTACCTCGTTCCTCGGTCCGATAATCACATTATGTAAAGCAGCGGAGCTGCACCACCGGGCAGGGAAGACTGCTCATGGCGCCCCGACCCGGCAAGACTGCCCTTA
>Ga0105239_10000642_pt1 | contig 49706 bp, 32 predicted proteins | sample KBSC44metaG_FD_92761 | JGI IMG/M metagenome (GOLD analysis project Ga0105239, IMG submission 92761) | Corn rhizosphere microbial communities from Kellogg Biological Station, Michigan, USA - KBS C4-4 metaG | ecosystem: Host-associated > Plants > Roots > Rhizosphere > Soil | place: Michigan, USA...
CCCGCATCGATGGACCTCTTCATGATATTGTCCACCGCCTGCTGGTCCAGAGAACCGACGAATTTTGCCCATCCCTTCCCTCCAAATGTCATCGTGCCGAGACAGAGCTCCGACACCCTGAGACCCGTCCTGCCGAGAAGCTTGTATTTCATATCCAAAGATTTTATTTGATTTTTGCTGCAATTATTGGTCCATGAAAGGGTTCAGCAGGGAACCAACTCCGTTGGGTGATTTCGTCCTGCCTTTCGGCAATCGCGCTGAGCGCAACCAGCGTAATAGTTAACACGGAAAAGTAATATTACCGATAAATGGTATTGACAATATGAAATAGTTTTTGAAGATTTGCATCCGAACTATCTACAAACCATCTCTCAGCTAGGACCTGCTATCCGAATTCCCTTTTGACTTCCGTCCACGGCGCCGAGACTCTCGCAACGCCTAACTATGACACTGCCCCTGCTTCATGACCCTGGGCATTGCCCCAGACCAACCCTAATTAACTGGACCGGAATTCAATTATGTCCCGACCGTAAGGCTTACCCGAACTTGTAGCCACTACACACTCTGCAGAGGCCAGAAGGGCCCTCCTGCGCCTGCGTGAAAAAATGGGCTTTTTCGCGAAGGGAACGTATTGCCTAAACCTATTAAAGTGCTGAAGCTACAACATGATTGATACTACTATCTCATTACTTCGAGACGAGTTCGTCGAGTACCTCAGGGCTAACGGCTATACACAGCCTGAAACATTGGTTGTCATAGAGAATATCTCATTGCTGGACAGCGACACGACAACCAACCTGAACAACAGTATCGTCTTCTCCGTCGTCAATATCGAAGAAGAAAGCACGCTCAAGAACGCGCCTGCGCTGAAGAAGGACGCCTCCGGCCGGGCCCGCTATGAGAACCCGCCGGTGTATCTCAATCTTTATCTGCTGGTATCTTGTGTCAACAAGAATATCTCCAGCAACAACGAATACCTCGACACCCTCACCAAGCTGTCCCACGTGATCCGCTTTTTCCAGGGCAAGAACTCCTTTACGGCTTATGATCCCTCGAAACTTAGCGTCTATGACGACATCGCGGATTTCAAGATAAAGCCCGAACTCTACACGCTGACCTTCGAGCAGATCAACCACCTGTGGGGAGTACTCGGCGGCAAACAGATGCCCTCGGTCATGTACAAGCTGCGCCTGGTCGCCATATCCGGACGCAAACGGCTGCGCGATACCCCGCTGGTCGAAGAGGTAAACGCCAATCTATCCAATTCAACGAACAACGGATAATGCAAACGATCTATAAAATATTATTCGAAGTCCGGCTGCTGCACGAATTTTATCTCACCAACCCCGACGGGTCTTCGATATTTGGCGCCGCATCCGCCACGGCCAGGGATAGTTATTTACAGGATTATTTTGACCGCAACCAGCGGAGCATCAATAGCGACGTCGACTATACCATCGCCGCACAACAGCTGTTCAGGAACTACCGGCTCAAGCTGGTCCGCACCTATTCGGGATTCAAGGTCGGCATCGAAGTGACCCCCACCACCGACAGCGGAAAGATCGCCTACGCACCGGTAGCCGCCTTGTCCCAGGGCCTGAATATTCCCATCCTGCTCACACGCACCAACACCGACTTCGACCTGTATACGAACCGGCGTCTCCGACCGGCTTTCGACAGCCTTTGCTATTTCTCCAATGGCGGCGTTACCGGCGTCAAAACGGCGCCCTTCCTCACCAACCCCGTTCCCCCGCAGTCCGCCACCGCCAGCTACGAACAGGGTGAGCTGTCCCTGGCGAATAACACGGTCAATGCCTTTTATGTCGACGCCGGCGGCACGGCACAGTTCGCAGCCATCACCGGCAGGAACTTCCTCAACGAGACCGACCGCATCCTGGTAGCACCCGGGTTCCAATATTATTTCGGGCCCACCGATAATATAAAGAATGCCAGCTTTACTGTTACCGACATGAGCAACCGGACCGTCTATTCCACAACAGTGAATAGCACTACCATACTCCAGTCGGTCTCCATCCGGGTAGACGAACAGAAGATCAATACCGTTCCGGCAACGGTCACCGAGAACGCCTTTGTATACAACCTCATTGTCACCGGTAACGGCAGTTATAACAGAACATACAAGCTGATCTTTCTCTCCGGCTCCCTCGCCGGCAGCAACGCCTGGGGGCTGGTCAACGTCATCAACCAGCCCGGTAACACAGGCTTTAGCATTATTGACGATAAAGGTCTGCTCATTACCCGCCGGAATACGGATGGCACAGTAGCCATCGCGCCGCCTGTGTTCGAGATATGGATCAAGAGCCGGTATTCCTTCTGGCGCTATATCAACGACCAGGGCAAGCCGCTGAAGGACAGCTACCCCTCCATCCTCAAGCTGACGGCAGGCAATCTGGTCTCGCTGGCCCCGCAGTCGCACACATTTGCGCCCACCCCCGTAAAGACACAGAAGCTACCGAATCCAAAACCATTTTATCCCGTCAGGCCGGAGGGGCAGCAGATCTTCGCGGACATCGTTGTACCCGCCTCTGATATATTCCCGCTGGGACCCTGATCACACATCGGATCAATCCCACCCCCAACCCAAAAGATTTTCAATTTTTTAAAAAACAAAAGACAAAATTTATGGCAGATTACAAAACGCCGGGAGTGTATATAGAAGAGATCCCAAAGCTCCCGCCTTCCATCGCGTCCGTCGAGACGGCAATTCCCGCGTTCATTGGTTATACTGAGATCGCACTCGGTGAGACCGAGCCGGGTACGACGATCAAGGAGCCCGTCAAGATATCTTCGATCTTCGAATACCAGCAGATCTTCTGTACAGCAGGCCTCAAGACACCGGCTCTGCCCGAGACGGACATCGTCGTCAGCATCGACCTTTCCCTGACTACACCAACCGTCGTAACCAAGCCAAAGTCGATGCCGGTATTTATGCTTTATTATGCCTTGCAGATGTATTTCAACAACGGCGGCGGCGACTGCTATATCGTCTCTGTCGGAGACTATAGCAAGGGCGCTCCGCAGCTGCCCGACCTGGAAGCCGGTCTGACAGAGATCGAAAAGCTGCAGGACGTTACGCTGATCCATTTCCCCGACGCCATGAGCATGTCGATGCAGGACTATTATACGATCCACTCCAAAGCCATCCAGCAGTGCGTCAGCCTCAAAGACCGGTTTGCAGTGATGGACGTATGGATGAGCCCGACGCCCATCGCGCCAGGCAACCCCTCCAACGTGGACAACCTGCGTAGCGCCAGCCTCTTCCAGGCTCCGGAAGACCTGAAATATGCAGCCGTCTATTATCCGCGCATCTATACGGATGTCAGCTTTATCTACAAGGACTCGGACATCGCCCTTACGGTAAAGGACGCCACAGGCGCAACGGTCTTCAGCGGCAAGATGGACGGCGCAAAGGCCACAGCCAACACGTATTATTTCATGGCGCAGACCGCCATTCTCGGCTTCAACATGCTGCTGCCGGCCTCCTCGGGAGCCCTGGGTGTGTATGCCGCCACAGACAGCAGCCGCGGGGTATGGAAGGCGCCGGCCAACGTGAATATCATCGACGCTATCAAGCCCGAGCTGTCGATCACCAACAATGACCAGCAGACGCTGAACGTCGACCCCATCGCCGGCAAGTCGATCAATGTCATCCGCACCTTCCCCGGCAGAGGCCCGGCCATCATCTGGGGCGCGCGCACGCTGGCCGGCAACGACAACGAATGGCGCTACATCTCCGTCCGCCGGTTCTTCATCATGGTGGAGACCTCAGTAAAGAATGCCGCCGGGCAGTTCGTCTTCGAGCCCAATGACGAGAATACCTGGACAAGGATCAAGGCGATGATCGAGAATTTCCTCACCCAGCAGTGGAAGGCCGGAGCGCTCATGGGAGCTTCTACGAAGGAAGCCTACTATGTGCATATCGGACTGGGCCAGACGATGACCGAGCTCGATATCTGGGAAGGACGTCTCATCATCCAGATAGGCCTGGCAGCCGTAAGGCCCGCAGAGTTCATCATCCTGCAGTTCATGCACAAAATGCTCTCCGAATCTTAACCTAAAAAATCGTATTTATGGCTACTTCATATCAAAGACCATCGCAGCAACAACCCAATAGCATCCCCGACTGCGAAGAAAAGGATAACGCCACGCAGAAGAAGATCAACGCTGTCAAAAAGGTCTATTGCACGAGCCTGAGCACCACGCGGGATAATGTGAACAAACTGGAGATCGCCTATGATGGAAAAGAGACCCTCTATAAGAAGAAAGAGAGAAAATTCCTCCGTACACAGGATAACCTCCAGCGCTATGTCAATACCGAAATATCCATGGGCTCGCAGCTTATGCAGGCGAACAAAAGGATCACGACCAATGTCGCCAGCTACAAGACCTGGGACGACAACCTGTCGACCGCCCTCAAAGGCATCTTTGCGACCATCAAAGACGTAAAGACCAAAGTCGGCGACCTGAGGGACGCCGCAGTCAAGCTCGAGAACTCCCTCAACGACAGCTGCAGCGCTGCACAGTGGAGCATCATCACCGGGAAGAATCCCGACAATTGCAAAGACGACAATCCACCACCGCCCAATCCCCAGGAAGGTTGCAAGGACGCCGAAGAGATACTGAAGCTGCTGGTCTGTATGCCCAAGGCCCTCGCCTTCGACATCGACTCCATCTTCAAGGCTTCGTCCGACATCATCGGCATCCAGAAGTTCGGCAATATCACCAGCCTGGTCGGGCTCCAGACGGAGCTGTCTGCCCGGGCCGTAGACTTCGATACGCTGCTGCAAAATACCATCAAAACCCGCAAAACAGACCTGGACAATGCGCAAAAAGACCTGGTCCAGTCCCTCGCCGACAGGACCGACTCTATCATCGACCTCTATAACCAGCGATGCGACTACGACGGCGTCTACGGGACGGTATCTGAGATATGTTGTCCGAAATGCGCATGCGTCACTGTCGGAAAGTGGAATTGCGAGCCCAGGCTCGACGACTGCCTCTGCGAGATATGCGAGATATGCGGCGAGGTAAGGGACACATTTTCTGATTTACAAACTACAAAACCCCAGGAAAATGCTAATTCTTAATTACATCAACTGCGAGATAGCAGAATGGGAGCCCAAGGTGAAGGAATGCTGTGAAAAAAAGAAACCAGGGAAGCCCGATGAACCACCTCCCCCGACGGGCGACTGTTGCTATGACGGCTGGATGGAAGAATACAACGAGGTCAACGCCCGGCTGAACGCTGCCGACAAGGAAGTAGCAGCCATCACGGGGCACCTCAATTACGTAAAGGCACAGCGCGATTTTTGGGGCGTATGGTACGAAGAGCTCACGAAGATCGACGACTCCGCCCGCAAGGTCTGCCACCAGCTGGAGATACTGATCCACCACCTCCACCGCATCGAAAAGAACTCCAGGCTGACAGTAAAGTCGATCCAGTTGCTTTATTGTATGATCCGGGACTTCTATATGCAGCTGGACCTGCTGAAGAGGAAGTACGACGCCCTCATCGCCTGCATCCAGTGTATCAACAATCCCGCGCTGCCCGCCGGTCAGGGTATCCGCCAGGTGATCGACGACTACGGGAAAAAGCTGGATGCCGTCATCGCGACCCGTGATGGACTGTTCGACGCCTTTATAGCCGCCATCGCCCTCGCGAATCGGCTCGACAGGAACCTTGGCCATCACTTCGGCCTCCACACTGTGCTCGGCGAATGGAAAAAAGCCTTCCACTGCGAAGAGCATTGCTATGGCGGACGGCTGGAGAAACCAAAGAACGAGCGCCATCACCACCACCACGTACAGGGCGAGGGCCAGATCGAAGACATCGGTCTCACCCCGATGCTGCAATTCCCTGTCTGCGACAGCGAGTACTACGACGAGATCTCAGATATCTACGACGCAGACAATGTCCTTGTGGACGAGCTGAATACGCAGCTGCTCGAGGTGACCAAGGAGCGCGACAAGTTCAAAGCCTGGAAGGACGGCCTGGACGCTGTTATCAAAGCTGTAGACCCGGCAACCAGGTGCGCACCGGCCAAATAGACCAGGACCAGCGGCTAAAACAATCATTTTATCTAATCACGTTTTAAAAATTAATTTATGGCAGACGATCCTAAAAAGAATTATCCTCTCCCCAAGTTTCACTTCCAGGTAGAATGGGGGGAAGATCGCTTTGGCTTTACTGAGGTCAGCGGCCTCGACTTTGAGACAGAGGTCATCGAGTACCGCGAAGGCAATGCACCTACGTACAACAAGACAAAACAACCCGGCCTCACCAAGTACGCCAATATCTCCCTCAAGAGGGGCACTTTCCTCGGCGACTTCAAGTTCTTCGAGCTATGGAAGAAGACGATGATGTTCCAGGAAGGCGCGGCGCAATATAGACGAGATATCACTATCAAGCTGCTGGACGAAGAGCACAAGCCCATCATCACCTGGTCCGTGGCCAAGGCCTGGCCCTCGAAGGTGCAGTCTACCAATCTGAAGGCGGACGCCAACGAGGTGGCTATCGAGTCGATGGACCTTGTTCATGAAGGGTTGAGGATCGTTGAAGCACAAGCTTAGAGATATGGCAGATATTATTTACCAGAATGTCAATTTCCATTTCAGCGTGCTATTCGACCTGCCTGAGGCCAGATCCGTAGACGTCCGGTTCCAGTCCGTCACAGGGCTGGACTCCACCATCGATACAGAGACGATCCGGGAAGGGGGGGAGAACCGGTTTGAGCACGTCCTCCCTACGCGGAGAAAGTACGGGCCCCTCATCCTGAAAAGAGGACTTTTGGGGCCGGACAGCTCGGGAGTGACGACCTGGCTGAAAGAGACATTCGACGACGAAAAATACAGGACGTTGCCAACGGTCCACATTTACCTGCTCGGCGAGACACACAAGCGGATCCTCCACTGGACCATCAACAATGTATGGCCCCGCAGCTGGAAGATCGGCGAGCTGAACGCCGAACGCGGAGAGGTGCTGCTGGAGACACTGGAGTTAAATTACAATCGTTTGATCTTTGCAGAAAAAGGATAGACTATGCCGGTAGAGATAAGAGAATTGGTCATCAGGGCTACCGTCACCGAAGACGGCAAAACAGACAGCTCAACGCCGGTCACCGGCTCGGGGAATGCTACGTCCCCCGAGCAGATCGTAAAATTATGCGTCGACAGGATCCTGGAAATCTTAAAAGAGAAAAATGGGCGATAGAAAAAATCTGGAGAAGCTTCGTATCCGGTCGTTCACCGACCGGCAATTCAAGCACGAACAGACCACGCTGATGTTCGTTGCCCCCATCAACCCGGAGACATTCACCAGGACCTTCAAGGTGAGCGTCGACCAGCAGCAGGGACACGGCAACGAAGGCACGGAGATCCGCTATCGGTCTACCGCCCCCGAACAGCTGATGCTCGACTTTATCCTCGACGGAACGAACACTATGGAGGGCTATTCGGGAATGCCCCCGGGCTACACCGCGCCACCGGTCACCGATCAGCTGCAGGACTTCCTGCAGTGCTGCTATGACATGAACGGCCCCATTCACCGGCCCAATTTCCTGATCGTGATGTGGGGGTCGGAGGTCAACTTTCGCTGTGTCCTTTCCAACGTGGACATCAACTACACGCTGTTCGAGCCGGACGGGAGCCCCCTCCGCGCAAAGATCAGCGCCACCTTCCTGCACCACAAGTCCAGGGAGGAGATACTGGCAGAGGCAAGGCCCAGCTCGCCCGACCTGACGCATTATCAGAAAGTGAAGCAGGGAGACCGGCTGGACAACCTTAGCTTCTCCGTGTACGACGATCCCGGTTTCTGCACCGGACTGGCAAACTACAATGGCCTGACGACGATAAGAAAGCTGAAAGCCGGCGTTCAGCTATCCCTTCCACCGCTAATAAAGCTACGTCCCAATGGATGATCTGTTAATACCCAATCCGTCGAAGCACGACGTCGTCACCTTTTCGATACAGGTAGACGGCCAGGCGATCGATGCCACCTACCAGATCATGAGCATCAGCATCATGAAGGAGGTGAACAGGATACCGCTGGCCCGCATCGTAGTAAGAGACGGAGACGCCGCGCAACGGAAGTTCGAGGTCAGCGACTCGGCCAGCTTTATACCGGGGAAGAAGATCGTCATTAACCTTGGCTTCGACGGTACGAACACCCAGGCCTTCAAAGGGGTCATCACGCGGCAGTCGGTCTGTATCAAAGAGAATGGCAATACGCAGCTGTATATCGAATGCCGCGACGAGGCGGTCAAAATGACGCTCGGCAGGCATAGCCGGTATTTCGAGAATAAGAAGGATAGCGAGCTCTTTGACGATATCATCGGCCGTTATCCTGGACTCAGCAGCGACCTGAAGACGACAAAGCTGACGCACAAGCAGATCGTGCAGCACCACGTCTCGGACTGGGACTTCCTGCTTCTGCGCGCCGAAGCCAACGGAATGCTGGTCAACGTACAGGACGGGACGATCAGGGTCGCTCCCCCCGATACCACCACGAGCCCCGTGGTCAACATCGCCTATGGCTATTCCATCATGGAGTTCGAGGCCGAAATGGACGCGCGGGACCAGTGGAAGAAAGTGGAAGCGCACTCCTGGGACTACGCGGGCCAGCAGCTGTTCAATGCCGATACGACCGAGGCCGGCGCATTTACGCAGCCGGGCAATATTTCAGGCAGCGACCTCGCAGGCGCCGTCAGCCCGGACTCTTTCGAGATGCACCACAGCGGCTATCTTTTAGAACAGGAGCTGCAGGACTGGGTGGACGGGCTCATGCTTCGCAGCCGGCTCGCCAAGACCAGGGGACGCGTCAGGGTCACAGGCTTCTCGGGAATCAACCCCGGGGATATGGCCAAACTCGATGGCGTCGGCGACCGGTGGAACGGCAATGTCTACGTCACCGCCGTCAGACAGGACGTAACGGAAGGGTCCTGGGACACACAGATACAGTTTGGCCTCGACCCCGAGCGGTATTCCGAGACCTATAAGAATATCGACGACAGACAGGCAGCGGGCCTGATCGGCTCCGTCCATGGTCTCCAGATCGGAGTGGTCGTCCAGCTCGGCAATGATCCGGACGGCGAGTTCCGCATCCTGGTGAAGGTGCCTGTCATCGACAACAACGCGCAGGGGCTCTGGACGCGCGTCGCAAGTCTCGACGCGGGCAACAGCAGGGGTGCCTTCTTTATGCCGGAGATCGGCGATGAGGTGATCGTGGGTTTTATCAACGATGACCCCCGTCATGCCATTATGCTTGGCATGCTGCATAGCAGCGCAAAGTCGGCGCCGATAACCCCTGCCGACGCCAACAACGAAAAAGGAATTACAACGCGCAGTCAGATGCGCGTACATTTCAATGACCAGACAAAAACCATTACCATCGATACCCCCGCCGGCAACAGCATTCAGCTGGACGAGCAGGGGACTAAGATCGAGATAGTCGATCAAAATAGCAATAAGGTCACCATGGATACCAGCGGCATCACGGTCGATAGTCCGATGAATGTGACTATCAAGGCCGGGGCCAACATGACCATTTCTGCCGGAGCCTCTTTGTCGATCAGCGCCGCGTCTGTCTCCGTAAAGGCTGATGCCGACCTGGACGTCGAAGGGGCCCTGGCAAAAGTGGCCGCGCAGGGGATCATGGAGATCAGCGGTTCGATCGTAAAAATAAACTAGCTAAAAAATGCCATCCGCAGCCAGAATCACCGATATGCACACCTGCCCATTGTCCAACGGACCGGTGCCTCATGTAGGCGGGCCTGTCGTCGGACCCAGCGTCCTCAATGTCCTCATCGGCGGTCTGCCCGCCGCGGTCGTAGGGGATATGCTGACCTGCGTAGGTCCTCCCGACGTCATCGTCATGGGCTCGACATCGGTGCTTATCGGCGGGCGGCCGGCAGCAAGACAGGGCGATATGACCGCACATAGCGGGGTCATCGTCGCTGGTCTACCCACCGTACAGATCGGGGGATAAACTCATAAATATTATCAAATGCCTGACAACTCATATCCATTCCTTGGCACTGGCTGGGCCTTTCCGCCGGTCTTTAATTATGAGACAGCGACTGTTGAATTAGTGAGTGGCGTCCGGGATATAGAAGAAAGCTTAAATATCCTTCTCTCCACGTCTCTGGGCGAGCGGGTAATGCAACCGGAATACGGCTGCAACCTCGTCAACCACGTATTCGACGCGCTCGACGCCTCGGTCATCGGCTATATCAAAGACAGGGTCAAGAACTCCATCCTCTTCTACGAGTCCCGCATTATGGTGACCACTATCAACGTGACACCGGCCGGCTCGACAGATAGCCTGGAAGGCCGCTTTACCATCGCCGTGGAGTATACGATACCCAACGTTAACTCCCGTTTCAACTACGTATACGACTATTATCTCAACGAAGCGGCACAACCTATATGAACTGCAAAGCGCTAATACATCCCTTTAAGTACGATACCGGTACGAGCCAGAGCCAGCGGATCATGGACGATCTGCTGGAAGGCCCGCACAGCTGGACGGTCGTACCATCGCGGATATGCTCGGATATTTTGTAAAGTTCTCGCGGCAGATCAACTTTTATGACGAAGACCTTAGCATAAAGAACTGGCAGCCCTTCTTTCGGGACAGCCTCCCCTTTATCGCGGCGTCGATCCTCAACTTCCGGCAGGATAGCTTCACTGCGCAGGTGACGGCCTATCAGAAGAAATTCCTCCGCCGGCCTACCAGGGCTGGTCTCGACATACTGGTCAATTACATCTACAATACGGTGATCCTGCCGCTGAACAGCTGGGACAGCAAGTTCCATAACACGGGGCTGCCTGTCGGGACCGTGCTCGACGGCCTGATCAAAAAGAACCTCCCCGGCGCCATCAGGACGCTGATCATCGATATTAATACGGGGGTGAAGTGTTTTCGCATACGGCCGGTTGACTTCTCCGGCTTCACAGCGACCTGGGGCCTGACGCCGGCTGACCTTACAGCGACCCTGTCGCCAGACGATTTTCAGCGGTTGGGACGTACGCGGCGGGACCGCCTGATAGCGTTGTATAATGCTATTATGGGCGCGACGACGCCGTTCCTGAAGGCGATCAATAGCTCGACCGGCGCCGCATCGCTTAGTCTGCAGCAGAGTTTTGAGTCGCTGAAGGACGACCTGAAGCAACGAAATCAACCACATTTAGCACTCATCTTTGCATTTCTCAACCTTTTCCGTCATCTGCAGGACAGCCTCAACGGTTTCACAAAGAACCACCTGGACTTTTTTTACCGGCAGGTGCTGGGCTTACAGCCGAAGGGGGCTACTCCGGACAAGGCGCATATCGTCCTCAGCATCCAGAAGCAGCTCTCCGAATACCGTCTCTCGAAAGGGGTCAACGTAAAAGGTCCCAAAGACGCCAATAAGTCTGATATCCTCTTCGCGCTCGACGACGAGATCGTCGTCAACCAGGCGCAGGTCACGGATATGCGTACTTTGTATGTCAATGACCAGCACGTACTGGACCAGTCCTATGTACAGGGGGTCTATATGGCGCCACATGCTACCAGGGCCGATGGGATCGACAAGGATTTCAAGGCCGGGGACCCCAACAGCTGGCCCACGCTCGGGGACCGCTATAGCAAATACACCGATCCGGACAGGCTCCTGCGCGCCTACCCGAATGCGCGCCTGGCCTTTGTGCTGGCTTCACCCGTTCTGCTGCTGAATGAAGGCGCCAGGACGATCACCATTACGTTCAATTGCAGGGTTAACTCTATTTTTAATCTGGCTGCCATCTATCAGGGTATCAGGGATGGCTTTGGAAGGACGTACTACTATCTCGATCAGGACCTGATCAAACAGGCCGTCAAGGCAGGCATCGATCCCGCTACGGAAACGCAGCTGAGAGCCCTGCTGCCATCCACGCAGTACGAGGTGACCGTGGATTCGGGTCGCTGGCCGGCCTTCAGCGCCGCGGTGCTCGCGAGTCTGCAGCCGTTCTTCCCGCCACAGCGCGGTCTGGCCGTCGCCTTCAGCGGAGACAAAGACTGGATAACGCCAAAGGCCCTCCCGACCCTCACACTGAGCGACCTGACAGACACTACATTCTCCCTGACTGTATCAGTCAACCTCGATCCTGAAGAGCCGGCCGTTACGTTTTACAATAAAGAGGCTCTAAAGGAAGACATCAATACCACCCAGCCCGCGGCACGCGTCTCCCTCAACGACAAGATAAAGATCTATCTCGACCCACCGAAGGCCACTGACGCAGGCTGCTGTCTGCGGCCCCCCGCGACGGACCCGACCGAGGTCTCACTCTATCATTTCTTCCGGAATGTCACCATCACCGACACCCATATCGATGTACGGGCCTGCGGGATGAAGAAGTTCGTGGTACAGAATGACGAGAGCCTGCAGGACGTCAACAAGCCGATATATCCGTTCGGCACCCGCCCGACGATCATCGATTTTGATATCATCACAGAACCGCAGAAAGCAACGCCTCCGCCGGAGATCCAAACCACCACACAAAAAAATCTGATCGGCCCCAACTTCTATATTGGCAGCCAGGAAATATTCTGCAAGAAATGGACCTCCGTAAATATCAATCTCAACTGGAAGGACAAGCCCTCCAGCTTCAACGAATACTATCGCGCCTATTGGGTAGACCCCAATGACCCAAACCACTATGGCCTCGACGCCGATGGTTTTCATGTCAATGTTGCTGCGCTGCAACAACAGGGCTGGCTGCCCGAGGCGAGCGACAGAAAACTGTTCGACAATAGCGCGGTGCAGCTGGGCTGCCCGCCGGCCGGTTATCAGCAGACCATCGGGCTCAGCAGCGCCCAATTCGCAGGCCTCACGCCGGGCTTTCATATCGACCCCGCAACGCCTCTCACCAAATATGAGGCAGCCACAATGTATGGTTTTGTCCGGGTGAACCTTCGCAACCAGGACTTCCTGCAGAAAGACTACGCGTATGTGCTGGCAAGGCAGATGATGGCGCTGAGCAAGCTGTCGGGTAAGAGCGACGGCAATAACGACGAACTGCGCATCGAGAACGCGGTCTATTACAGCAAGACAGGCGAGCCGATCGTATTCAGCAGCAATGCCATCCGGTCCAGCGTCGACGATATCGGCGCAACGATCGACGATATCCACCAGCGGCTGATGACGGATATCCTCCCCAATGTCGACACCACGCCGGGTACGGGCATCAGTCCGGGTACTGCCGACGATATCCGCCATGGCCTGTATACGCCAGGACCAGGCAGCGATTTCCGCGCAGAAGTGGAGAAGATACAGGCTGACGTCGCCAGTGGCAAACAGATCATCGACGGTATCGACCAGAAGCAGGCCATTATTCCCAACGAACCCTGGACACCCATCATTCAGGGGATATCGCTGGATTATTCAGCGACAGCTTCGGCGACCGATGTTGATCTTATCCATCTCTATCCTTTTGCCGGTACATATAAAAAGGAAGAGCTGTCCCAGTCGCCGGGACTCTTCCCCGCCTTCTTCGACGAGGGTACACTGTTCCTCGGTATGGATGGTCTCCTTCCCGGCAGCGACATCAACGTTCTCTTTCAGCTGGCGGAGGCGACCTCGGACACTGAAGTCGACCCCATGCCCCTCCAATGGAGCTACCTCGGCCACAACGTCTGGAAACCCCTCCGAAAGGGTTTTGAGATCCTCGACGACGCCACCGACGAGCTCTCTACCTCCGGCATCATAAAATTGGCAATACCAGACGACATAACCGACGACAATACAGTGATGCCTTCCGGTCACTGGTGGATAAAGGCGGCTATCGGCAGCAACAGCAAGATCGTCGCCGAGACCTTTCAGGTGTATACGCAGGCGATACGAGCCACGTTCACGGATGCCGCCGGGAATGACGAGGCCCGGCTTTCGGCGCCGCTGTCCGCAGGGTCGCTAAACAAGCTGGAGGTGGCGGACGCGAATGTAAAGAAGGTCGACCAGCCCTATGACAGCTTTGGCGGGAGACTGCCCGAGACGGATGGCTATTTTTACGTTCGCGTCAGCGAGACCCTCCGGCACAAGGGCCGGGCCATCCAGCGCTGCGACTACGAGCGGATTGCGCTGGACGCTTTCCCACAGCTCTTCAAGGCCAAGTGCATCAACCACAGCATCGGGCTCAACGCTCACAAGTACACGAACGACTACCCAATGGCGCCGGGGTATGTATTGATGGCGGTCATCCCCGACCTCAACCAACTGAAGGCCTCGGCGACATTTGAGCCCCGGGCGCCGCTGAGCCTGCTCGAGCAGCTGGAGCATCGGATGCAGCAGCTGACCTCACCATTTGTCCGCTTTCGCGCAATGAACCCACGATATGAGAAAGTGGACTTTGTGTTACGCGTCAAGCTGCTCCCAGGGAAGGACCCCGTCTACTATCAGCAGAGACTGAGCGACGATATCCGGGAATTTATGGCGCCCTGGGCGGTGGGAGAATTTGATAAACTCCGTTTTGGCCAGGTGGTCAACCGGTCCGACGTCATCCGTTTTCTCGAGACCAGGGACTATCTCGACTTTGTTATCGACTGGAAGTGGAGGCACCAGGAGGACGAAACCGTCCTGACGCCCTCGGACCAGGTGGAGATATTCCCGATCACGCCACGCTCGATCCTGATCGCCGGTAATGTCGACATAACGATCGTCCACGACGACTGCCCCAAATGGGAAGTTACCCCTACGTCCACGGCAAAAATTTATAAGAATGAGTACCTATCTTGACTTCAACAACCTTCGCGGCGAGGCCATCACCCACCTGGGTAATCTCACCGGGAAGCTCTGGACGGACTATAACGTTCACGATCCGGGGATCACCATTCTGGAGGCCCTGTGCTATGCCCTGCTGGACCTCGATTACCGGACCAAACTGCCAGCCGCCGATATATTCGCACGCAAACCCGCCACCGCGGGGGGCGATGGCGGCGCGGCGATCGACGACAACTTTTATTCCCCCGCACAGATACTCGCCTGCAACCCGCTTACGATCATCGACTACCGCAAACTGTTGTCGGATATCGAAGGCGTCCGCAATGCCTGGCTGGAAGTAGCGCTGGATCAGCCGGACAACTGCCTGCCTCAGGGCCGGAATTCCAACAATTTGAATGGGCTTTACCATGTATATGTCGAGCTGGAGGACGGTGCGGACGAGTCTGCCGTTGTCGCCTCGGTAAAGACAGCCATGCAAACGCACCGCAACCTTTGCGAGGACCTTGCCGACGTGGTGATACTAGGCAAGCTGCCGCTTGGCATTTATGCTATCGTGGAGCTGGGTACAGACGCAGACGTGGTACAGGTCTACCTGGATATGATGACAGCGCTGGCCAATTTCCTTTCGCCTTCGCCGCATTTTTATACGCTGCAGGAGCAGCTGGACAAAGGACTGCCGATCGACGCCATTTTTGCGGGACGCCCGTATGCCACCAGCGTCAGCCACGGTTTCATCAATACGGATGAACTGCAGCAGATACAGCTGAAGAAAGAGATCCACCTTTCCGACCTCTACAAGGCGCTGTTCGACGTTTCAGGGATCAAGACCATCCGCGACCTGCAGTGGAAGCCCTGTGGCAGCGCGCCCCGTGGCGGATGGAAGTTCAATATCCCGGAGAACAACGTGGTGGACTTCAATGTGGAGTGCTGCAGCCTGCAGTTCATGCGCAATGGAAAGCCGGTGCCTTTCGACCCGACACAGTATGCCGCCCTTCTGGCCGCGGCGGCAAAGAAAGATCTGTACAGGTCATTGTTACCCAACCTGGACCTGCCCTTTCCCAAGGGCAACTACCGGGCCGACCTGGGTGACTATTATTCCATACAAAACGATTTTCCCTACGCGTATGGCATCAGCAGAGAAGGCGTTCCTGCAGATGCGCCTAAGGCAAGACAGGCGTGGGCGCTTCAGCTGAAAGGCTTTCTGTTGTTCTTTGACCAGCTGCTCGCGGATTATCTCGCGCAGCTGGCGCATATCCGGGAACTCTTTTCGATGGGCCGTGGAGGAGGATCCAGCTATTTTTTGAATTTTCTCGACAACGGAGACGACCCGGATGGCCCGAACTATGTCCCGGATGTGAGCAAACTATGGGGTAATTATGTAAGCAGCGATCTGAAGGAATTATTGGGAAGTGCGGGGACGACACTGGCGTTCCCGGCCGCCCCGGGCTCAGCGAGCGCGGGCTTAGCGGGCGCGCCGGGAGATATTGCGGCGATGGATTTTACCAACTGGGACGACATGCAGAATACGATCACGTTGCTGAAGTCCGATCTGGCGGAAGGCCGAAGCCTGATCAACGTGCTTCAGTACCAGGATTGCTTTTACTATACTATCTCTACTTCCGCCACCGACATGGTGCTCGTGAGCAAACGCACCTTCGCGAAGGCCGCCGACGCACAGAAACACGCCGCCTTTGTCACCGGTAACGGCATGGGCGACGCTCTTTATTCGCTGTTCAGCATTGCAGGAGACAAATTTACCTTCACCATTGACTACAAGACCGTCGACCTGGCTACCCTCCTGCGGGGCGAGCTGGAAGACCCGGCGCTGTATGCCAAACGCCGCAAGTATTTTCTCGACCATCTTCTGTCTCGCTTTGCTGAGCGGTTTGCCGACTATGCCCTGCTGCAGTACGCCCCCGGCGATATCATCGGCGCCGAAGAAACCTATTTGTCCAACTACGCCGTCCTCAGCAGCCAGCGCGGACAGGCCGGGGGCTTTGAGAAGAAATGGAAAGGGCTTATCGGAGCGCCGATCGAGGGCAGGCATAGCCTCTGCAATTTTATCATCCGCAAGACCGACGCCCAGTACACTTTTTCATTGAAGATCGGGGGTAAGACCCTCTTTAGCCCGACGGACCTCTATAGCTCCGAGGACGCGGCACGCCAGGCCGCGACAGCGCTGCTGAAGGCGATGGCCGACCGTTCGAATTATACCGTCTCACCCCAGGGAGCGATAACCGTCCGGAATGCAACGCTCCTAGACAAATACCCGACCGAGGAATACGCCAATACGATCGCAGACCGACTGTCGGCGCTGTTCGGGCAGCGACCTTCACAGCGCGACGTCTTTGCCAGCGCCTTCGTCCGGAAGACAAGGCTCATCGACTACTCCAAACGCACCAGCACCCGGTCTACCGAAACGCTCTACCGGAATACGCTCGCCACCGACGTTGAGCAGTATATCGACCTGGACGCCTTTAAGGTCGATATCAATGACACGATCGTCGACAGACCCGATAGATTTACTTATGATCTTTTACCCGCCAACAATTCCTTCAAATTCGAGGCCGTGGAGGATTTCGACAGTAAGGACGCGGCGATGGCGCACGCGAAGCAACTGCTCCTGCTGGCTACCATACCCGCGAACTATTATGTGGAAGAGGACAAGACGGGGACCTGCACCATCTGGATCACCAGCCGAGGCCGCAAGCAGGCGGGGTATGCCACGAGACAGCCCAGGCCGGAATCCGATAAGATAGCGGAGAAGATACAGGACCAGGTACGCCGCCAGCTGTATACGATACAGACCGGCAACGAGCCGTCGCGCTGGAAATTTCATTTTTACCTGGGCTATGAGGACGCCGGCAGGATCACCCTCGACAGCAAGACAGATTTTGAGACCCCAACCGCGGCTATGGATGCGCTGCGCGCGCTGTGGAGCAAGCCCGAAGACCTGCTTAACGTCGCTGCGCCACCCGAGGCTGCGCCAGTTCCAGCCCCGACGCCAGAGGGAGCCGCCCTACCAACCCAATCACCCGAGGCCTCACCATCCACGCCGCCCACGGCTGCACCAGACTTGTCACTCGTCCCCTCCACACCAGCCCCCTCTTCCGAGTCCATTGCCGCTGGGCTGCAGTTCCACCAGTCCATTCAAAAAGCCGTCACTTCCGATAACCCCGCCGACTATGCAGATGTGCAGATGGACCAGCTGACCAGGCAGGGACAATATTCCTGGCTCTGCGTAGACGTAGACCAGCGCGTCGCCTTCGTCGCGCAGGACTATCCCGACCAGGTTAGCGCAGCCCAGGCCAGAGAAAGGCTCTCCGACCTGCTGATACAAGGGGTCAAATACCTCGAGATATGCGTGGACGGCAGGATCACCCGCAAACGAAGGGACCCGGTCACCGGCGTCTTCGGCTATCACTGGCTGATAAAGAGTCACAACTATTATTATTCCTCCGGCAAACAGCTGATCCTGTTCGAAAGCATAAAAGGCTACCCCTCCGGGGACGAGGCCAAACAAGCCTTTACAGCCACCTATCTCACGCTCCTCGAACAGGCGGCGCAGGAGAGCAATTATGGTCCGCTGATCAGCCTCACGGAAGTCTTTAGCAATAATCCACCCGACGGCCCGGTCGTATTTGTCCCCAAGGAGACAAAGGTCTCGCTGGGCGGCGCAGATGCGGACGTGATCGCCAGGCTCGTCGCGATGGCGGGAGCCTATCCGATAAAAAAGTCGGGCGACACCTATTATTGCAGTCTTACTATTCCGGATACCACTCCTTTTGTATTGAACTGCGCCTGTCAGCACAAGACAATTGCAGCTGCGCAACTGGAATTCGCCTATCTGATACGTCTCCTGCGGACGCCGGTCAATCTGTTTACGGAGAGCAACCGTATTTATGTTGCCGAAGTGCTGGCAGTGAGCGCGGGCCGTTACAATTCGGAAGACGATGCCTGGAAGGGTGTCGATACATTTATATCAGTGCTTCGTATAGACGGCACCATCGTCAAATACCGGAGGGCCGACTGCTCCAATACTTTTTTGATCGTCGGGCCTCAGCCGGTGCTACAGCATCCCTATACTTATTCTACCCCAGGACAGCGGGACGCGGCCATCGCACAACTCACCGGCCGGACAGGTACGCCATCGATCGCACAGGGCACCGACGGCCGTTGGAGCATCGCGATAGACCTGCCGGATATGCCCGAGGCCTGGGTCGGCACAGACACATATGACAGCTCAGACCATGCACAAGCAGCACTCAACGGAGCCCTACCCCTCTTGTCAGACAGCGCGAACTTCTTGCCCACCTTCACCTGCGACTGCCGCCACTTTGGCATATTTCTGCTGGACCCCCGGACCGTCATAGCCGTCCATCCACAGTCTTATAATGCACGCGAGCCGGTCATCGCAGCCGTCGGGCGTATGAAGAAGGCGGTCAATACAGAAGGGCTTCACCTGATAGAGCATATACTGCTGCGTCACCAGGCGACGGCAGACTGCGGCTGTCTTAGCGTCGCCTATTGCAGCAAGCCCCCGGCCTGCAGCTATGACTGGACCCTGCCGGTGTCGGATGCTGATCCATGTGCGCCGGCGGCGAGCTCGTCCTTTATTCCCGGCAACGATCCCTGGTCTTTTATCGCCACCGTTGTACTGCCCGCCTGGCCTGAGAAGTTCTATCCGCAGGACAACAAGCTCGTCCTCGGGAATGCTCTTTACCGGGAGGCGCCCGCACACGTGCTGCTGCGCATCGTGTGGCTCGATCCGCGCGACTGTCATGAGTTCGAAACAAAATACAAGGGCTGGTGCCACAACGACCACGGCTGCGACTTTATACAATACTTATTCAATACCCGCTGGGACGCGCTGCCTGCCTTTTCAGAGCAGGTGAGCGAGCTCTACTGCTGGCCACCCCAATAAAATCAATAACCCATGGACCACATCATTCGCCGGCAATTGCTCGAGCTGACCCTCGACGGACAACAACCCCCGTTCGACCTGCAGAACAGGCTCAGCGATCAGTATTATCAGACGCTGCTGCCCGTGCTTGAAAAATGGTTCGACCAGCTTGCGGGCGAAGACGAGGTCCTGTTCATCGACCGGCTTGTGCTCGATCTGGGGACCTTTAGCAGAAGGGACTTCGACAACCGGCTGCTGAAGCAACGGCTGATCGAAAAGCTCAGCTCTCCCGATTTCGCCCGAACTATGGGAGTGGAGGGACTCGCCGGCGAGGAAGGCCAGGAGACCGTCCGGACAGCTACCGGTAGTTCGGCTACAGACGCCGGCCGTAAGGCCAACCGAGGCAACGTCCAGCGCCGCAGCGCACGTCATAACGCCTTCGAACAGTGGATATGGTATATGGAAAAAGGCTATCTGCCGTGGAGCCTCCTGCGCGTCAACCAGGAGTGGGAGTACAAGGTGCTCGAGACACTGGCAACGGACCATCCTGCCATCACCCGCCTCCGCAGCCTTCTTACCAACCATCCCACGACACTTACACGTATCGTGCTGCAGCACGACGACATCTTTTTGATGAGATTGACGGAGATTCTCACCACCGTGGTGCAGTCTCCCCTGCCTCAGACCCTGCAGGAGCTGCGCCGTCTGCTGATATATTCCCTGAATCCCGGCACCAGCGACTGGACCTATGCACCCATGCTGACCATACCCACACCCGAAAAGGCCTGGCAGGACGCGCTGATACTGGCGGTAAGCCTGGGAAAGGAAGCCAGCACCAGGACACTGACCCACCGGCTGCTAACGCACTACTGGCCCGACTACCCGCAGTTTGTGCCCCGGCTGCAGGACTATCTGACGTCGCATCCCATAGCGAGAGAACTGATAGAAGCGCCGTCTTCGCCGTCAGCGCAGGGGCCTTCGGACGAACCAGGACAACAAAGGACTGCCGATACCCCGAAAGTTTTAGCCCTTCCCCAGTCCCCGGGCCCGTCCGCCGCTGCAGGGCCCCACGGCTCCGAAGCCAAGGCTCAACCTGACAGAGCGCTTCCGTCTGATCCGGAACGCGGCAGCCGATCGGACAGTTTGCCCGCCGCCCTCGCCCCGGCTACCGGCACGACCCCGGCAAAGGCGATAGTGGTGCCGACTGCCTTGCCTACCCATCTCCTGATCGAACAGCTGCCCGAAGAAGGGCTATTCCTCTTAAATGCCGGGGTCATCCTTGCGCATCCTTTTCTCAGCCATCTCTTCAAACTATCGGGTCTGCTCGCCAACGGCAAATTCATCGCCGATATCGCCCGTCAGAAAGCCATCCACCTCCTGCACTACCTGTCTACGGGCCGCACCACCGCCGAGGAGTTCGAGCTGGCCGCCGCCAAGATCCTCTGCGGCTGCCCGCTGGAATACCCGATAGAGAAGCAGTCCATCATCACCCCGGAAGAGCTGAAAGAGGCTGACTCCCTGCTGGAGGGCCTGCTCAGTCACTGGGGGGTAAAGAATATCACGGTTGAAGGGCTGAGGGGGAATTTCCTTACCCGCAACGGCAAGCTGAGCCCGAAGAACGACAAGCTGCACCTGGTCATCGAAAAGCACGCGGTAGACATCCTCGTGCGCACTTACCCCCTGCCGTGGAATATGAGCATTATCAAATTACCCTGGCTGCAACAGGCCATTCACCTGGATTGGTAATTATGAAGCCGGACGCAAAACGGGATGTGAAATGAAGACAGCAGAATCATCACAAAAGGCCACGCCGGCCAGGTCAAATGCGCCTTTCTTCGGCAAGGAGGCGGCGCAGGACTTTTTTGTCCCTGGCGCGTCCGGTCCGGTGATCCAGAACAAGGCTGACGCGTCCACTCCCACCTCTGCGTCAACTCCCGCCCCCGTGCCAACGCCTACCCCCGCTCCCAAAGCATCTCTGGAAAGCAGGCTGAGCACCAACCAGGGACGTGGCGAGTCCCTGCCGGAAGATACGATGGAGGAAATGGAATCATCGCTGGGGGCCGACCTCAGCAAGGTGCGGATTCACCAGGACGAATCGGCCGTGCAAATGAGCAACGAACTCTCGGCGCAGGCGTTTACCCATGGTAGCGATATTTATTTCAACCAGGGAAAATACGATACCGGCAGCCGGGATGGGCAGCACCTGCTCGCCCACGAACTGACGCATGTAGTGCAGCAGGGAGGCGGCCAGGTATCCGCTGTTCAAAGACAGCCCGCTCCTCCGTCTAAAACGCCGGAGAAAAAGATCGACAAGGTCTATTATCAATTTATCCCCACTTCTACGCTCGATTTCAGCGACCTCGGGAAACTAACCTTCAGACTTTCGCCGGATGCGTCTTTCCAGCCCGGCCCAAAACTACCCCAGATGCTGGGTGTCATACTGAAGAAGCTCGTACAGGACCAATATACCGATGACCTTCTTGAGCCCCTGGCAAAAGTGCTGGTTTCCGACCCGGGCATCACGAGATACGGACATTTTAATGATCCAAAACCCGCCATCCAGGGGGAAAAGATGAAAGACCTTTTTATCGAGATCGGCGCGTTCCTCACAATTGAAGACTTTATTGCGGGAAAAGGGTTGACACTAAAGCTCAATGATGAAGAAAAGAAAAAATTGCAGCGATCCATAGACAACCGGAACCTCTGGGCCGATATGCTGGTCACCTTCAAAGAACAGGGGATCAAGCCTCCCGTATGGTATGACAGAGATACGTTTGACGTTCAGATGTTACAATATTTGCCTTTCCTGGAGGACTATGGGAAGGCCCTGAATGCATGGCAAAAGACGCACGGGCAGTCCGATCGGGAGAAAGGGATCGCAGTAAGCAATAAGGTTTTCGACCTTATCTGGTCAGAGGCGGTTCTCCTCGAGGCGATCAGGACAGATGGATCGCTGCGGGTAAACCCGGATACGCAGCTGGCCTACTATTTTATCTGGCAGATCGACAAGGATCAGGCGCAGGGCAAGGCTCCCGTTGCGCTGCGGAGCCCGGATGGAACACTCGCCTTTCTGAGGATAGCCCACAAACACGAGAATATGGTCCTCGATGCCCGGACCCGGACTCCCGGCAGGGTGAGGCTGCTGGCGGCTTTTGCCAATGAATACAATATTCCCAAAGATGCCGTCCAACAGCTGCCGCCCTTTCCTTCCTTTATCAGGGCAACCGACCTGAATCCGGATCATTCGACGGTAGACACGGCCCACAACCGATTTGTCATGGTCACGGATTTCTCCGAGGTGCACGGCGCCAATCTGCTGAATGGCGTGCTCCTGGCCATGGACACGAGCATGAAGCTTTTCCACTCCTGGAAGGTGTTCAAAATGCCAGAGTCCCTCAAGAAGGTACAGGACGACGGCGCCAGTCCCTCGGACATGGAAAATCTCACCAATGAATTTGTAAAGAATTCTCCGCAGAACCTCGGAGACCCGGTGGACAGCTACCAGCCGGACAAAGACCCTGACCGAAGGATCAATATGGAGCCCCTCGGACTCGGCGATTTCGTGCTCATGGGCAAGGCCGTACCCTCTTATAAAAAGGACTGGGTCCAGCCGCCGGGCACAGCAGGCTTTCCATTCTTCGTTACTAAGGCTGAAGAGCTGGCGAGAACCTCGGCCTTTGACAATCCGGACCAGATTGACAGGTTGAAGAAAGAGGCCGCAGCGGCAAAGGACCCGGCGACGAAAGCCGCTCTGGAAAAAGAGATCGTACGCCTGCAAAACCGGGAGACTACCGATCTGATGGTATTGACAAAGGCGGACCTGGAAGATACGAGGACGCTGTTGGCCAATGCCCGCAGACTCCGTGACTTTATCATACAGGATCGCAAACAAGGCCTGTCCTACTCCGGCAACAAGACGACCGATCCCTTTATGGTGCGGATGAAGAAATTCGACCACGTGCTGTTTGAGCTGTTTGCCATGATCCGCCAGACCTATCCCGAAAATAAATACGGCGACCTCCACGCCGTCGAAGAATATATCACCAGCCTCACCAATCAGGAGCAGGATATCAAGAAATTACGAAAGCGAACCATCGCGGCAGGCGACGCCTTCAAGAGCGGGTCGCCCGTCTATCGCGTAGTGGCAGGGCTGGTCAAGGAAAAAGACGGCAACCTCGTTCCGCTAATCATGCTCGCCGGCTATCACCCCGATGCAGAACCGGAAAAGGGGAAATACAAAATGAAACTCGTGGACGTGACCTTCGATTCGCCAAAATCGCAGGACATGATCTATCCCGGCGATACCGTCGAAGCCGGTGACAAGACCAGCGGTGAAAGGGATGGCATCGCCAGTGCATTCCACAATTTCGCGGGCAATCACCACTACGGGCACGGCAGGATCGTCTATCGGGTACCTGGCACCGATATCCAGGGCAATCTTGATTCCTATACCAAGTGGACGGACTATCTGAAAATGGCCGTAGCCGCGCTGGGTCTTGTATTGCTGGTCGCCGGAGTAGCTGCCTCAGGTGGCCTGTTGTCCCCCGCGGCTGCCGCAGTAGTGTCCGCGCTTGGTGTGGCGGTCGGTGTGGCGGGCGCCTATCTGTCCATCCGGAACATACAGGAGAGAAGGGAGAAAGGAACATTTGAATGGGATACCGAAACGTCGATGGATATCCTGAATATCATAGCCGGCGTCTTCGCTGCAGCCGGCACCGCGATTAAACTGACGCAGGTGATATCCAGATCGGCCAATCTGATGATGACCATCGAAAAGGCAAGGGGGCTGGTGATCATCTATGACGCGGTAAATATAGGCGCCAATACCTGGCTGATCCACGAAAAGGTCAAGGAAGACGCCAACGCGATAAGAGAGATGCGCCTTCCAAAGGCAGAGGAGGACGAGTTGCTTTCGCAGGTCAACCTCGAGGCGATACAGCAGGGTGCCATGATGGCCGTATCAGCCTACAGTATGGGACGCGGCGTGTTCGAACATTTCAAGGCGAAGGCCGCAGGCGTCTCCTGGCATTCCTGGGAGCAGCGCGGCTGGATCAGGAAGGTCAACGGAAAGACGATCATCACTGACGAAGCGCCCCCCTTTATCCGGGCAAAGATGAAGCTGGTAGGCACCGTCAAAGACACCGATCCTGCGCCGCCAGGCTCCGGCAAAAAGCCGCCAGGCACCGGCGGAGACATAAACCCGGATGTCAAACCTTTACCGAAAGATTTCGAAGGATCATTGCCTTCCGCCTGGCAGCAACCAGGCAAAAGGCCTCCGCTCCTGGATCACTGCCTCCAGAAAATGAGACAGGCAAACATGCCCGACAGCACGATCCTCCAGGTGATGCACAATATCGCCGAACGATATCCCAACCCGAACGCCGTACTCGGCGACTTTAATTTATTCCTAAGCCAGGACCAGACCGCGCTTGGCAAGCCCAGGTTCGACAGCCTGATGGAGGGACTTGCCACTCCGGCCAGCTATAAAGGCGCGGATTTGCTTATGAGAAGGAGGGCCAATAACCAGGAGATAAACGCGATAATGGACGCCCTCAGCTTTGCCGACATCGGCAATCTGCGCGAAAAATATCCGTCCGGCACGGATAAGGATTTTAGAGAAGCCCTTGAGCTGATCGTTACCCGCACCAAGGGAAGCCGGAATGACGTATTTGACCTGTTGAACCAGGCAGATCCGGGCGAGCAGGGGCTGCCCAAACTGAAAAAGGCACTCGAACAGCTCGGTGTGGGACAATTCACTCCTGCGCAGGTCAGAGAGCAGCTCAAGTTCGAGACCGAGCTGAAGGACGCTTTCTCCAAAGGCGGAGAAACGCTGGCCAGAAAGATCTTCGGGAATAAGATCCGTAAAGTCGTGAAGAATGGAGAGAAAGTGAAGATCTTTATCGCCGAATCGCTTAAAGGCCAGAAGGCGGGCGACCAGGCAAGGGCATTCGTCAATGACCGTATTGACGACATTCTTGGTAATATTTTAACCGCGGACGGCACGGCCATCGACCCAATGAAATGGCGGATGGTCAGAGAGGTATTTGAAAATTCAGACCTCGTCACTATTCAGAAGAACAACATCATCGGTGAGGCCTGGGCGGCAGCAAAAGTGAAAGTGTACGGAAAGGAGTTCAACGTAATAAGGGAAGTCCGCATCTATATTTTGGACGACCACGGACGACCGACCGGTGACTACGCAATTCTCGACGCAGTCCTGCTAAAGGGCGAAGAAGTGGTGGCCTACAAAGAATTCAAGTCCTCCGATACGGCGGAAGTAAGAGAAGGGACGCAGGATATCGTATTCGACCGGCTGCGGAAAGGAGAGCTCAACAAGCTAAGACCGGGAGGGAAAAGGGCCAGGACAGCATTCGGAGAGAAAATGCCGAACTTTAAAGCAATGGCCGTAGACATAGAAAGGCCGTCTGGACTATAATGATCAACTGATAAAAAACGTATCGATATGGGAATTTCATTGGGTGGTTTGTTATTAAAAAAAGGGAGTTCGTTCAGCGACGAAAAGATACTGAACATGCTGGGCCACGCCGACGCAAGGGACGGTGGGACCACCGATATGGACGAGGCTACGTCAAGGGATTTTAAAGGGATAGGGATAGCCCGCATGGGGGACATCATTGTCGTACTGGGCCGCGACATTCCGTATTCATGTGCCCTCGAAGAAGGCGAAGAGCTGTCCGACCTCGACATCGACCTGGCAGCCCTGTCCAAAGAGGCGGACATTGCATGTTTCCTGATCGACGGCACCTCGGACACCTATGCCTATTCGATCTTTTCCGGCGGTGAGAGAACCAGGGTCAACAGCGTATCCGGTACTGAAACATTATTCGACTATGGCGCAGAGACAGAGTACGACAGGGGGCTGAAGCCCAGCGAGACAGGGCTGACCAGGCTGATCGCAAATTTTACGGGTCATTCCCTCGGGGAAATGATAGAGGATATGGATCTGAGTGTTGAAGTCTATAAACTATAAAATCATCGAAGATGCACAAGAGCAGTAGTTATCGGAGCTCAAAAGGAAGCTACACGAGTACGCAGGCGCCTGAGCAGGACGCCTTCTTCACGCCCCAGGCTCCGGTACAGCAAAAGGAAGAAACCCCTTTCTTTCAGACAAAGTTGTCCATCGGTCAGGCGGGAGATAAGTACGAAAAAGAGGCGGACCATGTTGCCGATAAAGTAGTCAGTAAAAAAGATATGGACGACGAACCAGCGATCCAGCGTCAGGAGATCAGCAACATACAGCGTCTCGCAACGCCGGAGGAAGACGAGAATTTCGCCACCAACGACGAGCGGATGAGGCGCGACCGCGAGCTCCGCGAAAAACCCGAGGTGCAGATGAAGTGTGCTCACTGTGAGGAGGAAGAGAAGAATGGGGTGCAAATGAAGGAGATGGAAGACGAAAAGATGATGCAGCAAAAACCAGGCTCGGCCCAGGGCTCGAAGCCCGGTTCGAAGGTGGCGTCGGATGCGGTATCCAATCGCGTCGACGGTAGCCGGGGCAAGGGTTCTCCCCTCCCCTCTTCCACGCTTTCCGAGATGCAGTCCTCCTTTGGAAGGGACTTCAGCGGCGTGAATATCCACACCGATTCCGACGCCGTCAGCATGAACCGCGAACTGGGCGCCCAGGCCTTTACCCATGGCAGCGATATCTATTTCAATACGGGCAAGTTCAATCCTTCCAGCTCCACCGGCAAACACCTGCTCGCGCATGAGCTGACCCACGTCGTACAGCAGGGCGCCTTGGGCTCGATGGTTCAGGCCAAACCCCACAAACACCACAAACCTGCAGCCCCGCCAAAGCCAGAACCCGTCTTTTTCGAAAGCAGGGACGGGTCGCTCTTCAATGATGCGACAATGGGCGACGACCAACGCGTGGGCATCCGGCAGGACGGCAAGCTATTTAGTTTTGTCGATCGGAAAGGGGATACTACGTCGGCGGAGGACGCCGCGGTGGGCAGGGTCAGCTTGAAGGGGAGAGCCCAGGACAGCACCATCGTGCGCATAAGAGAGGTTACGGCGACCGAGGTTGGCGGGCAGCCGGATGCGGCGGGCTCCGACAACAGATCGGTCCACCTTCAGCGCCACGGTCACGCCCGAACGGTAGTTTTTGACGCGACTCACGGCAGCTTCAGCGATCAGCTGCTGAACGTTTCCGCAAAAGGCGTCGTTTCTCCGGCAGAGTTCGACAAGCTGCCAGCCGACGTCCGGTCCGATGTCGGCGAGGGTTCCATCATCAGTCTGAGCAACGGACAGGCGTGGACGCTGATGTCGTTCCACAAGCACGGTGAGACCACGGACAAGGCGAGATGGGTCCCGGCGCGATCGACGAAGGCCCAGCAAAAGGTAATGACTGACCAGGGCGACAAGCTTCCGGATGATCTGAAGGAGGATATCGAGCCCGAGCTTACCACGCTCGGCGTAGTCAGCACTATCGAAGGAGGTTTTGGTTCGACCAGTGGTGGTGCCGCATCCGGAGACATTATGGCCAGTCTGGGGATATTTCAGTGGGGAATGCTGAGGAACAAAAAAGACGCCTCGTCGAGCCTGGCGATGTTTTTCCGGAACCTGAAGAACAGGGCGACGGAAGCCGAAAAGACAAAAGCCAAAGACCGGACGGAAGAGCAAAAGCTCTATGTCGATGCCTGGGCGGCCTGCACGAGGGAGCACCTGGATATTGACAAGGATGGCTTTATAACGCTCAATAACAACCGCGCCACGGGTGGCGAGGTCGAAACAGCAATGCACGGCGTCCTGGGCTCTGATACTGACTTGAGAACCTATCAGCTGGTGGCGGCACACGACTGGATCACGGAATTCAAATCCCATACCGTATGGCCGGGTGCGACGGGCAAGGGCAGACTCGGCAAAGGTTATAAGCCCGGGAATGAAACAGCCAGCTTTGAGGCGGACGCCGAACACAAAGTACTTGTCACCGCTCCCGACAATACTTCCACGGTGGGCGATTTCCTGTCCTCCGAAAAAGCGATCGCCAATGCCATTATGCTCGGCGTCAACAGGCCTGCGTGGGTGCAGTATTCACTGTGGCGCGCGCTCGACCCCGGCACGGACCCGAAGGCTAAGACGAGCGAGCTGCTGAAAACGTTGGTGGATAGCATGCCCAAACCTGCTGAACCCGCTCACGGAAAGAAAGCGCACCCGCATCCAAAACACAAGAAACAAATTACCATCGACAAGGCCGCGGCTTCGGCCGCGGGGCCGGAAGCTCTGGCCGCCTATACCGCCCTTCAGGCGTTCCTCTTTCCTGCGACCCATCACATCGACAGCGAAGACACGCTGATCCAGGAATTCCAGCGGCAGGCGCTGGTGCTTTATCCGACGGCTGACATCAACAAATACCACCGCGAACGCCGTTTTAGTACCGTGGAGGGAGCATTCAATAAATAAAATTTCAACATGTTCAGAAGCAGAAGTTACAGAAGCAGCAAGTCTTCCGTCCTGGGCGGCGGGGGACACGCGGATAAAAGTACAGGAGATAAAAAAGAGAAGGCGTTCTTTACTCCTCAACCGGTGAGATCGGCCAGTAAGGCTAACCCGGCGACCACCGCGCCGTCGCTGACAGCCAAACCATCGTATCTCATCAACGACGGTTGCAGCGACCTGAAGTCGGGCATCAACTGGGAGCTGTCCAAAAACTCATCGCCGAAGGGCGGATATATCGTTCAGGAGATCACGATCATGGCACTGGCGTTCGACTGCCATAATCGTCCCATATCGTTGAAGAAAAAGATGCCGTTGCACTACTACGAGGTATGGCGGGTGGAACCCAGCTCTACCGAGGTCACGCCCGACAACGCAGACAGCTTCTTTTTCAATGTCGGGACCCGGGACCATACGGCCCATACCTATGGCTCCGTCGTATGGGCGGCTGCCGCGACCTATCACGACAATGTTGGCGAGGCAGAGATACCGGACCATATGGTGCGCAACAATCCCAATACCGCCGGGGGCGCTTTGTTGTCGAGCGTCCGGGATCCCCGGCTGGGCGGTAACGTTTCACCGGCCATACCGCACGAGCTCAGCTATCACTGGAGCTGCTGTACTAGCGGCATGAGCTCGAATGTTATTGATTCGAAAACACCTTCTTAGACTATGAATACGCTACCCGAATTTTTGTACCTCGAACAGTTGATCCGTAGCCGGTTGAACGATTATTTTCCGGGTGGCGGCGACAACTCGTCCTTGCCTTTCCTGCCTGACCCGTCCAGTTGGCAGCTGCCCTTGGGGAAATTCATCATCGGGCACCGTCTAAATGCCGCCGAGGCCACGCTGTTGCTGATCGGCCTTGCGCCTCATTTCCATCCCGAACTTTTTGACGAAGCGATCGAGAGTAAGATCCCGGGTTCGGGTAATTTTCCAAAGCTGGGTGGCGTACGCGGCAAGAACTCCCGCAGCTTTCTGCCGACGGGAGAGACGGCGCTGTTTCTGCTTGCGGGCGAGAACAGGCAGCAGCGGCTGGCGATGCAGTCCCTCTTTGGCGTCGAACATCTCTTCGGGCAGAAGAAGATACTCTGGCTGGAGGAAGTGCCCTATGGCGAGCCCGTAATGAGCGGGAAGATCATTATCTCGCAAGACTATATCGATACATTTTTGTTCGGACGGCCTTCACCCCCCCACTTCAACAGCAGCTTTCCCGCGCGCCTGATCCGCGAGCCAAGGGGCTGGGATTCGCTGGTCATCGGCTACGAGCTGCAGTCGCAGATCGGCGAGATCATCAACTGGCTGAAGTACAACGACCACCTGCTGGATCACTGGGGTATGGCCGACCGGCTAAAAAAAGGCTATCGCGCCCTGTTCTACGGTCCCCCGGGTACAGGCAAGACGCTCACCGCCGCGCTGCTCGGCAACGAGATGCGCAAGGACGTCTACAAGATCGACCTCTCGATGGTCGTCTCCAAATACATCGGCGAGACGGAAAAGAACCTCGAGCTGCTGTTCGCCCGGGCCGAAGACAAAGGTTGGATCCTCTTCTTCGACGAAGCGGATGCCCTTTTTGGCAAACGGACCAGCGTCCGCGACGCGAACGACAAGTACGCCAACCAGGAGGTCTCCTACCTGTTGCAGCGCATCGAGGACTTCAACGGGCTGATCATTCTTGCGACCAACATGAAGAACAATATCGACGAGGCGTTTATCCGGAGGTTTAATGCAATACTGCGTTTCCCCTTCCCCGAGGCGGCCGAGCGGAAGTTGATCTGGAAGAAGTCCTTCCCTGCAGGGTCTCAGTTCACGGCGGCGCCCGGCACTTCCATTGATATCCCTGAGATGGTGAAAAAATATGAGCTGGCCGGCGGCAGCATCATCAACGTGGTGCATTATGCCTCGCTGAAGGCCGTCGAGCGGAGTATGAATGATCAACCGGTCATTTATTTGTCCGATGTACACAAGGGGATACAGATCGAGCTCAACAAACACGGCAAACCGTTCAATCCCTAGAGGGGATCATGCAGCTCAATACCTAGTGCGCCACGATAAAACGCTGCGACGCGATCGTATGGTCCGGGTTCTCCACCAGCAGAACATAGATACCATTGGCCAGGGTCGTAACAGTATAGCTTACCTGATTAACTCCCGTCTGCATAAAGACCGTCTTGCCGGTGATCTGCCGACCGGCATTGTCATAGATCATAGTCTTGACGTTGCCCGGTGACTGGGTATTCCAATAGGCGAGGTTGAGGACGCTGTTGGCCGGGTTGGGGTAGAGCACCATCTTCCTGTTTTTCATATCGATATTGTCGAAGTTCGACGAGCCCTGTTTGGAGGGTTGGGGTATGGGGTTGGCGACCGAATCCGCAGGTGGGGTTACTGGATCGGATGGTGGGTTGACCGGTTCGCTTACCGGGGGTATGGGACTCGGCATTACCGGCGGCGCGGGACTCGGCGTTACCGGCGGCGCAGGACTCGGCGTTACCGGCGGCGCAGGCTGCGTCGTTGGCGGCGCAGGATTCGTGACCGGCGGCTCGGGCTTCGGCGTAACAACCGAGTCCTTTGGCTTCTTCGCCGTGTCCCCTGTCACCGTAAATTGTATCGTATTGGATTCATACTCCCATATCTTCCCGTCGTATCCGTGCATCGTCAGCTGATGCGCGCCGACGGAGGGCTTTCTCCACTCGATATTGTACTTCACCGAGTCGTAGGCCACGATCTTCTTCGAGACGATAAGGCTTCCCGTCACATCCTTACCCTTTTCCATAAATTTTACCGAAGAAAGAATATTTCCCGCGTTGGGGCTTTTGATGCCGCCCGTGATCCGGACGGTGTCAGTGGCTTTGTACCCGGCCGGGCCAGATGTACCGGCAACCGGATGAGTCCCACCCGAGGCCGGGCCGCTTCCCCCCGGGGTGCCAGCCCCACCGGGCTTACTCCTAACCACCAGTGTCAACGTGGGGTCGATACCCTCTGTTTTTGTCGAGGATATATCAGTCCTGTATTTGTCTTTGTGCAGACCGATCCGGTTGATATGCCAGTCGCTGTCCGCCGTCATCGAAAAAACGCCGGCCGCCCGCAGGCTGTCGATCCGGAACGGCACTATCGGCTGCTGGAGCCTCTTTCTCAGTTTTTTATTGTTCTTAAACACCACATTATCCTTCTTAAAAGGAGCCTCAGTCTCTGCATACTCCGCGTTCGTCGTCCCGTCATCATTGAACAATTTGTCTTCGTTGACATTGGAGAGACTGCCCGCACCCGTGAACACACTACCCGTGATCGAGGGCCAGATCCGCGAGGTGTATTTAATATTGGGCCCTGCCGAACCGACCATGTCGCCGACCTCTGGGTAAGCGCCCTTATACGCGGAACTTTTATTCCATAATTTCTTCAGCTCCGCATGCCGATCCAGATAACCGGCATCGCCTGGCGTCTCCACCATGCTGGTCGCAGGATAGGTGTTCCCCGAATAGATGGTATTGGAATAGGAGTTGAAATAGCCGTTGTGGTTGTAGGTCGCCATGACCACATTGGCGATGATATTGTGGCTGATGCTGTCGCCCGAGGCGCAGTCATCCTCATAGACACCATTGGCCCTGGGAGCGTCGTGGATATAGTTGTGGCGGATCTTGTTGCCCCTGGCATTCCAGCCCGTGGGGATCTTTTGGAATTTATAGAAAGCGCCCATGTCGGTGTATTTCTTAACCACGTCATAGACCTCGTTGTATTCGAGGATATTGTTGTTGCCACCATGCATGATGCCGACATGGGGACAGTCGTGTACTTTATTATAGGCCACATAGGTCCCTACTGCCGAGCTGACGTCGATGGCTGCAGAATAGACGGGCGCCTCGGTTGCATAGTTATAGATGTGATTGTTGATCACCTGGTGACCTGAGCCGTGGAGGGCCAACTGGTCAGCCTCCAGGGAAGACGACTCAATAATGACGCCACCCGCCCCGACCTGGTTGATGTCATTGCTTTGCACCGTACAGGAACTTCCATCGGAGATACGCACTCCATATCCGGAACAGAGGCTGATATGCGAACCGGCAATAAGAATATTATTACACTGATTCAGCCCGTAACCATCACCGGAACCACCTCGAACATCAATGCCGATAAAGCTGGTGTTGCTCACGCTGTCCAGCTCGATCGCCGGCATCTCGGCATCGCCGTCGACGGTTACCGCACCACTCTCCGGCACCCACATATAAAGCATTTTTGTCCTGAAATTGATGCTCCACTGCCCTTCTGCATTGATCTCCTCTACCAGATTGAGCGCATAGTAGGGCTCCGTTCCCCGCGGCAGGCGACGCGGATCCTGCGTCCCGAGCCCATCCTGCAGGCCGATGGCCTGTTTGATGACCTTTCCATTGAAGTCGACGGACTCCGTCTTGACGACGTCGAGCTTCCAGGTGAACTGCCAGTTGCCGCAGAGGAAAAGTCCGCCGTCTTCGACAGCCTTCCGCCAAAGTCTCACCCGGTCGTCATTAAACTTAAAACTGCCACCAGGCTTCATTTTATATTTCCCCTTGCCGACGACGTCGCCCATGGTCATTGTTGTGTCCTGTGGGTAACGGGACATCGGCAACGGATTTCCGTCCTTATAGAACCGCGGCGACTTCAGGCTCCCAAGGCCGAACGTCAGCGGCCAGTCAGCTGTATCGCTGAGCGACAATGAGGACAGCGGCAGCTGTCTTACCTTTCCCTTTGCAGTGGCGTCGATGATGCGATCGCGGATACTGTCAGGGATCGGCTGGAACTGATGAACATCCAATGCGTTCTCGGGAAGAATGATGGCCCCATGAGGACTGACCGCCTGGTAAGTGACAGCGGCGGAAGATGACCGGCTGTCAGAAGCGCCCAGCTTTACTTGCTTGTAAGTGCCGTCAGCGAGCCAGATGATGCAAGGCTTCTGTGGATTATTCCGGACAATGACCTTTGCGCGGTCAAGGCTGACTGGACTGCTGATGCTGCCATCACCCTGCGGATTTCCATTCGGTGATGCATAGACGGAGATTGTCTGGGCGCTGACGCTGCTGGCTGCAGTGACGGCAAATAATAGGAATACCCATAGGGTAACAACGGCACGGGTTCTCTTCATCAAAATCAGATATTGGATTTCGGCGCTAAATTATGTTGGCTATAATTGGATATCTATTTCCTCACCCTGAGGATTTTCCTCACACTGATCAATAATTTGGCCAATCAGCCATGCCAGACTTCTCAGAACAGAGAAAGAAAAGTTAATTAGGGGTATTATTTAGGACCGCTTGACGATCGTTGAATACCGGATATCGGTTGTTCACCGCCGGTGGGTGATTAGCGCTCACAGCGAGCCCGCTTGGAGCTAACTTTACCTGGCTGAATGTAAGAGTCCCTTTAAGTTATACGCAGTCGAGCCGGGGGTTCACAGTGATAGTTTGTCTTGGTTCGACAAACCAGCCAGGGGCCGTTTGAGAAGAGCGGCCTTTTGGCGTTTGTAGCCATCATTTTACCTGTCGCTGACACAACGGAACCCGACGTGCTCCATACCACTGTCTTCCGTACTCTTCATTCTTCTTGACACTCTGTAACCAGTACAATACGATTCGTTACACAGGAATGAACCGCCCCTGACCACTCTTTTTGGAGCATATGGTTCATCGGGATCAAAGGGTTTGGCAGGTCCCGGGGGATTTTGAATACCTCCAGGCCGGCTGGTTTCACCATAGTAGCCGCTATTGTAATAGTCAGCGCACCACTCCCACACGTTACCCGCCATATCGAAAAGCCCATAGCCGTTGGCAGCAAAGCTTGCCACAGGAGCCGTACGATAGAAGTGATCGGCGGTCCCCGCGGGCGCTCCCTCTTGGTCGTAGGTCACCGCATGATCAATGATCCCCGAGTGCGCCCCCCGGCGATCCGCGAGATTCCTGTCCGGGAAATGTCCCTCCCAAAAATTTCCTTTTGTCACCCCCGCGCCCACCGCCTCATTCCCCCACGGGTATACATTGTTCTTCAATCCTCCCCTGGCCGCGTACTCCCACTCAGCCTCCGTGGGCAGCCGCTTCCCCGCCCATTTGCAGTAAGCGACGGCATCGTACCAGGACACCTGCACGACAGGACAGGACCCTTTACCCGCGAGGTCGCTTCCGGGGCCCTGCGGGTGTCTCCAGCTGGCGCCCTTCTTCCAGGACCACCACTGAGCATAGTCGTCGAGACCAACAGGATGATCCGGGGGCGAAAAGACCAGCGAGGCGGCAACGAGCAGACTCTTGTCCGGTTTCGGCGTGCCGGGTGGCAGCTGGCGCCGCAGCTGCTCCCAATCGGGTTTTTGTTCCGCCGTCGTGACGTAGCCCGTAGCCTTGACAAAAACGGCGAACTGCGCGTTGGTCACTTCCGTCTTGTCCATCCAGAACCCACCTACCGTCACGGTGTGTTTGGGGTACTCGTCAGACGAAGCCTGGTTATTGTCTGCCCCCATCTGAAAGGAACCGCCTTGTATCCAGACCATGCCGGGGTGAAGGGGGCGCGCGGCGAGCAAACCGCCGGACCCACAAGAGCCCGCCGAGGCGCGCGATCTACCACCCCCCTCCTTTGAACCGCCGGACCCTCCGGCAAATCGAGCCGGAATGTGTGACTCACAGCTGATCACCTCCTTCGCCGGCAGCGCAGCCACGGTCCTTATATCCGGCGCCTCCGCGTCCTTACACCCCATTAACCCCAACAACACCAACACTACCACCGCCACCTCACTACCCGCGACCCTCCCAAAACCCACCTCCCTCGCCAGCGGCGTCTCATCCCCCACCTCCGGCCCGCCCGCCGACAGCTCACTACCCTTCTTCTTCGACTTCACCAGCGGCCACAGGAACTGCGCATACCACTCCTCCTGCTGATAGTGTTTGATCCCATATCCCGCCGGAAACTGTCTCGTGATGTGCCCCGTCCCAAAGATCACATCCCACAAAAAGAACATATTCCCAAAATTCCCTTTATAATGCCCTACCCCATCGTCGTCCCTGTCCGCGTGGTGCGCGTGGTGGGTAGCTGGCGTCGAGATCGTCCGTTCAAGCACCCAGGCCAGAGGATTCAGCCAGCGCCGGCGGTAGAGCGGCTTGTCCCAGGCAATCGAAGAATGCGCCGCCGTAGTGATCAGCGACTTGATCGCCGTCACCAGCAGCGCGGACTCGCCAAGCCCCAGATAGGTCAGCGCCGCCGTGAGATAGATCTGGCTGAAAAAGATAGTATAGATGACATTCTGCCGGCTGGCCATCGCCATCCCCATATAGGGTGCGGAGTGGTGCGTCCGGTGAAAACGCCAAAGGAACGGCACCTGGTGATGTAACCTGTGATACCAATATTGCGTCAGGTCATCGGCTACCGCAATGATAAAAAAGCCCCACCCGAACGGCACCCACGAGAATACACCTGCCGAAGAAGGCAGCATCAACGGCAGCAACCGCAGACTGAAATAGACAACCGACGGCCGGACGACGATCTTGGGGATCGCAAAACAGACGATGTCCAGCACCCGTTCGTTGCGCGTCCATCCGCCCCTATATAACCCCAACCCCCACTCCACTACACCGACGACAACCATCAGAACCGGCAGCCCCCAGGTATTCAAATTTTTAAACACCGGCCCCAGAAAGCCCAACACATGGGCATGCGAGCGTCCCAACCACGGCCGCTCACCCGCCAGAAACAACCACCCCAGCATCAGCACTACCGGCAACGCATAGAGTAGAACGCTTAGCAACGCGTCGCGAAAGATCGAACGGGCTATCTCTTTTTTGATCTTCATAACAACGATTTATAGAATTAACCGGACCAGCCACAGCCCGGCATAATAAATAAGGAAGGGGATCAGGGCGACAAGCGCCCCGATCAATATCTTCCTGATCAATAGTAGTAACATCGTTCTCTATTTTATCGCGGCCTGCGCATCGCTGCCATTCGGGTGATGTATCCGCTTGTTGTACACGTCATACCAGCTGATCAGCGGGTAGAGGTGGTTGGCCGTCGCCTGCGCATCAAAAACTTTCTTCAGCTCAGCCAGCTTCTCCGGGTACTTCGCCGCCAGGTTGACGCGCTCGTTGAAGTCCTCTTTCAGATTGTACAGCTCCCAGACATCGTCATCAAAACTCTTATCCGCAACAGTCTGTCCCGGCTTGAAGTCGAAGTCCACATTGTCTGGATGGTGCGCCGCCGTCGCCTTCCAGCCGTCAAAATAGATACTGCGAGAGCCAAAAATATAATAGTGCTGCACGATATGCTGCGAGGGCGCCGACGGGTTCCCCAACGAATATACCAGCGAGGTTCCCTGTATGGAATCCTGTTTGATACCACCGATGGAAGACGGCGCCGAAAGACCCAGCAACTCCAGCGTCGTAGGCAGGATATCGATGACATGCCCATACTGCGCACGAACGCCCCGCGACTTGATCCCCTTCGGCCAATAGGCGATCAGCGGATTATGAGTCCCACCCTCCGCATCCGCATCCTGTTTCCATTCCCTGAACGGCGTATTGGCGGCCTGCGCCCAGCCCAGCGGATAGTTGGCAGAGCCTTCCGGTGTCCCGATGCTGTCGATATTCTCTAAGTTCTTCTTCAGATACTCCTCCTTCGCCTTCAGGCGTGCAGCGTTCGTGCGCGGCGTGATAACCCCCTCGGTCGTACCCTCCTTGCTGGCGCCATTGTCGCCGATGATGACAAAGACCAGCGTATTGTCCAGCAGATTGTTCTCTCTTAAATAGTTGACCACACGGCCGATTTGAAAATCGGTATACGTCAGGTAGCCCGCATAAACCTCCATAAACCGCTCGTACAGATGCTGCTGTTCTGGTGTCAGCGAGCTCCAGGCCTCTATCCGGGGATTACGGGCGGGTAATTGCGCATAGGCGGGGACGATACCCAGCCTTTTCTGATTGGCTAGTACCCGCTCACGAAAGACATCCCAGCCTTCGTCGAACTTGCCTTTGTACTGGTCGCTCCAGTATTTGTCTACCTGGTGCGGGGCATGAGTGGCTCCCGGCGAATAATAAAGAAAGAAGGGTTTGCCGGGCGCAGCCCTCTGCTGCCGGCTGATATATGCGATAGCCTTATCCGTTATCTGTTCGCTGAGGTGGCGCCCGTCGGGAGTGACGTGTGCGTTGTCTTCCACCAGGTCGGGCTTGTATTGGTCCGTCTGGCTGCCCAGGAAACCAAAGAAATGCTCAAAACCTTTTCCGCTCGGCCATCTGTCGAAAGGCCCCGCGTCCGTCGCGTCCTCATCCGGCGTGATGCCATACTTGCCGACCGCGAAGGTGTTGTACCCATTGCCTTTCAATATCTCCGCAATGGTCCCCGCAGAAGGTGGCACACGGCCATCCCATCCCGGAAAGCCCGCCGAGAGGGCGATATGGGAAAACCCACCCTCATGTACAAAATGGCTGTTGCGTCCCGTCAGAAGTGCCGACCGCGTCGGGGCACAGATGGCGGCGGTATGGAAATTGGTGTAACGCAGACCGTTGTTGGCCAGAGAGTCGAGCGTCGGCGTCCGGATAACGCCACCGAAGGCACTGGTGGCCCCAAAGCCGACGTCGTCGAGAATGATCCATACGACGTTGGGGGCTCCCGCAGGGGCCTTCGCTTGCGGCGCCCACCATTCTTTTGAATCGGCCAGGGTCTTGCCAACCACTCCCTGATAGGACTGGTCGGTCTGTGCAAAAAGGCGCGTAGCTGCCAGGGTCGCGATGAGAAAGATTTGTCTTTTCATATCGATGAATTAGTGGGATTACCATCCCGGGTTTTGTTGAAAATTGGAATTGCGTCCGCCATAGAGGTCGATCTCCGTCTGCGGAATGGGAAACAGCGTGTCTTTCAGTGTTGCAGCAGCCTTGGGATTCCCGTACATGGCGTGTACTGACTGCAGGTAGTACTGCCCCGGTCCGAGGTCGGTCCTTCGGACGAGGTCGAACCAGCGCTGGCACTCCTGGATGAATTCCTTTCGTCTCTCTAAAAACACGCTATCCCTGAAAGCAGCCTGCGTAAGACCCGCCGGCAGGTCGTAAAAATGATTGTTATATTTACCCCCCGAGACGTAGGACCCATAGGCCCGGCCACGGACGATATTGATGGCGCCTAAAGCATCGCTCGTGGGACCGCCGTTGAGCTCATTCAACGCCTCCGCATAGAGCAGCAGGATCTCTGCATAACGGATCACCGGGAAGTTCACCCGGCCGTTGGCCCCCTGGTTGCCCTGCATCGCAGTGACGAAGCCCGTGCTCTGGTCGACAAACTTCAAAAAGTTAAAGAAGGGCCATTTGACCCATTTACCCGTCGTCTGGTTAAGCAGCGAATCGTAGAAGCTCGCGCCGCGCCGCTGGTCGGCGAGTGCGAACAGTTCCACGACGGTGCTGTCGGCGGGTATATCGGCCGTATAGGCGGAGTTGCTCCAGGTGAACGAGCTGAGCGTATTGGTGCTCGTAAAACCTCCCGTGGTGCCGTTGAACTGCGCTGAGAAGATATGCTCCCGACCGTTCTTGGTCGCCGGCTGGAACGCATCGCCAAAAACAGTAAAAAGGTCATACCCATACGCCCCCGAAGTCGCATCCGTCAGTCCCGCCGTGCCGGCCGTGATCACCTTCTTCAGCTCCGCGACGGCCTCCGCCCACCGCTGCCTGGTGACATAGACCTTGGCCAGCAGGGCATGTGCGGCCCCGCTCGTCACACGCCCGATATTCGCCCCGGTATAGCTCACGGGCAATGCCGTAGCCGAGTCCAGGTCGGCGATGATCTGCGCATAGACGGAATCTTTCGGGGTCCTGCCCACCAGTCCACCCGCCTTCGCGACCGAACCGGGATCGTGCAGCACCAGGGGCACTGCGCCGAATAGCCGGACCAGGTCGAAATAGTATAGAGCCCGGATGAACCGCGCCTCCCGTACAAGGTTAGCCGCCGAATGAGAAGGGTCAACGAACTGCGCCGCCGGTATGGCCGGTATCTCGTCTATGGCGAGATTGGCCTTGTTGATACCCCAATACAGCTGCGCATAGATCTTGTGCACGCGGTCGTTGGTACTGACATACGTGGCAGTACCCATGGCCCGCACGTCCGGATTAGTATTGGAAGGGCTGTATACCTGGTTGTCGCTGGGGTTGTCGACGATCAGGTTGAGGTTGCGACCGTAGATGGGGAAGTCATTGTTGACGTCCGTCGTCATGGTGCTGTACACTGCCGTGACGGCAGCTACCGCATCGCTCTGGGTCTTGTAGAAATTGTCGGATGTGAGGCTTCCCTGCGGGTGCTCGTTGAGCTTGTTGCAGGACAGCGTGAACGCCGTGGCTGCAGCCAGAAAATATATGTTTCTCATTGATTAATTTTTAGAAGGTCACGTTAATCCCCACCGTGTAGCTGCGATAGTTGGGGTAGACGCCATAGTCGATGCCGGGCTGAAGATTGTTCTGGTCATTGAAGTTCGCCTCCGGGTCGAGTCCCTTGTATTTGGTGATCGTCAGCAGATTTTGAGCGGATACGTATACCCGTATCTGTTTAGCGAGTATACGGGAGGCAATGTCCTGCGGGAAATTATAGCCAAGGGTTATGTTCTTCAGCCGGACATAGCTGCCGTCCTCGATATAGATATCGGCCACCTGCACCACGGGAGCGTTGACCACCTTCGGCGTTTTGCCGCGGGGGTTGGCCACGGAATCCCAGCGATCCAGCAGGGTCGCGCTGACATTGCCGGTAGTGGTCGTATTCTCCAGCTGCTGCTGCAGTAGGTTGAAGATCTTGTTCCCGAACGAGCCCTGTAAGAAAAAGGACAGGTCGAAATTCCTATAGGTGACGGTGTTATTGAAACTAGCTGTGAACTTTGGCTGCGCATTGCCCAAAGGATGCTTGTCGTTGGTCGTGACCACGCCGTCCCCGTCTGTATCGAGATACTTCCGGTCCCCCGTCACCTGGGATACACCGGCTAGTTTAGGCGCGGGCTTTGAGCTATACACGTCTGCGGTGGTCAGCAACCCGGCCGTACTATAGCCCCAGAATGTCCCCACCGGCAGTCCGACCTTTACGATCACGGGGGACACCTGTCCTGTAGGCGCCACCGGGTAAAAGGACTGGCTGGGACCAAGACTCAGCACCTTATTGGCGTTATGGGCGTAGAGCAGCGTGCTGCGCCAGGAAAAGTCCCGCGTTCGTATGTTCTCTGTTGTCAGGGTCAGCTCGACACCCTTGTTCTCCAGGCTCCCGATGTTCTCCGAGGCCGAAGCATAGCCGGAAGACAGGGGTACAAGACCCGTCCCGCTGATAAATAGATTGGTCGTCTTCTTGTAGTATACGTCAGCGGTCAGGCTCACCCGCTTGTCCAGCAAAGCCGCATCCACTCCGGCATTGTACTGCGTAGTCGTCTCCCAGGTGAGGTCGGGGTTGGACAGCTGCGAGGCCGCCAGGCCGCTGACGGCTGCCAGGGGACTGCCGAAATAATAGCCGTAAGGGCTGATCGTGGCGATCGAACTGTAAGCGGGGAAGTTGGCATTGCCCACGCGACCCACGGTCAGGCGCAGCTTGAGGCTATTGACGGTCTTTGTCAGCGGTTCGAAGAAGGACTCGTCCGATGCGTTCCAGGAGAACCCGACCGAGGGAAAGAAACCCCACTTCTTATTGGAGCCCGCGGGAGAGGCCCCGTCGGCTCTACCCGTCACCGTGACATTGTACTTATGCTGGAAGGAATAAGACAGCCGTCCAAGCCAGGAGTTGCGCGTCTGCAATGCCTCTCCGGAGCCTGTGACCTTATTCGCCGAGGCACTGTAGAGGTTGTTATAGGTAGTGGCGTCGGACGGGAAGGACTGACCAGCCAGGAAAGTATTCTCGGCCTTTTGATATTGCGTCGTAAAGCCTGCCAGGGCGTCCACGAAGTGTCTATCGCTAAAGATATGTGACCACGCAATGGTGTTCTCGTTGAGCCAGCTGATATAGTTGATCGTACCTACTGAGCCGGAACCCGTGATCGTACCGCCGATATTGCCAAGGTTAGTAAAGGATGGGGCGTAATAGTTAAGGCGCGTATTCAGAAGGTCGGCGCCAAAAGTCGACTTCAGGGTCAGCTCGCTGGTCAGCTTGTATTCGCCGGAGATATTCCCCAGCACGTGGTTCAGCTTTGTCTGGTTGATGGTGGAGGAAATATCCTGTATGGCGTTGTCGCCGAACTGCTGGCCGCTGATGGTATTCAGTGTGGCGTTGATGGCCGGTTGATAGGCGGTGTTGTACGTGGCGTCGTCGTTGTACACCCGCTGCAGGGGATTATTCAGGTATAGGGATGAAAAGGCGTTGCCAAAACCGATGCCGTTGTAGGCCGTCCCCGTCAGCTTATTCTCCACCGAATTGCTGCCAAAGATGCTCGTTGTGACCTTGAAGGTCTTCGAATAGTTCTTTTCGTAATTGAACCGTCCCGAATACCGGGTGAAGTCCGAGCCCCGCACGATGCCTTTCTGGTTGAAATAGTTGCCCGATATCGAATAGCGTGACTTTTCGTCGCCGCCATAGACCGTGAGCTGGTGATTCTGTTGGTAGCCCGTCTTCAGCGCCGCATCTACCCAGTCGCCGTTTACGCCCGCTGCCCCCAGGGAATCGATATATTTTTTGTTGGCGGCAAGCCCGGCCTGGATGGTTGCCGTGGCAGCGTAGAGGTCATCAAAATATTTTGCCCACTGAGGGCCGGTCAACACCGACAGCCGTTTGCCCGTCCGCTGCACGCCAAAGGTTCCGCTATAAGAGACGTTGTTGCTGTTGCGCGTGCCCCTCTTTGTCGTGATGATAACGACCCCGTTTGCCCCGCGGCTTCCATAGATAGCCGTTGCGGAGGCGTCCTTCAGGACGTCGATCGACTCGATGTCTGCGGGGTTGATGGTCGAAAGGCCATTGGAGGAGACGCCGGTGACCGCAGGCACCGTCCCCGAATTGGGAGCGAGATTGGTCAGGCTGTTGTCATTGTAATAGATAAATCCGTCGATGACGTAGAGGGGATCGTTGCCAAAGCTCAGCGAGTTGCCACCCCTGATGCGGATGGTCGATGTGCCGCCGGGCTGGCCAGAGCTCTGGCTGACCACTACTCCGGCTACCGCTCCCTGCAATAGGTTATCGAATGAGGAGGCGGGGCGGGTCAGCACGTCTTTCGATACGCTGGCTACAGAGCCCGTGACATCGCTTTTCCGCTGTGTGCCATAGCCTATCACCACGGCTTCTGTCAGAGCTGATTTGCCACCTTTTAGCTGGATCACGACGTGGCCATAGCTTTCTATCGGTATTTCGGCGGACTGATAGCCAACATAGCTAACACTGTACACCAGCGGCACGCGCTGACCCGTTATGAATTTGAACTCCCCGTCGTTATTTGTCAGAACCTCATGTGTAGTGCCCTTGATATGCACCGTAGCACCGGCAAGGGGCTCTTTGGTCTTTTCGTCGATGACGCGCCCCCAGAGAGAGACGTTTGTAGTCTGGCTTCGCGAGAAGAATGGGAATAGCAGGATCAAAAGGATTGTATACCTTTGAATCAGATTCATGTTAATGATTTGTATCGTTAATGTAATTCCACCGGCGAGGGCGCAATCCTTGCCGGTTTTATTTTTTATATGGGGAGTTTGATGTGTCGCTGCTTAGCAGCAACAACTGGCCGTTGGACGCAGGCCACGACGGGATATGATATAGGCAGTTAAAGGTTTCATAAGATAAAGATAGTGGATTCTTTATTAGTCTACTAATTTAGTAGGATAATTATTTAAAAAATACCCCCTTGGCCGGGGGTCGCTTCCAATCACAGCTGCGCCTGCGCCTTCAGTTGTTTCAGCAGCCGGTCGAACCGCACCCAATAAATATGACAGTCTTTTGGGCTGGTTCCGCGGGAGTAAAAAAGATACTTACCATCGGGGGAGACGTATTCGCCCCATCTGTGTGCCACCCCGTCATTGATCAAAGGCCCGAGGCTTACCGGCGCCGTCCAGCTATTGTCCTGTCGCCGAAAACTTATCCAAAGCTCGCATTCGAAGTCCTTCGTCTCCTTTGCGCTGACGATGATATAGGATTCGTCGCGGGCCACGAAAAAGTCGCCGTCGAATGCGGGGGTATTGACCGGCTCACCCAGGGTAGTCACCGTGGTGTCTCCTGTTGTCATCTTCAGCGTGCAGATGTCGTAGTCGCTGAAGTCCCGCCGCTTTTCGGGATGCTGGTTGCTGCCAACGTAGCAAACTCCGCTGGCGGTCGGCATGAAATCATACAGGCCATAGGGTTCTCTTATATATAATTCGGGGTTGCTCCAGCCCTTGGACGTCCTGTGTAATTGCCATATCTGGGAAAATAGGCTATCCCGTTGACCACCTTCGAGATAAAGGGTCTGGCCATCGACAGAGAAGGTGGGGGCATAGTAGTGTTCGTTCAGGACGAAGGGGCCGTTCCATTTCCCGCCGGCGTATTTAAAATACCGGATCTTGCTGTTCTTCGAGTCGAACCAGCTGTTGTTGCTTGGGTAATAGAACTCCCTGCCGTCGTCCGACCAGGCTACGCGGTCGAAGGCGAAGGTGTCGCGCTGGGCGAGCAGGTGTAGGGCAAATATCTGCGGCGTATCCGAGGGCGGTCGTTGACCGAGATAGGCATACGGGCTGTTCCAGAAGTTTGACTGAGCGTGCAAGTCACCGGTGACGATAAGAGTGATGAGAATAGCAATAAGTATACGCATAGCTAAATAGTTATGCCGTAAACTTATTTATATGACCGCGGCCCGCTGGTTCACACGGAGTTCAAGTTTGTTCAAGATGCATTACCTTGATAGATAGTCATTTATTTCCTCCTCCCAGTCTTTCAGCTGGTGTTGGAAGAGGAGGTGCAGCGAGTGTCTGTTCTTTTCCTCACCGGAAGGGTTCAGGGCGATAAAGGTATAGGTGATGGCGGCCGTTGTACGGTCTTCCGCGGGGTCGCACTGTACTGTTATGGTCCAGCAGCGGTCGGGGCCGTATACCATATATTGTATAAGGTGCCGGCTGCTGTCGTATTTCGATACCCGCCAGATATATTCATTCTCCCCCGGCAGGTGTCCGGGTGTCCTGAAAGTAGCGCCTTCTTCGATAGTCTCGGTCAGGGGGTATACCGGCGTCGGCTGCCAGCCTTTTGCCCATTTCTTTTCTTCGTATGCGCCGAACAGGGGAAAAACCTTTTTGACGTCCCCCTTAATGGTGATGGTCGCGGTTTGTGTTTGCATGGTCTGCGCGTTTAACCTGCCTGCAAGCAGAGTCAGGGCGATGAGAAGGATTCGCATTGATTTTTCAGCAAAGCTGGCAGATTTGGGCTTGGGGGGCTTATCGAAAATTGGGAATTTTACTTCCGGGCGGCACCTGCCAACGTCTTTTGAATAGATTGCTGAAGGAAGAGGGGCTTTGAAAACCCAGGAGATAGCAGACCTCTTCCACAGTATGTTCTCCGGATTGGAGGAGACCGAGGGCTTTTTGTAGTTTCTGCTCTATGAACCAGCGGTGCGGTGTGGTGTTGTATACGGCTTTGAAGCTGGCGAGGAAATGAAACTTATCAAGACAGGCTTCCGCGGCGATCTGTTCTATGGATAGCGGCTGCGCGATATTGTCCAGCATGAACTCGCGCGCTTTGACCAGCCGGTGGTATAGTTCTTCTTTGGTAGATCGCTTGATTGCGGAGAGCCTCTGGATACGCTTCTCGGTTTTGCCGTCCTGTTCGCGGGCGGCCATGACAAGATCGAAGAGGAGGGTGTCCCGGTCTTCGCAAGAGGCTAGGAGTTTTAGGATGCACCCCATCTCTTCAGTAAGCTCAAACGGGAGGCTGGCAAATCCAGCCGGATCCTGCGGTTGGCGATAGTCCGGAGAGTCCAATAACTTGTGTTTATCGGCGCTCTCGTATGCCAGGCAGTCTTCGACAAAGCCGGTCTTGAAAAGGATCAGGCAGGTTCTCAGCAGATGGCTTTTCGGGTAATCGATCCCGATAGTATCGTTGCTGTTGAGAAAATAGAATTGCCGCGGCGAGATAGTGATATCTCTCCCGTTCAGTAAGTATTGTCCCTTGTTAAAGAAATGGGTGACAAACAAATAAGGCGTCGTATGGACGGGGTAAGAATACCTGTCCATGGTATCGGCGAGGATCACCGTGTTCTCCGGGAGATCGGGCAGCCCGGGCGGGCCGGGGCCAAATTTGTTTTTGTCGGGCAGCGTGGTCAGGAACATGTCATTTGAGTTTTGTTCTCCTTTCCATCAGTTCGCGCCAGGTCGTGAGGATGATGCCTTCGTCTTTCAGGGCCTTCTTGAATGCCGGGTCCATCATCGCCAGCATGTCTGCCCTGCGCAGGGGACCGCTATCGCTGATATAGGTAAAATGCCCTGAAGCGTCCGTACAGTGCATGATCATCATCGTGACACCGGGCTGAAGAACCTTTAGTGCGGCAATGTATTTAGCCGTCCGCCACCGGTCAAGCTTCTTATCATCTGTGCCTACGCTGTCGGGTACTTTCCAGTCATAGCTGAAGTTGTGCAGGTCATCGAGCACGGGCAGGCCATTTGCCCAGACCATCTTCCCAAGCGCGCGCATTCCTTCGATCTGCTGGTCGGAGAGACCCGTCTGTTGCTGGATGAGCTTGTCGGCGCCCCCGGGCAGCATGACGGGGATATGATTTTTGATCCCCAGCTGGAGATATCGCATCAGGAAGTCGGGGCGGGCATAAACAGTGCCCATGTGCGTATCGAGGTGCGTCGGCTCGAAGCCCATAGCGCGTGCACGTTGCAGTTGGGCGGTCATCTCCTTTTCGATCTCGTCGGGGGTGGCGTGCTCCGCCGTCTGCTGTACGCCGGGCCAGAGATAGCCCGTCGGGTCCACGAGCCCCGGTACTTGCGCACGTCCCGAGAGCGGCCCCCAGCGGTAGGCGCTCCATTCGGAGGTCAATGTCAAATGGAGACCAGCGTCCGTCCCCGGATGCTGTTTCAGCCACTGTACGAAACCGGGTACCCAGGGACAGGGCATCATTACGCTGACAGAATTGGCGGCGCCCTTCGTAAGAGCATTTATCGCTCCCGCATTGGATTCATAGCTCATGCCGGCGTCATCGACGTGCAGGATGAGCAGCTTCGCCCCTTTGTGGAAACCGAGACGTTCGGCATAGGTGGTGTCTCCGGTAGTGGAACGTGTGTAAATGGTGTCCCCGCTTGCGGAACGGGCGCAGAAGCTCAGGGGAAAAAGAATAAGAAAAAGGAAGTGGTGTTTTAGTTTCATGTGATCAGGTTTGGTAGCTGAATATACGTATTAATCGTCCATGGTCTCCAGGTCGTACCACCGCTTGAATTCGGATGGGTTTACCCCTACGATGTCTTTGAAGAGTTTGTTGAAATAGCTGATGCTGCCAAGTCCGACGGCGTAGCAGGTCTCGCTGACGTTGTTGTCCTGTATCAGGAGGTTCTTGGCCCGCTCGATACGGTACTGGTTGACGAACTCGGTGAAGGTCATATTGGTCTGCCGGCGGAAATATCGGCAAAAGGCCGGTGTGGTGAGGTTGACCTTTTTTGCAACCTCGTTGACGTCTGGCTGGCGATGGTATTCTGCGTCGATATATTCATATATCGCTCCCATCCGGATCTTGTCCTTAATAATAAAGTCTTTGCTACTCAGGTCGGAATTCAGGACCTCTTTTTCATCCGAGTCTGCGAGCCGCTGGAAGATGGATATCAGCCTCAGCAGCTGTTCCATCGGAGACCATCGCGTCAGGTCTTTCAGGTCGGCGCCCACGGACAGTTTGATACCGCCATGAAAGGCGATCCCGTACTCTGCGCTTTTGAAGAGTTTATGGATACGGGAGAACTCGGGAGTGGTGCCGATGGCCGTCCCCAGAAAATCGCATCGCAGCTGGATGACGACCTGGTGGTAATCGCTGCGGACGCGGTAGTCAAAATTGAGGTGCGGCAGGTCACCTCCGATGAAGACCAGGTCGCTATGGGTGTAGGTGGAGATATGTGTGCCCACGTGCCGGATGCCTGCGTCAGCTTCGACATAGACCAGCTCATATTCGGGGTGGTAGTGCCAGAAAAAAGTATTCCGCAGACGGGGGGAGAAAAGCTTAAAGGACCTCCCCGGCTTAAAGTCTATTTTTTCGAGCTTGATGGAATTGACGGCTCCCATATGCTGTATTGCCCGGTTTTCCTACCTGAATTTACTAAAAAAAGTCAATACAGAGCAAATAGTGGTCAACCTACCGACCAGCCCGTTTTGGATACCCCTCTACCTTTGGGTTATAAAATCGAAAGCTTATGCCAACTACAAACACTCCTCCTTCCATGTCTCCCCAGCCGGCCGCGAATGCAGCTCCCTCGATGGCGCCGGGACCCTCGGCCAACGCAGCCCCTTCCATGTCTCCCCAGCCGGCCGCGAATGCAGCTCCCTCGATGGCGCCGGGACCCTCGGCCAACGCAGCCCCTACCATGTCTCCCCAGCCCCTGGTCAACGAGCACACCGAGATACCCGGCAACCCTTCCACCGCCAAGTCGAGCGAGTTGAGGCTCAACGACCGCAGCAACGGGGAACCGCTGCGCGTCCTCAGCGAGGAGGACTGGAAATTCTGGGTGACCAATGGATACGTCATTATAAAGAACGCGGTCCCGAAAGAGCAGGTCAGGAAGCTGGCCGACTATCTCTGGGAGTACGAGGACAAAGACCCCGACGATATCGAGAGCTGGTACCGGAAACCCAATGCCGTCATGCAGATGAAGGAGCTCAACAATACGGGTATGGTGGAGATCTACAACCACCAATATATGTGGGACAACAGGCAATATCCCAGGGTCCACCAGGCGTTTGCCGACATCTGGGGCACCGGGAAGCTGTGGGTTACCATCGACAGGGCCAACCTCAATTTCCCGTTGCGTCCGGGTTTCGAATACAAGGGGTTTATACACTGGGATTATGACCCCGGGACGAAACCCCAGAATGTACAGGGGGTGCTGGCTCTCGCCGATCAGACGGACGAGGATATGGGCGGTTTCCAGTGCATACCCGAGCTGTTCCGCACCTACGACACCTGGAAGCTGACGCAACCTGCGGACAGGGACCACTACAAGCCCGACACTACCGGTTTTCAGCTGGTCAAGGTCAGGCTGGAGGCGGGCGACCTGCTGATCTTTAACAGTCTTCAGCCGCACGGCATCCGTCCCAATACCAGTGGCGACAAGGTGCGTATCGCGCAGTATATATCCATGATGCCGGCGCAGGAAGACAATGAGGCGTTGAAGGAGTGGAGGATCAATAGTTGGCTCAACCGCGATGCGATGGAAGGGTATGCTTTTCCCGGTGATCCGCTGCAACGGGAGCACCGCAATACCGTCGCTCAGCTGTCACCGTTAGGTAGGAAGTTGTTGGGATTGGATCGTTGGTAAGGTCCCACCCGCCCCTTGAGTCGTTTGAGCCCACCCTAAAATAAAAAAAGCCCTGTCTTTCGACAGGGCTTCAAAGAATATGGCAGCTACCTACTCTCCCGCATTGTGGTGCAGTACCATCGGCCATGAGGGGCTTAACTTCTCTGTTCGGTATGGGAAGAGGTGAACACCCTCGGCAAAACCACCATAAGA
>Ga0105239_10000644_pt1 | contig 49525 bp, 37 predicted proteins | sample KBSC44metaG_FD_92761 | JGI IMG/M metagenome (GOLD analysis project Ga0105239, IMG submission 92761) | Corn rhizosphere microbial communities from Kellogg Biological Station, Michigan, USA - KBS C4-4 metaG | ecosystem: Host-associated > Plants > Roots > Rhizosphere > Soil | place: Michigan, USA...
GGGCCGAGCACCGCAGTGCAGTCGCAGCGAAGCGGAGACCGCCCCACCATGAGCCCCCGGCGGATACCGCCTGCCGCGCCCCACGGACCTCGGCGCAAGAACGCGAACAACGATCGTCCGCAATAGGCCGCTAGCCGCCTCACGATAGCCGTGGCCTTGGTGGGGCGTCACTTCACGCTCCCCATCGTCAGACCCTGCAGGTAATGCCGCTGCAGCGCGAGGAAGAGCAGCAGCGCCGGCAGGATCGTGATCACCGAGCCGGCCATCATCAGCTCGCTGTCCTGCACGTGTTCGCGCGACAGCGAGGCGAGCGCCACCGGCAAGGTGAAGAGGCTGCTGTCGCTGAGCACGATCAGCGGCCACATGAAGTCGTTCCAGCTGCCGAGGAAGGCGAACATCGCCAAGGTCACGACGATCGGCCGCAGCAGCGGCAGCACGATCGCCGAGAAGATGCGCCACTCGCCGGCGCCGTCCATGCGCGCGGCTTCGAGCAGCTCGTCGGGCAGGCTTTGCGCGTACTGGCGCACGAGGAAGATGCCGAACACGCCCGCCATGCCCGGCACGATGATGCCGGCCCAGGTGTTGACCAGGTGCATCTGCTTGAGCAGCAGGAAGAGCGGCAGCATCGCCACCTGGCCGGGGATCACCAGCGCGGCGAGCAGGCTCTTGAAGAGCGCCTCGCGGCCCGCGAACTTCAGCTTCGCGAAGGCATATCCCGCCATCACGTTGAACAGCACCGAGGTCAGGGTCACGCCGGCCGCGACTGTCAGGCTGCTGAGCACATAGCCGCCCATGCCGGTCTGCGCAAAGAGCTGGCGGTAGTTGGCCAGGGTCGGGTCGGACGGCAGGATCGGCGGCGGATAGCTGCTGGCTTCGCCCGGCTGCATGAACGAGACCGAGACCATCCACAGCAGCGGGAACAGCGCGAAGGCGGCAGCGATCAGCAGCGCGCCGTTGATGCTCAACGCCAGCGGGTTCCACCGCAAGCTCATTTCAAACCCCCGCGCTTGCGCCCGAGCCACATCAGCCCCTGCGTGGTGCCCGCCATCATCACGAACAGCACGAAGGCCACTGCCGACGCGCGCCCGAGGTTCCACCAGCGAAAGCCTTCTTCGAACATCAGGTAGAGGACCGAGACGGTGCTCTCCAGCGGCCCGCCCTGCGTCATCACATAGGGTTCGGCAAAGAGCTGGAAATAGCCGGCCATCGTCAGCACGCTGATCAGGAACAGGGTCGGCCCGAGCATCGGCAGGGTGACGAAGCGGAACTGCTGCCAGCGTGTCGCGCCGTCGAGGCGCGCCGCTTCATAGAGATCGGTGGGGATCGCCTGCAGCGCGGCGATGAAGATGATCATGTTCGCGCCGAAGCCTTTCCACACCGAGAACAGGATGACCGCCGGCATCGCCCAGTGCGGGTTGCCGAGCCAGTCGATCGGGTTCAGCCCGAGGTGCGTCAGCCAGTCGTTCAGCAGGCCGTAGCGCACGTGATAGAGGTAGCGCCAGATCACCGCGACCGCGACCAGGGTGGTCACCACCGGCGCGAACAGCGCGGTGCGGAAGAAGGGCTTGAAGCGCGCCAGCGGCGACTGCAGCAGCACCGCCGCGAACAGCGACAGCACGATCGACAGCGGCACGCCGACGACGACGAAATACAGCGTGTTGCCGAGCGACTTCCAGAACAGCGGCAAGGTCAGCACGTAGGCGTAGTTGTCGAGCGCGGCGAAGCGCAGGTTGGCCAGGTTGGCGAGCGCGTAGAGATCGAAGTCGCTGAAGCTCAAGGCGAGGCCGGCCGCGACCGGCAGCACGAAGAACAGGCCGATCACCGCGACCGCGGGCGCGATGAACATCCAGGCGGTGAGCTGGGCTTTCATGCGTTGCGCGCCCTGTCCAGCATCCAGCGCCGCTTCGTCAGAAAGCCGTCGACCCGTTCATCGAGTGCCGCGCAGATCTCGGGGACCGGCGTGCCGTAGCGCTGCGCGCGTGTCGCGAAGAGCTGCATCTCCTGCGCGATGCGCTCCCACTCGGGCACGGCCGGCGTCGGCTTCACATTGTCGAGCTGCTGGCGAAAGGCGGTGGAGCGCGGGTCGCCCGCCAGCGCGGGCGACTGCCAGGTGCTGCGGCGCGGCGGCAGGTCGCCGGTCAGCGCGTGAAAGCGCAGCTGCACCTCGGGCCGGCTGAGGTAGGCGAGCAGCTTCAGCGCATCGGGCTTGCGCTGCGAGCGGCGAAAGACCACCAGGCTGGAGCCGCCTGCGGTCGAGGCGCCCGGGCCGTCGGCGCCTGCGCCGTTCGCGAAGCGCGGCATCGGTGCGGTGCCCCAGCTGTCCTTCATCGCCGGCGGCAGCCGGCGGTCCAGCTCGCCGATGTTCCAGGGCCCGGAGATGAACGCAGCGAAGGTGCCGCGGCCGAACTCCTGCCACATGTTCTGGATCTCGTTGCCGGTCAGGTAGGGCGCCTCGCCGCTCGCGAATCGATCGAGGTAGAAGCGCAGCGCGCGCTGGAAGCCGGCCCCGCGGAAGTTGCCGTAGCGGTCGCCGTCGCGCAGCAGCGGCTCGTCCTGCTGCAAGGCGAGCGCGAGCAGCGGTTCGGGCTCGGTCAGCGGCAGCAGCAGCGGGTGCGGCGTGCCGTGCCGCTGCAGCGCCTGCAAGGCCTTCACGACACCGGGCCAGTCGCCGGGCATGCTCGCGAAGCCGGCACGCGCCAGCAGGTCGCGGCGGTAGAACAGCAGCCGCGTGTCGACGTACCAGGGCACGCCATAGAGCTGGCCGCCGATCAGGTTGGTGCGCCAGACACCTTCGAAGTAGTCGGCCGATGGCAGCCCGATCGCATCCACCCAGGGCTGCAAGGGTTCGAGCGCGCCGAGCGCCGCGAGCTCGGCGATCCAGGTGTTGCCGAGCTGGGCGATATCGGGCGTCGAGTCGCCGGCGAACGCGGTCAGCAGCTTCTCGTGCGCCGCGCTGAACGGCAGCTTCTCGATCTGCAGGCGCAAGGCCGGCTGTTCCTTTCGAAACGGCAGCAGCAGCTCTTCCACCGCCGCGCCTTCGCCGCCGATGGCCCAGAAGCGCAAGGGCGCATCGGGCCCGCTGCGGCCGCAGGCGGCCAGACCGAGGGCGCCGGCACCGGCGATCAAGGAGCGGCGCGACAGGAGGCGAGGCTGTCGCGTCGACATCAGCCGGTTTCCAGCCAGCCGCCGGTGAAGCCCGCGCGCTGCAGGCCGCGCCGCAACTGATCGCAGCGGCTCATCGCCTGCCACACCGTGCCGCGCGTGTAGTTGGCGATCATCGCGAGGATGGGCCCCTGGTCGATGCCGAGGTAGTCGCCGGCGAACCAGCCGACATCGGGCACGACCTTGCCATGCTTCAGTTCGACCGAATAGCGGAAGCTCGGGTTGAACGAGTCGAGGAAACCGTACTCGGTGTAGAGCCAGGTGCCGTAGCGCGAGACCATCGCCTCGATCGCCGGCAGCGCGATCTCCGGCGCGAAGGCGATCGACGAGGCCGAGGCGGTCGGCGCGATCGTGCCGTCGTCGAAGCTCTCGGGGCCGACGCCGGCGCCGCGTGCGCTGTAGCTGCGGAAGCGCCGCAGCTCGCCCTGGTAGCGGCCCATCATGTCCGCCGGGCCGTCGCAGGCGGTGAGGCCCCAGATGTCGGCGTCGTAGCCGAGCCAGCGCCGCGGATTGAGGATCGCATACGCGCGCTGGCCGAAGGCGGCGCGGCGGCTGTTCTCGAAGTAGTCGGTCTTCCTCACGCGCATGAAGCCGTCGTTGATGCCGCGGAAGTCGACCCACACGCTCGAATACTGGTGGCCGAAGAGCGGCGGGAACTGCAAGCCCTGCTGGCCGTTGACGGTGCTCCAGTTGGTGTTGTAGGTGCCGGTCCACGCGGTCCAGGCGCTCGGCTCGACCGGGTTGTTGGCCGCGCCCATCGCGAGCAGATAGAGCACGGCCGCCTCGTTGTAGCCGCGCCAGTCGTAAGGCAGGAAGCCGCCCTTCTCGGGCGCCCAGCCGAGTGCGATCGACGGCGGCCGCGGCTGTGCCCAGCGCCAGTCGATGCGGTCTGCGAGCGTCTGCACGATCAGGCGGATCTCCTTCTCGTCGCTGTCGTCCGCGCTGTCGAAGAACTGCTGCACGTGCAGCGCGCCGCACAGGAAGAGCGCGGTATCGACGGTCGACAGCTCGCAGTCTCCGGCGCGCAGGCCGTTGCTCATTTCGAGGAAGTGATAGAAAAATCCCTTGTAGCCCGAGACGCCCTTGGCCTGCGGGCCCTGCGGCAGGTCGCGCAGGAAGCGCAGCGTGATCAGCGTGCGCTTGGCGGCTTCGACGCGGCTGACGTAGCCGCGGTCCACGCCGATCGCATACGAGGTCAGCGCGAATCCCACCGCGGCGATGCTGCAGGCCGAGGGCGACGGAAAGCGGTCGGGCACGAGGCCGGTGCCGGCATCCGAGGTCTCCCAGAAGTAGCGGAAGGTGCGGTGCGCCAGGTCCTCGACGATGCCCGGCGGCCGGCTGTTGCCGATCGACTGGAAGGTCGGCAGGTAGCGCTCGCCTTCGCCCGGCGGCGCGAGGCGCAGCACTTCGCGCGGCGAGACGGTGCAGCCCGCTGCGAGCGTCGCCGCGGTCGCGCCTGCCGTCTGCAGCCAGCGCCGCCGGCTCCAGTCACCGCTTGTCGTCATCGTTCATCCGTCGCTGCTACCTTCGCTTCACCATGCGTAAGCCAGGCCCAATTTGAACGTGCGCGTCGGGCCGAGCAGCGAACCCGTCGGGGTGTTGGGCACGCCGTTGTTGCCGAACGTCGTGTTGTAGCCATCGTAGTTCATGCTGTTGAAGAGGTTGATCAGGTCGCCGCGCAGCCGCAGAGTTCCCCCGGGCACCTTGATCTCCTTGGAGACCGCGACGTCGACCTGGCGATAGCCCCAGATCGGCCCGCCGATCAGGAAGCGGTCGCCTCCGGGGATGATCTGGTCGATGAAGCATTGGGTGTTGTTGTTCGGCGGCGGCGGATCGTTGACGCAGTTCGTGCCGTAGCGCGGCGCGTTGCTGGCCAAGGTAAGCCGCGCGGAAGTGACGAAGCCGAAGGGCGCGTCATGCACGCCGGTCAGCACGACGCGGTGCTTGCTGACACCCGCCGCGCGCTTCCAGCCATAGCCGTCGAGGTTAGGGTAGTCGAGCGCGTAGTGTTGGTTGAACTCGCGGTTCTCCTTCGCATCGGTGTAGGTATAGGCGAGGGTCGCGCCCCAGCCGCTGTCGCGCGTGTAGGGCTTCTCGGCCTTCAGCATCAGCGAGTCGCTGCGTGTCTCGATGCCGTTGGTGCCGAGCAGCAAGCTGCCATAGCCGTTGACCCTTGAGTCGTATGGCGGGCCCCAGGTCGCCGGCGCGACGAAGAAGCTGCCGTCGGGCCGCCGGTTGCCGAGCAGGAAGACGAAGCCGTCCTTGCTGACGATGTGCGACAGCGTGGCCTCGGTGTTCCAGGGGCCGATGCGGTTGCGCATGCCGAAGCTGAACTGGTCGGAGTAGGGCGTCTTGATGTTGTTGTCGATCAGGTCGATCTCGCGGCCGGCGCCGGTGCTCGTCGCCAAGGACGGCAACAGCGCCGGGTCGAGGTAAGCCGGCGCGAGGCAATTGTTGTCGGAGCAGGAATGGCCCGGCGCATTGAAGTAGCGGGTATAAGTGGCGAAGCTGCCCTTGGTCTGCTCGAGTTGCAGGTAGTCGAACAGGTTGCGGTCGTAGGCGCGGCCGTAGCCGCCGAAGAGCACGTGCTGCTGGTCGGCATTCAGGTCGAACGAGAAGCCGACTCGCGGCTGCCAGGCGTTGGTGAAGGACCTGCGGTTGCTGCCGTTGCTGATGTAGTCGTTGATGTCGAAGCCTGCGCCGGATGCATTGATGCCCGGCGTGCTGCGCAGGCCGGCAACCACGTCGCCGGGCGTCACGTAGTTCAGATAGCTCGGCGTGCGTTCGTAATCCCAGCGCAGGCCGAGGTTCAGGCTGAGGTTCTTGTTCAGCTCCCAGTCGTCCTGCGCATAGAGCCCGAGCTGCTGATTGCGCGAACTGACCGAGCCGTTGCCGACGCCCGCGATCGGCGCGCCGAAGTCGACCCGGTACGGCGTGCCGAAGCCCTGCGTGATGTCGTAGTAGTACTGCGGATTCACCGGGCTTTGTTCGCTCGCCTCGAGCTCGATCAGCTTCAGCTTGGCGCCGAACTTGATCACGTGGCTGCCGCTCCATTCGAAGCCGGTGTAGGTGGCGTCGTTCTGCAGCGAATAGCCCTTCTGCGCCTTGTCCTGGAAGTCGCGGCCGGCGCCCGCGTTCAGCACGATCGCGTTCTGGTCCGCGGTCGTCAGGATCGTGCCCTGGCCGCTGTTGATCGCGCGCGGGCTGAAGCTCGCGTCTTCATAGGTCAGGTGGGCATCGTTGACCCAGGTGTCGGTGCTGCGCTGCCAGCGCAGGTCGAGGCGCGTCTCGTCGGTCTTCTTCGTGGTGCCCCAGGCGGCGGTGTTCTGGTCGCGGATGTTGGTCTGCTCGTCTTCGTAGCGCAGCTTCACGTTGAGCTCGAAGAGGTTGCGGTCGTCGGGCGAGAAGTCGATCTTGCCGAACAGCAGGTCTTCGGTGAACGGCACCGCGACCGAGCCGAGCTGGCTGCGGAACTGCGCCGGCAGCTGCGCCGCGCTGATGTTCTGGCCCGGCGTCACCGTCTGCGGCGAATCGATGGTCTTGCGCTCGTAGGCGAGGAACCAGTGCATCTTGTTGATGACGATCGGCCCGCCCATCGCGATGCCGTACTGGTCGTCGCGCGACGGCGACTTGCCGCCGGCCGCGGTCTCGGCCGGCGTCGGCGCGCGCCAGGCCTCGCTGCTGTGGTCGATGAAGACCTCGCCATGGAACTCGTTGCCGCCCGACTTGGTGACCGCCGCCACCGCGGCACTGGAGAGCTGGTCGTACTCGGCCTTGTAGTTCTGCGTGATGACCTTGTATTCGCCGATCGCCGACTGCGGGAAGGGGTTGCCGCGGCTCGTGTCCTGGCCGGTGATGCCGCCCTGGATCACGTACTGCTTCTGGCCGATGCCGTCGATGAAGACGTTGATCGCCGAGCTGGTCTGCGCGCCGCCGCGCAGCTGCGGCTCGCCGTCGCCGTTGACCGAGACCGCGACGCCGGGCGCGATGTCGGCGAAGTTGAGGAAGTTGCGGTTCAGCTGCGGCAGCGCGTCGATCTGCTGCAGCGAGATGTTGGTGCCGACCTCGGAGTTGCGGTTGTCGCGCTGGCCGGTCACCACCACCGGCTGCAAGCTGTACTCCGGCTCGACATAGAGCGCGAGGTTCAGCGAGACGTTCTGGCCGATCGCGACGCTGATCATCTGCCCCGTGGTGCCGGTGCCGGGTGCCTTCGCGAGGATGCGGTAGGTGCCCGGCTGCAGGCCTTGCAGCACGTAGTTGCCGCTGGCGTTGCTGGTGGTGCGCATGACGAAGCCGTTCGCCACGTTGGTCGCGGTGATGCTGGTGTTGGGCGTGGCCGTGTCCTGCTGCGTGACGCTGCCGCGGATCGTCGCCGTGGCGAGCTGGGCGCACGCCGGGCCGGCCACCGCGGCCAGGATGGCGACGGCGAGCAGCGGGCGCGAGAACGGGAACGGCATGAAGCACTCTCTCCATCAAGGGCGGGACGATCGACGACACGGCGTGCCGGCTGCGGTTATAGCCGCGGACGAGGGGGCGTCAAGCCGGGGCGTTCCGGCAGTGGCACGAAAGTCGTGCGTACAGCGTCCCATTGTGGTGCGCCGGCGGTGGCGCGAACGTTGCTGCTGTTCCCTATCCCGCCATGAATTCAGAAAGCCTTCACCGCTCGACCGCCGACGACGCGCCCCAGCGCGTGATGAAGGTGCGGCGCGACTACAACAGCTGGGTTGCGCGCGAGACGATGGAAGACTACGCGCTGCGCTTCACGCCGCGCAGTTTCCGCAAATGGTCGGAGCTGCGGGTCGCGAACACCGCCTTCGGTGCGGCTTCCTTTCTGGTGCTCGAAGCCGTCGGAGCGACCTTGCTGGTCGAGTACGGCTTCGTCAACGCCTTCTGGGCGATCCTTGCGACCGGGCTGGTGATCTTCCTTGCCGGGCTGCCGATCAGCGTCTATGCCGCGCGCCACGGGCTGGATATGGACTTGCTGACGCGCGGCGCCGGCTTCGGCTACATCGGCTCGACCATCACCTCGCTGATCTACGCCTCGTTCACCTTCATCTTCTTCGCGCTCGAAGCGGCCATCATGGCCTATGCGCTGGAGCTGGCCTTCGACATCCCGCCCGCCTGGGGCTACCTGCTGTGCGCGCTGGTGGTGATCCCGCTGGTGACCCACGGCGTCACCGCGATCAGCCAGCTGCAGGTCTGGACGCAGCCGCTCTGGCTGGTGCTGCTGGTGCTGCCCTATGCCTACGTGTTCAAGGAGAACCCGGGCGTGCTGCACGAGCTGACGCGCTATGCCGGCCAAGACGGCAACGGCAAGCAGTTCGACCTGCTGCTCTTCGGCGCGGCGACGACCGTCGGCATCGCCCTGATCACGCAGATGGGCGAGCAGGCCGACTACCTGCGCTTCATGCCGGAAATGGAGCCCCCGGCCGCGGGCTTACCCACGGCCGGGGGCCGCCGTTTCGGTCGCTTGCGCTGGTGGGCCGGCGTGCTGATCGGCGGGCCGGGCTGGGTCGTGCTCGGCGTGGTCAAGATGCTCGGCGGCGCCTTGCTCGCCTACCTCGCGATCAGCCATTTCGTGCCGGAGGACCGGGCGGTCGACCCGAACCAGATGTACCTCGCGGCCTACGAGTACGTCTTCCCCGGCTACTACGGCTGGGCGGTCGCGGCGACGGCGTTGCTGGTGGCGGTGTCGCAGCTGAAGATCAACGTCACCAACGCTTACGCCGGCTCGCTCGCCTGGTCCAACTTCTTCGCCAGGCTGACGCACAGCCACCCGGGGCGCGTCGTCTGGGTGGTGTTCAACACCTTGATCGCGCTGATGCTGATGGAGCTGAACGTGTTCCAGGCGCTCGGCAGCGTGCTCGGGCTGTACTCGAACATCGCGATCGCTTGGATGATGGCCGTCGTTGCCGACCTGGTGATCAACAAGCCGCTCGGCCTCTCGCCCAAGGGCATCGAGTTCAAGCGTGCGCATCTGTACGACGTGAACCCGGTCGGCGTGGGCGCGATGGGCGCGGCCTCGCTGCTGGCCATCCTGGCCTACCTCGGGTTGATGGGGCCGATGGCGCAGGCCTTCTCGGCCTTGATCGCCTTGGTCACCGCCTTCGTCACCGCGCCGCTGATCGCCTGGGCCACGAAAGGCCGCTACTACATCGCGCGCGCGCCGGAGGCGAGCGGCGCCTATCTCGCCGCCCGCGTACAGCGCCGGTGCGTGATCTGCGAGCGCGAGTACGAGGGCGACGACATGGCCCATTGCCCGGCCTACCGCGGGCCGATCTGCTCGCTCTGCTGCTCGCTCGACGCACGCTGCGAAGACCTGTGCAAGCCGCAGGACGCACGTGCCGCGAAGCAGATGTCGGCCGTGCTGCGCACCCTGCTGCCGAAGATGGTCTGGCCCTACCTCGAGACCGGCCTCGGCCATTACCTGATACTGATGGCGGTGATCGTGCCGGCACTGGCCGGGGCCTGCAGCCTGGTCTACCACCATGAGCTGCGCCTGCTCGGCGCAGCCGGGCCGGAGCTGGCGCCGGCCCTGCGTCTCGGCTTCGTCAAGGCCTTCGCCGGCCTGCTGCTGATCAGCGGCATCGTCTGCTGGTGGCTGGTGCTGACGCACAAGAGCCGCCAGGTCGCGCAGGAGGAATCGAACCGGCAGACGCAACTGCTGGTGCGCGAGATCGACCTGCACCGCCGCACCGACGACGCGCTGCAGCTCGCCAAGCAGCAGGCCGATGCCGCGAACCAGGCGAAGACGCGCTACATCTCGACCATCAGCCACGAGCTGCGCACGCCGCTGAACAGCATCCTCGGCTATGCGCAGCTGCTGGACGAGGACCAGGCTATGCCGCCGCACCGCAAGCAGGCGGTCAGCGTGATCCTGCGCGGCGGCGACCACCTGCTCTCGCTGATCGAGGGCACGCTCGACATCGCGCGCATCGAAGGCGGCAAGCTGCGCCTCGATTCGCGGCCGCTACGCTTCCCCGATGCGGTGCAGCAGATCGTGCGCATGTTCGAACTCCAGGCTGCCGCCAAGGGCATTCATTTCCGCGCGACGGTCAGCCCCAGCCTGCCGGCCGTCGTGCGCGCCGACGAGAAGCGGCTGCGCCAGATCCTGATCAACGTGATCGGCAACGCGGTCAAGTTCACGACCGTCGGCAAGGTCGAGTTCCGCGTCAGCCATGCGCGCGAGATGGCCTTGTTCGAGATCGAGGACACCGGCCCGGGCATCGCCGCCGACGAGATCGACCGTGTCTTCGAGCCTTTCGCGCGAGGCGCCGGCGCGGCCGGGGCGATCGGCGGCACGGGCCTTGGCCTGACGATCGGCAAGATGCTGACCGATCTGATGGGCGGCGAGATGACGGTGACGAGCCAGCCGGGCCAGGGCAGCCTGTTCCGCGTGCGCCTCTTCCTGCCCGAGGTGCATGCACGGCTGGCCGAGCGCGAGCTGCCGAAGGCGGCGCGCATCGGCTACGCCGGTGCGCGCCGGCGGGTGCTGGTCGTCGACAACGAGGAGGTCGACCGATCGCTGCTCGCGAGCCGGCTCGAGCCGCTGGGCTTCGAAGTGGCGCAGGCCGCCTCGGGCCATGCCTGCCTGGCGCTGCTGCACGAATGGACGGAGCAGGGCGAATCCGCCGATGCGATCCTGATGGATCTGGCGATGCCCGGCATCGACGGCTGGGAAACCATCCGCCGCATCCGTGCCGGCCGGCTCAGCGCGGCGCCGATCGCGATCGTCTCGGCCAACGCCTTCGACCAGGGCCTGGACAACGATGCCGGCATCGCCTCGTCGGACTTCATCACCAAGCCCTTGCGCATGGGCGAGCTGCTCGATTGGTTGAGCCGCCGTCTGAAGCTCGAGTGGCTGGACGCGGCGCCGCCGCAGCCCCCGGCCGCGCCCGAGCTGCCGGCCGAGCCGCTGTCCTATCCTCCGGCGCCGCGGCTGCAGGCGCTCGACGAGATGATCGCGCTCGGCTACTTCCGCGGCATCGTCAAGCTGCTCGACCAGATCGAAGCCGAGGATGCGAGCCACGAAGCCTTCGTCGCCGTGATGCGCAAGCTGGCGCGCGAATTCCAGCTGGAGAGCATGACCGCCATCGTTCGCAAGGCACTGAATGAACATCCCGAACATCCCGCTGCCTGATCGATTGATCGACCGCAGCACCGCCGACGTGGTGCTGATCGTCGACGACGTGCCCGACAACCTCTCGCTGCTGCACGACGCGCTCGACGCCGCCGGCTACACCGTGCTGGTCGCGACCAGCGGCGAGAGCGCCCTGCTGCGCGCCGCACAGGCGGTGCCCGACATCGTGCTGCTCGACGCGGTGATGCCCGGCATGGACGGCTTCGAGGTCGCGCGCCGGCTGAAGGCTGGGCCGGATACCGCGCACATCCCGATCGTCTTCATGACCGGGCTCACCGAGACCGAACACGTGCTCGCCGCCTTCGAAGCCGGCGGCGTCGATTACGTGACCAAGCCGATCCGCCCGCAGGAAGTGCTGGCGCGCATGGTGGTGCACATGCAGAGCGCGCGCCAGGCGCGGCAGGCGCGCAACGCGCTCGATGCTTTCGGCCACGCGACGATGGCGATGCACATCGACGACGGCCGGCTCGTCTGGCAGACCGCGCTCGCGCGCAAGCTGATGCCGCAGTATTTCGACGCACCGGAAGGCCAGGTGCCCGACGAACTGCTGGCCTGGGCACGTGCGCAGTCGGCCGGCGGAGATGCTCCAGGCCCCGGCCGTGCGCCGCGCCCGCTGACCATCACCCGCGGCGCGCGCCAGCTCGTCGTCTCGCTGCAGGAGCGCACCAGCGACGACGACTGGCTGCTGGTGATGCGCGAGGTCAGCGACGCGGCGATCGTCGAGGAGATGATGCAGGCGCTGCGCCTGACGATGCGCGAGGCCGAGGTGCTGTACTGGGTCGTCAAGGGCAAGACCAACCGCGACATCGGCGACATCCTCGGCTCCAGCCCGGCCACGGTGAAGAAGCAGCTCGAACACGTCTACGTCAAGCTCGGGGTCGAGACGCGCACCGCGGCCGCCGGCCTGGCGATGGGCCGAGTGCGCAAGCTGGCAGCCTGAATCGCGAGCGGGTCCTTGCGCCGCCGTTGCTGGCCGGCACGCTGCGCGCCCGTCCGTATCAGCTCCCGGTCAAGAAGTCCAGCCGTTTGCCGAAATCGCGGCAGCCCCAGTGACTGTGCGCGCGGACCACCGCGCCATGGCATCAGCCGCAGCGCCGGGGGTTATTGCCTTCACCGCTGGGAAACGAACATGACTCTGAATGATCTGAGGATCTCGACGCGCCTCGCTGCAGGCTTTGCGGTGATGGCCGCGCTGATCGTGGTGGTGGGCGCGATGTCCATCGCCAAGGTGACCAGCATCGACGATGAGTTCCGGCTCGCGCTGGAAGACCGCTATCCGAAGGTCAAGGCCTTCCAGACCATCAAGGCCAACAATGAACGTGTTGCGCGTGCCATGCGCGACTTGTTCATCATGACCGACCCGGCCGATCTGCAGGCGCAGTACGAGAGCATCGCCGAGGCCTCCAAGTCGACCGCGGCGACGGTGGAAAAGCTGGAGAAGATCGTGAGCACGCCCAAAGGCATCGAGGGCCTGAAGAAGCTGAATGAAGCGCGGCTGGCCTATCGCGCACAGCGCGACAAGGTGCTCGAGATGCTCAAGTCCGGCCAGGTGACCTTGGCCAAGGGTGCGTTACTGAAGGAGGTGCGCCCGGCGCAGCTGGCCTACATGGCGGTGACCGACGAAATGATCGCGCTCGGCGACAAGCTGATGGCCGATTCGGCCGCGCAATCCGCGGCGCAGGCCCGCGAAGCCAAGCTCGAGGTCGGCATCTTCATCGGGCTCGCGCTGCTGATCGCCGCGGGCATGGGCTGGTGGCTGATCCGCTCGACGACGCGCCCGCTGAACCAGGCGGTCGGCATCGCGCGCAGCGTCGCGGCCGGCGATCTGGCGATCGAATTCGACGCCCGCGGCACCAACGAGACGGCGCAGCTGCTCTCGGCTCTGCACGAGATGAAGACACGGCTGGCGAGCATCGTCGGCGGCGTGCGCGCGAACGCCGAAGGCGTGGCCACGGCCTCGTCGCAGATCGCCGTCGGCAACAACGACTTGTCATCGCGCACCGAGCAGCAGGCCAGTGCGCTGCAGCAGACTGCGGCTTCGATGGATCAGCTCGGCAGCACGGTGCGCGCGAATGCCGACAGCGCCCGCGCCGCGAACCAGCTTGCGCTCGCCTCCTCCGACGTGGCGGCGAACGGCGGCCGTGCGGTGGCCCAGGTGGTCGAGACGATGAAGGGCATCAGCGAAAGCTCGAAGAAGATCGCCGACATCATCGGCGTGATCGACGGCATCGCCTTCCAGACCAATATCCTGGCGCTGAACGCCGCGGTCGAGGCCGCGCGGGCCGGCGAGCAGGGCCGGGGCTTCGCGGTGGTGGCGGGCGAGGTGCGCCTGCTGGCGCAGCGCACCGCCGAGGCGGCCAAGGAGATCAAGGGCCTGATCAGCCAGAGCGTGCAGCGCGTCGAGCAGGGGACGGCCCAGGTCGACCAGGCCGGCGCCACGATCGACGAGGTGGTGCAGTCGATCCGCCGCGTCACCGATATCGTGGGCGAGATCAGCGCCGCCAACAGCCTGCAGAGCGACGGTGTTTCGCAGGTCGGGCAGGCGGTCAGCCAGATGGATCGGGTGACGCAGCAGAACGCGGCGCTCGTCGAGGAATCCGCGGCGGCGGCCGAGAGCCTGAAACACCAGGCGCGAGAGCTGGTGGAAGCGGTGTCGGTCTTCAAGCTGGCCGGGCGCGGCCTGCGGCCGGCGATGGCCTGAGCGCCGGTTCGACGGACCTGTCGTTACAACCTGTCGCGAAGACGTTGCAACCAAACCGCACTTCCGAGCGTTCTAAAGAGGCGTCGCTGGACGACGAAGAACGAATCAGGAGTGCGACATGGATACGACAAACTCTCTCCCCGGCAGTCCGGGGGCCGCTGCGCCGAATTCGCTGAAGCGCAATGGCTTGCTGGCCGCCGGTGGCGCCGCGCTGGTGGCAGTCGGGCTCGCAGCCGGCCTGACGCTGCGCTCGGCGCCGAACGCGTCGGCCCCTGAGCCGGCGGCGACGGCGGCTCAGACCACGGCGCCGGGCGCCACGCCAGCACCTGCCACGGCGCCGGTCGTTGCGTCGACGATGCTTGCCAACGACGGCGTGGCGCCGCCGCAGCCTGCGGCGCCGACCCAGCCGGCGGCTCCCGTGCAAGCCCAGGCGCCCGACCCTGCGCCTGCCGCGGCCCCCGCGCCGGCCCCCGCGCCCCGCCATACGGCGCGAAATACCTCGCGGCAGGCGTATGCGGCGGCCGCTTGCACGCAATGCGGCACGGTCGAGGCGGTGCATGCGGTGAAGGTCAAGGGCCAGGGCTCGGGTGTCGGTGCGGTCGCCGGCGGCGTGCTCGGGGGCGCCCTGGCCAACCAGATGGGCCACGGCAACGGCAAGGCAGCGCTGACCGTGCTGGGCGCCGTCGGCGGGGCGTTCGGCGGCAACGAAGTCGAAAAACACGTGCGCGCGACGACGGCCTACGACGTCACCGTCCGCATGCAGGACGGCAGCGTGCGCACCGTGCGCCAGCAGAGCGCGCCGGCGATCGGCGAACGGGTGCTGGTCGAGGGCGATACGCTGCGGCCGGATCAGCGCGGAGGCTGAGCGGCGCGCTCAGGGCATCATGCGGAGTGACGCCACTCACTCCGCGATTGCCCCTACATGAGCTCGCCACTGACCGCCGAACTGCGCACGCACATCGATTCCATGCTGGCCAGCGGCCGGCGCCATCTGCTCGGCCTCGTCGGCGCGCCCGGCTCGGGCAAGTCGACCATCGCCGATGCGCTGCTCGAGGCCTACCCCGGGCAAGTCTGCGTCGTGCCGATGGATGGTTATCACCTTGCGAACAGCGAACTCGCGCGCCTCGGGCGCGCCGATCGCAAGGGCGCGCAGGACACCTTCGACAGCGCCGGCTTCGTCGCGCTGCTGAAGCGCTTGCGGCAGCAGACGGCGGATGAAATCGTCTATGCACCGGAGTTCCATCGCGAGATCGAAGAGGCCATTGCCGGCGCGATCGCGGTCGATCCGCGAACGCCGCTGATCGTCACGGAAGGGCTCTACCTGCTGATCGACCATGGGCACTGGGCGCAGATCCGCGGCCAGCTCGACGAGATCTGGTACGTCGACATCGACGATGCGCTGCGCTACGAGCGGCTGCTCGCGCGCCACATGCGCTACGGCCGCAGCCGCGAGGCCGCGGCGGCATGGATCGCGCATACCGACGAGCCGAATGCCAGGCTGGTGGCAGCGACGAAGGGGCGGGCGGACCGGGTCGTGGTGCTGCCGGGTTGAGGCCGCCGCCTGCCGCGGAACGAAAGTTCCTCGCACGCATCGATCGTATTTTCACATTGCGGTATGGCATTCCGCGGAGAATGCCCATTGATGGCGGCCGCGAGGTGGGTGGTCCACACTCGGTCGCTCCACTTCACATAGAGCCCAAGGGAGCCGCCGTGAGCCGCCTGCAGAAGCCCGCCCCTCCACCCGACCGTGCCGCCGCGCTCGAACAGTACCGCCGCCGCGCCGATCTCTACGACCTCGAGCTGCAGCTGCTCGAGCCGGTGCGCCGAGAGGCGATCGCGCGGCTCGCGCCGCGCCGCGGCGAGGTGGTGCTCGATGTCGGCTGCGGCACCGGCATGAGCCTGCCGATGCTGCGTGACGGCGTCGGCGCGCGCGGCCGGATCCTCGGCATCGAGCAGAGCCCGGACATGATCGCGAAAGCGCGCCAGCGCGTCGCGCAGCACGCCTGGCGCAACGTCGACCTGCTGTGCTCGCCGGTCGAGTCGGCCAGCATCCCGGTGATCGCCGACGCGGCGATCTTCCATTTCACGCATGACATCGTGCGCCGCGACGACGCCCTCACCAACGTGATGGAGCATCTGAAGCCGGGTGCGCGCGTGATCTCCGCCGGCCTGAAATGGGCGCCGCCCTGGGCGGTGCTGACCAACCTCTTCGTGCTGCCCGCGGCGCTGCATTCGGTGACTTCATTCGAAGGCCTGCTGGAGCCATGGAGCATGCTGGCCGGCTTCCTCGGCGGCTTCAGGGTCGACAGCTTGATGGCGGGCGGCGTCTACATCGCGAGCGGGACCTTGGCGCGGCCCTGATCGGCTCGCAGGGCATCCGGCTCCAGGCTGGCCGGCCCATCGCGATCAGCGAGGCTTCGGCTTCCTCCCGCCGGCTGCAGGCGCGGCGTACACCACTGCCGCGGCCTCGCGCAGCACCGCCAAGGTCTCCGCCGCGCCGCGCGACAGCCCATGCCCGCGGCGCATGATGATGCCGAAGGAATCCATGCGCACGCCCAGATCGATCGGCAGAACGCGCAGCATGCCGGCGTCGCAATAGGGCCGCACCACTTCCTGCGGCAGCGCCACCAGCATGTCGGTGCGGCGCAGCAGGTTGGTGGTCATCGGCAGCGACGAGGTCTCGACGATCTTCTGCGGCAGGCTCAGGCCACGCTGCAGGAACATCGCGTTCAGGCGCTCGCGCACGATGCTCGCGGCCGGCGGGAAGATCCAGGTGTGCTCGACCAGGTCTTCGATGCCGAGCCTGCGCTGCTTGGCGAGCGGGTGCTGCGGCCGCGCGATCAGGCTGTGCGGCTCCTCGGCCAGCGCCTCGAAGTCGAGGCCGGCCGCATCGTCCGGATCGAGGATGCGGCCGATCACGATGTCGAGCTGGCCTTCGAGCAGCTTCGCGACGAGCGTGCGGCTGTAGTCCATCTGCACGCTGACGATCATCTGCGGATGGCGCTGCTCGAGCATCGAGATGGCCATCGGCACGAGATCGGTGCAGGGGCTCATCACGGTGCCGATCGAGACACGATAGAGCCGGCCCTGCTTCAGCGCGTCGACCTCCTCCTGCGCGCGCCGCATCTCCGACAGCACCGAATGGGCGTGGCGCACGAGGATCTCGCCGTACGCGGTGGGCTCGACGCCGCGGGCGTGGCGCTCGAACAAGGCCACGCCGAGGAACTCCTCCAGCTCCCGCAACAGCTTCGACGCGGCCGGCTGGCTGATGCCGACCGCCTCGGCCGCGCGCAGCACCGAGCGCTCGCGATCGAGGTGCGCCAGCAGCGCCAGCTGCCGTGTCTTGATGCGCGTGCTGGGGAGGGCGGGAAGGACGGCCGACATCCGGATTAACGCTTAGGAGCTATATCGAACCAGTATAGATACCTTGATAATTTTCATTTGTACGGAATACCCTGGGCCACTACTCTTCCGGTCATGACCTGGCCCACACAACTCCCCCTGATCGCGATCCTGCGCGGCATCCGGCCCGACGAGGCCGTCGCTCACGTCGAGGCGCTGATCGATGCCGGCTTCGATGCGATCGAGATCCCGCTGAATTCGCCCGACTGGCAGACGAGCATCCGCGATGTCGCCGCGCGCTTCGGCACGAAGGCGCTGATCGGCGGCGGCACCGTGCTGCAGCCCGGGCAGGCCGATGCGCTGGCCGATGCCGGCGGCAAGCTGGTCGTCACGCCGAACACGCGGCCTTCGCTGATCTCGCATGCCGTGCGGCGCGGCATGCTCGTCGCGGCCGGCTTCGCCACCGCGAGCGAAGCCTTCGACGCGCTCGACGCCGGCGCCCAGGCGCTGAAGCTCTTCCCCGCGACGACCTACGGCGCGGCCCATGTGAAGGCCTTGCGCGCAGTGCTGCCGCCGGTGCCGCTGTTCGCGGTCGGCGGCATCACGCCGGCGAATCTGGCCGAGTACATGCGTGCCGGCTGCATCGGCGCCGGGCTCGGCAGCGATCTCTACAAGCCCGGGCAGGATGTCGCCCGCACCACGCAGATGGCGCGTGCCTTCGTCGCCGCCTACCGGGAGGCGAAGACATGAAGATCACCCGCATGACGACCTACCGCGTCGCGCCGCGCTGGATGTTCCTGAAGGTCGAGACCGACGAAGGCATCACCGGCTGGGGCGAGCCGGTGATCGAGGGCCGCGCGCGCACCGTCGAGGCGGCGGTGCTCGAATTCGCGCAGGACCTGATCGGCAAGGACCCGACGCGCATCAACGACCTGTGGCAGACGATGTACCGCAGCAATTTCTACCGCGGCGGTCCGATCCTGATGAGCGCGATCGCCGGCATCGACCAGGCGCTGTGGGACATCAAGGGCAAGGCGCTCGGCGTGCCGGTCTACGAGCTGCTCGGCGGCAAGGTGCGCGACCGCATGAAGGTCTACAGCTGGGTCGGCGGCGACCGGCCGGGCGACATCGTCGACCACATGCGCCGGCTGATGGAAGGCGGCTTCGATACCTTCAAGCTGAACGGCACCGAGGAGATGGCGATGCTCGACACGCCGCGCGCCGTCGACGTCGCGGTGAAGAAGATCGCCGAGGTGCACGAGGCGCTCGGCACCTCGATCAGCTTCGGGCTCGACTTCCATGGCCGGGTGGCCGCGCCGATGGCCAAGGTGCTGCTGCGCGAGCTGGAGCCGTACCGGCCCTTGTTCGTCGAGGAGCCGGTGCTGGCCGAGCAGGCGGAGTACTACCCGCGGCTCGCGGCGTCGACCTCGATCCCGTTGGCGGCCGGCGAGCGCATGTACTCGCGCTTCGAGTTCAAGCGCGTGCTGGAGGCGGGCGGCATCTCGATCCTGCAGCCCGACCTGTCGCATGCCGGCGGCATCACCGAGTGCCACAAGATCGCCGCGATGGCCGAGGCCTACGACGTGGCCCTGGCGCCGCATTGCCCGCTCGGGCCGGTGGCGCTCGCGGCCTGCCTGCAAGTCGACTTCGTCTCGCACAACGCGGTGCTGCAGGAACAGAGCATGGGCATCCACTACAACCGGGGCGCCGAGCTGCTGGACTATGTGATCAACAAGCAGGACTTCCACATCGAAGGCGGCTCGATGGCCGCGCCGGTGAAGCCGGGGCTGGGCGTGGAGATCGATGAAGAGCGCGTGATCGCGGCGAGCAAGGTGGCGCCGGATTGGCGCAATCCCGTCTGGCGGCACGCCGACGGCAGCGTCGCGGAGTGGTAAATGTCGGCCCCAAGACGCCTGCGGCGTCGCCCCCCGAGGGGAGCTCGGGCCGCTTGGGGCGGCCCGGCGCAGGCCCGAGATCGGCGCGACCCTGAACCTTGATCGTGCCCTCGCACGACATCTCATAACACGAGGAGGCAAGCATGTCAGGCATCACCCTCAGCCGTGTCTGCAAGAGCTACGGCAACGGCATCGAAGTCATCCGCAACGTCGACCTCGAGATCGCGCAGGGCGAGTTCTGCGTCTTCGTCGGACCCTCCGGCTGCGGCAAGTCCACCCTGCTGCGCATGATCGCCGGCCTCGAGGAGATCAGCTCGGGCGAGCTGAGGATCGGCGGGCAGGTGATGAACCACGTCGCCTCGGCGCAGCGCGGCGTCGCGATGGTGTTCCAGAGCTACGCGCTCTTCCCGCACATGACGGTGCGCCAGAACCTCGGCTTCGGCTTGTCGCTCGCCAAGGTCGACAAGGCGGTGATCAACGAGAAGGTCGCCGCCGCCGCGAAGGTGCTGCAGCTCGAGCACCTGCTCGACCGGCATCCGAAGGCGCTCTCCGGCGGCCAGCGCCAGCGCGTCGCGATCGGCCGCGCGATCGTGCGCGAGCCGGGCGTCTTCCTGTTCGACGAGCCGCTCTCCAACCTCGACGCGGCGCTGCGCGTGCAAACTCGTTTCGAGATTGCGAAGATCCACCGCGACTTCGGCCGTGCCTCCACCGTCTACGTCACGCACGACCAGGTCGAGGCGATGACCCTGGCCGACCGCATCCTGCTGCTGAACGCCGGCGAGGCCGTCAAGCGCGAGGGCAGCGTGGCCCAATGCGGCGCGCCGCTGGAGCTCTACCACCGGCCGCGCAACCTCTTCGTCGCCGGTTTCATCGGCTCGCCGAGGATGAATTTCCTGCCCGCCAAGCTGCTGTCGGCACGCCCCGGTTCGGCGCGTGTGCAGCTGGCAAGCGGCGAGCAGCTCGATGCCGCGGTCGAGGCGCAAAACCTCGCTCCCGGCGCGCCGCTGACGATCGGCATCCGACCCGAGGACGCGCTGATCGGCAGCCAGACACAAAGCCTGGTGCGCGAGGTGCAGTGGCAGGAGCGGCTGGGCGAGACCACCTATCTCTACCTGCGCACCGCCGACGAGACCGATCCCTTCGTCGTCAAGGCGCCCGGCAACCTGCATGCGAGCGCAGGGCAGCGCGTGGCGGTCGCGGTGCCGTTCGAATCGCTGCACGTCTTCGATGCGCAGGGCCATGCGCTCGAACGCTGCGTGCAGGACAGCGACCTGCCCGTCCCCCAAGCCGCCTGATCCCCAGAGCAAGAACCATCATGCAACTCGGCGTTTGCTACTACCCCGAACAATGGCCCGCCGACTGGTGGGCCGACGATGCGCGCCGCATGCGCGAGATGGGCATCCGCTGGGTGCGCATCGCCGAATTCGCGTGGAGCGTGATCGAGCCCGCACCCGGCCGGCTCGACTGGGACTGGCTCGACCGCGCCGTCGAAACGCTGCATGCCGAAGGCTTGAAGGTGGTGATGGGCACGCCCACCGCGACGCCGCCGAAGTGGCTGGTCGACGCTCACCCCGAGATCCTCGCGATCGATGCCCAGGGCCAGGCGCGCGGCTTCGGCTCGCGCCGCCACTACTGCTTCTCGAGCCCGGTCTATCGCGAGCAATCGGTGCGCATCGTGCGGCTGATGGCCGAGCGTTATGGCCGGCACCCGGCCATCGCGGCCTGGCAGACCGACAACGAATACGGCTGCCACGACACCGTGCTGAGCTACTCGTCCGCCGCGCGCGAGGCCTTTCGCGGCTGGCTGGCGCGGCGCTACGGCACCATAGAGGCACTGAACCGCGCCTGGGGCACGGTCTTCTGGAGCCAGTGCTACGGCAGCTTCGAAGCGGTCGATGCGCCGGTCGGCACCGTCACCGAAGCCAACCCCGCGCACCGGCTCGACTACCGGCGCTTCGCCTCCGATGAAGTCGTGGCCTACAACCGTGCCCAGGTCGAGATCATCCGCGCGCTCTCGCCCGGCCGGCCGGTGGCGCACAACTACATGGGCTTCTTCACCGAGTTCGATCACCACGCGGTGTCGAAGGACCTGGACATCGCGAGCTGGGACAGCTACCCGCTCGGCTTCACGCAGGAGCAGCGCGCCGGCCTCTCCGAGGCCGAGAAACGCCGCTGGCTGCGCACCGGCCATCCCGATGTCCCGGCCTTCCATCACGACCTCTACCGCGGCATGTGCCACGGCCGCTGGTGGGTGATGGAGCAGCAGCCCGGCCCGGTCAACTGGGCGCCGTGGAACCCCGCGCCGGAAGACGGCATGGTGCGTGTCTGGACCTGGCAGGCCTTCGCGCATGGTGCCGAGGTGGTGAGCTATTTCCGCTGGCGCCAGGTGCGCTATGCGCAGGAGCAGATGCATGCCGGCCTGCACCGGCCCGATCGCTCGATCGACCAGGGCGGGCTCGAAGCCATGCAGGTCGGCGAGGAGCTGAAGGCCGTCGGCCGTGCGACCGGACTCGCCGCCCTGAAGGTGACGGCGCGGGTCGCGCTTCTGTTCGACTATGACACGCACTGGATCGGCCAGACTCAGCCGCAGGGCGCGGACTACAGCGTGATCCAGGAGTGTTTCCGTGCCTACAGCGCGCTGCGCGGGCTGGCGCTGGATGTCGACGTGCTGCCGTCGAATGCCAGCCTCGAAGGCTATGCCTTGATCGTGCTGCCGGCGCAGTTGCACGTCAGCGCCGAGCTGGCGGCAGCGCTGGCCGCGAGCCCCGCGCAGATCGTCGTCGGAGCGCGCGGCGGCTCGAAGACGAGCCGCCTCTCGATCGCCCGGCCGCTGCCGCCGGGGCGGCTCGCGGCGTTGCTCGGCCTGAGCGTGCAGCGTGTCGAATCCTTGCCGCCGGGCTTCGTCGAAACGGCCCGCCTCGGCGAAACCGAGATCCGGATGCAGCGCTGGCGCGAGCGGCTGGACTGCACGGCCGCGCAGGTGGAGGCCGCCTATGCCGACGGCAGCCCGGCGGTCACCCGCCACGGCCGTGCGCGCTACCTGGCCGGGAGCCCGGATGCGGCGGGCTGGTCGACCGTGCTGGCGCGGGCCGCCGGCGATGCCGGCCTGCCTGTCCAGGTGCTCGACGACCGCCTGCGCGTGAGCCGCATCGGCGCGTTGACCGTCGCCTTCAATTTCGGCGATTCGGCGCTCGACTGGGCGCCGGCCGAACCTGCCGACGTGCTGCTCGGCGGACCGAGGCTGGCGCCGCGCGGAGTCTCGATCTGGCAATCCGGCAAGCGCTGATTTTTCTGACCCATGCGTCGCGACGACGCACGACAACTCACCGAGGAGACAAATCCATGCCCATCCCCCAACCCCTGTCCCGCTTCGCGCTGGCCGCGTTGATGGGAGCCGTCTTCACGGCGGCCCATGCCGGCGACCTGGTGCTCAACACCGATGCCTCCGACCCGGCGCCGAAGGCCGCGTTCGACGCGCTGGTCAAGGGCTTCGAGGCCGAGAACCCGGGCATCAAGGTCAAGCTCAACACCTTCGACCATGAAGGCTTCAAGACCTCGATCCGCAACTTCCTGTCGGCCGAATCGCCCGACCTCGTCACCTGGTACGCCGGCAATCGCATGGCGCCGTTCGTCAACGCCGGCCTGTTCGACGACGTGACCGACGTCTGGACCAAGGAGGGACTCGCCGACAAGCTGAAGTCCGCCGATTCGTCGATGACGATCAACGGCAAGAAGTGGGGCATGCCCTACTCGTACTACCAATGGGGCATCTACTACCGCAAGGACATCTTCGCGAAGCTGGGCATCGCCGAGCCGAAGACCTGGAAGGAGCTGGTCGATGCCTGCGCCAAGCTGAAGGCCGCGAAGATCACGCCGATCGCGATCGGCACCAAGCAGTCCTGGCCCACGGCCGGCTGGTTCGACTACCTCGACCTGCGCATCAACGGCTACGAGTTCCACATGGAACTGACGGCCGGCAAGGTGGCCTACACCGACAAGCGCGTGGCAGCCGTCTTCGACAAGTGGGACGAGCTGGTCAAGCCCGGCTACTTCCTCGCGAACCACCCGTCCTACATGTGGCAGGAGGCCTTGCCGTCGTTCGTGAAGGGCGAGTCCGCGATGTACCTGATGGGCAACTTCCTGGTCGCGCCGATGAAGGAAGCGGGGCTGAAGGAGGAGCAGGTCGGCTTCATGGTCTTCCCGACGATCACCCCCGGCGTGCCGCGCTCGGAAGATGCGCCGACCGAGATCGTCGCGATTCCGGCCAAGGCCAAGAACAAGGCCGACGCGCGCAAGTTCCTGGTCTATCTGTCGAAGGCCTCGACGCAGGCGAAGGTGAACGAGATCCTGCAGCAGCTGCCCGTCAACAAGGACGCGCCGCTGCCCACCGATCCCTACCTGAAGGCCGGGTTCGCGATGCTGTCGACGGCCCATGCGCTGGCGCAGTTCTATGACCGCGACGCCTCGCCCGAGATGGCCAAGGCGGGCATGGACGGGTTCCAGCGCTACATGCTGAAGCCGGAAGAGCGCGAAGAGATCCTGAAGCGGCTCGAACAGGTGAGAGGACGGATCTACAAGTAGGTCCCCGTTCGAGCCTCCGTCCTTGCCCAGTCCTGCCGCAGGGCTGGCCCGGACGGGCTGTTCCTTCGATCCGCGGGAGAAACACATCATGTCGGCCCCTCGATCCGCGCTGGCCGTCCGGCCGCCGCAACCCATCATCCCCGCAGGCTGGTGGGCACGCCACCAGCGCAGCCTGGCGCCCTGGCTCTTCCTGGCGCCGGCGATGCTGGCCTTTCTGCTCTACGTGATCGCGCCGATCTTCCAGTCGATCGCGATCAGCTTCACCGAGTGGGACGGTCTGAAGGAGGCCAGGTTCATCGGCCTCGCCAACTACGTCGAGCTGTCGCACGATCCGGACTTCCGCACCGCGCTGGTCAACAACGTTGTCTGGCTCGTCGGCTACCTGTTCGCGATCCCGCTCGGCCTGGCGCTGGCGCTGTTCCTGAACCAATCCGTGTTCGGCATTCGGCTGGTGAAGTCGATGTTCTTCTTCCCGTTCGTGATCTCGCAGGTCGTGATCGGGCTGGTCTTCAGCTGGTTCTACGATCCGACCAACGGCCTGCTCTTCCACGTGCTGCACTTCCTCGGCATCCCGCCGGTGGCCGTGCTGTCGGACGAGCGGCTCGTGACCTACGGCATCGTCGTCGCCGGCCTCTATCCGCAGATCGCGTATTGCATGATCCTGTACCTCACCGGCCTCAATAACGTGCGGCCGGATCTGATCGAAGCCGCGCGGCTCGAAGGCGCCAAGGGCTGGAGCCTGTTGTGGCACGTGATCCTGCCGCAGCTGCGGCCCGCGACCTTCATCGCGGTGGTGGTCACGGTGGTCGGCTCGCTGCGCAGCTTCGACATGATCTCGATCATGACGCAGGGCGGGCCCTATGGATCGTCGAGAGTGCTGGCGTACTACATGTACGAGCAGGCGCTGAGCGAATACGGCTACCGCATGGGCTACGGCACCGCGATCGCGACCGTGCTGTTCCTGATCATGCTGGTCTACATCAGCTTCGTGCTGGTGCGGATCTGGCGCCAGGAAAAGGAGCTTTGACGCCATGTTTCCCACCCCTATCGAGCGGGCCTCGCCGCCCGTCCAGATCCTCTACAAGGCCGCGCTGCCGATCGCGCTGCTCGTCTGGCTCGCGCCGATCATCGCGGTTGCGCTGACCTCGATCCGCGGCCAGGCGGACCTGACCAGCGGCAACTACTGGGGCCTTCCGACGCAGTGGAAGATCGCCGAGAACTACGCCGCCGTCTTCACGAACACGCCGATCCTGCACTACATCGGCAACAGCTTCCTGGTGACGATCCCGACCGTGATCGGCGCGGTCGCGCTCAGCTGCCTCGCCGGCTTCGCGCTCGGCATCTACCGCTTCAGGTTCAACCTGCTGGTGTTCTTCATCTTCGTCGGCGGGAACTTCGTGCCGTTCCAGATCCTGATGGTGCCGGTGCGCGACCTGAGCCTGAAGCTCGGCCTCTACGACACGGTGACCGGCCTGGTGCTGTTCCACGTCGCGTTCCAGACGGGCTTCTGCACCTTCTTCATGCGCAACTTCATCCGCGAACTGCCGTCCGAGCTGATCGATGCGGCGCGGGTCGAAGGTGCGAGCGAGTTCCAGATCTTCTGGCGCGTCGTGCTGCCGCTGGTGCGGCCGGCGGTGGCGGCGCTGGCGGTGCTGATCTTCACCTTCATCTGGAACGACTACTTCTGGGCCACGGTGCTGATCCAGGGCGACCATGCGATGCCGGTGACCGGCGGGCTGAAGACCTTGAACGGGCAGTGGGTCGCGCAATGGCAGCTGGTCTCGGCCGGTTCCATCGGCGCGGCCTTGCCGCCGGTGGTGATCTTCTTCCTGATGCAAAAGCACTTCATCGCCGGCTTGACGATGGGTGCGACCAAGGGCTGAACAAGGAATGAGCGACTCCGCATTGCCGGTGTTGTCGGGGCAGGGGTGCCTGCAGGCGCTGCATCTGCCGCGTTTGCCGCCAGAATCCGCCGTCGTCATTGGACTGAGGGCCTTGCCATGATCGCAATCGACTGGGGCACGAGCAGCTTCCGCGCCTATCGGCTGGAGAATGCCGACGGCGCGGTGCTGGAGCAGCGCAGCGCCGCGGCCGGCCTGCTGGCCTGCCAGGGCGTTTTCGAGACCGTGCTCGCCGAACAGCTGGCGGGGTGGGATGACGAGCCGCTGGTGCTGATGGCCGGCATGATCGGCAGCCGCAACGGCTGGCACGAGGTGCCCTACGTCAGCTGCCCGGCGGGCTTCGAGCAGGTCGCCGCCGGCATGCTTGAAGTCTCCGCGGCCAGCCTGCCCGGCCGCCGCATCTTCATCGCGCCGGGCTTGAGCGACCGCCCCGCCGGCGGCCTGCCCGAGGTGATGCGCGGCGAGGAGACGCAGCTGATCGGCCTGCTGGGTCAGCTGGAGGGCCCCGGGCCGCACACGCTGTGCCTGCCCGGCACGCACAGCAAGTGGGCGACGATCGAGGCCGGCCGCATCACTTCCTTCCACACCGCGATGACCGGCGAGCTGTATGCGGTGCTGAGCCAGCACAGCCTGCTCGGCGCGCTGATGAATCGCGATGCCGATGCGCAGGTCGACGACGAGGCCGCGTTCGGGCTCGGCGTCGCGACCAGCCGCCGGCCAGGCGGCCTGCTCAACCACTTGTTCAGCGTGCGCGCGCGTGGCCTCTTCGGCGAGCTCTCGGCGACGCAGCTGCCGTCCTATCTCTCCGGCCTGCTGGTCGGCCATGAACTGCAAGGCCTGCTCGCGACCGCGCGGCGCGTGCATCTGATCGGCGGCGAAGCCCTGACCCGCCGCTACAAGCGCGCGCTCGCCTTGCACGGCATCGAAGCCGTGACGCACGGCGAAGCGCTGACCGCGCACGGCCTGCACCGGCTGGCGCGTGCTGGCAAACTGATTCCCTGAACCCCCAACGGACATACGAGACATGACTTCATTCGCCCGTTACCCGAGCCTCGAAGGCCGCGTCGTCTTCATCAGCGGCGGCACCACCGGCATCGGCACTTCGTTCGTCGAGCAATTCCATGCGCAGGGCGCCAAGGTCGGCTTCATCGGCCGCAACGCGGGCGCTGCGAAAGAGCTGCTCGACAAGATCGCCGCTGCGTCGCCCGGCCTGCCGCCGCCGCTTTTCATGCCTTGCGACGTGACCGACATCGAAGCCCTGCGCGCCGCGATCGCACAGACGCGCGAGGCCTTCGGCCCGATCGGCGCGCTGGTCAACAACGCAGCGAATGATCAGCGCCACACGGTCGAGGAAGTGACGCCCGACTTCTGGGACCAGTGCATGGCGGTGAACCTGCGGCATCAGTTCTTCGCGGCGCAGGCCGTCGTCGACGACATGACGAAGCTCGGCATCGGCTCGATCATCAACCTCGGCTCGATCAGCTGGATGATCAAGGGCGCCGGCTACCCGGCCTATGCCACGACCAAGGCGGCGATCCAGGGCCTGACGCGTTCGCTCGCCAAGGACCTCGGCAAGCGCAATATCCGCGTGAATACGCTGGTGCCGGGCTGGGTGATGACCGAAAAGCAGCTGCGCCTGTGGGTCACGCCGGAGTCCGAGAAGGCCATCGACGACAACCAGTGCCTGCCGGGCCGGCTGATGTCGGAGGACATCGCGCAGATGGCCTTGTTCCTCGCGGCCGACGATTCGCGCATGTGCACCGCACAGGACTTCATCGTCGACGCGGGCTGGGCTTGAGTCGGCCAGCCTCGGCGCGCCGAGGCGCCCTCAGTCGAACGCCTCCGCCGCCGCGCCCCCGAACTCGGTCGGCACCGGCTGCCCCTTCTTCTTCGCCTTCTCGATCGCTGCGGCATGGTTCATGTCCGCCGGGATGAACTGCACCGCCTTGCCCGCTTGTTTCGCGACGCGCAATTCGTCCCGCGCCACCTCGCCGCCGCCGATCGCGACCAGCACGTCGCTGTTCTCGACCATCGCGGCCGAGGTCGGTGACAGCTGCGTCGTGCCGGGCAGGAAGCCGCCCCAGCTGCCGTCCTTCACGAAGAACACGTAGTCGACGCAGCGGGCCAGCGGCACCTGGTTGTCGCGCGCTTCGGTCGAGACGATGCCGGTGGTGGTGAAGCCCTTGCGCTTGGCGATGTCGTAGACCGCGCCGATGCCCTCCAGGGTCGCGCCGATGTTGACCAGGGTGTCGCGCGGGTCGGCCTGGTCGAGCACCTTCGTGGCCTCGCTCAGCATGCGCGCCTCGTCTTCATAGCCTGCGCCGGAATAGCCGAAGAAGCTCAGCACCTTCATCTGGCGCGCCTGGAAGAATGTGCGGATCTCGCTCGGGCTGGCTTCGCGCACCACCGAAGGCGGGCAGGGCGTGCTGCCGCCGTCCTGGGCGACGACCTGCTGCGAAACCAGGCCGAGACCGATCATCAGGCTGCCGAAAATGTTCATGTGTCCTGCTCGCTTCTGAGAGGGCGCATGCTAAGCCGCCGCCGATCCCCCGTCCAACGACGTGGGCGAGCGCCGATCCAGACGCTGTGCGGCCGCAATGCGCGCTCTGCGCCGTGTCATCCGCGGTCGCTGCCAGGGCCTTGCCGGACAGCACCTGCGGCGGCCTACACTGGCCCTCCACCCGATCCGGGCGAACTCGTTGGGAGTCGCCCCGGCCCCGTCAGAGGAGAAGGGTCAACGACGATGTTCGACATCGCAGCTCGGGCCGTCTGCCGGCTCATCCTGATCATGCTGGCGGGCGCGCTTTGCGGCTGGCCCTTCGGCGCTGCGTGGGCGCAGGCGGCGGACGGCAAGCCGGTGCAGCATCTGCGCGTCGTCGGCGGGCTGGCCGGCGTCAACCAGTACACCCGCCATGAAGAACCCTTCTGGACGCGTACGCTGCCGCGCCTCAGCCACGGCAGCGCGACCGCCGAGATCGTGCCCTTCGATCGGGCCGGCATCCGCGGCCAGGAGATGCTGCGCCTGGTGCAGCTCGGCGCGGTCCCGTTCGGCACTGCGCTGCTGGCCACCAGCGCGGCGCAGGACCCGGAGCTCTCCGCGCCCGATCTGGCCGGCCTGAACCCCGACATGGCCAGCCTGCGCCGCAGCGTCGCGGCCTTCCGGCCCACCCTCGGCAGCATCCTGCGCGAGCGCTATGGCGCCGAGCTGCTGGCGCTCTACGTCTATCCGGCGCAGGTGGCCTTCTGCACGCAACCGCTCGCCGGTCTGGCCGACATGGCCGGCCGGCGTGTACGTGTCTCCAGCAGCTCGCAGGCCGATTGGGTCAGCGCCCTCGGCGGCACGCCGGTGCAGACCGGGTTCGCCGAGATCATCCCCCGCATGCGCAGCGGCAGCCTCGATTGCGCGATCACCGGCACGATGTCGGGCAACACCATCGGGCTCGACCGCGTCACCCACTTCATCCACACGCTGCCGATCGCCTGGGGCGTGGCCGCCTTCGTCGCCAACGGCGCGGCCTGGGCCGCGCTGCCGCCCGATCTGCAGGCGCTGCTGCAGCGCGAGCTGCCGAACCTCGAGCGCGCCATCTGGGAAGAGTCCGCGCGAGAGACCAGCGAAGGCATCGCCTGCAACACCAGCGCATCCGGCTGCGAAGGCGGTCATCGCGGCCACATGACCGCCGTGCTCGCCACGCCGGCGGACGAGCGGCTGCGCCGCGAGATCCTGGTGCGGCAGGTGCTGCCGGGCTGGATCGCGCGCTGCGGGCCGCGCTGTGCGCAGCTCTGGCGCGACACCCTCGGCCCGGCCACCGGGGTGGCGCTGCGATGAGTGGCGCTTGCTTGCGGACGGGTCTGCGCTGATGCCGGCGCCGATGCCATCGCGCCTGCGCAGCCGCCTGACGGTCTGGGGCCTGGTCGGGCTTTTCGTCGTTGCGGTGATCGGGTCCACGCTGGCCCTGCTGCGTGTCGGCGAACGTGACGCCGTCGAGGAAAGCGAAGGCCGCGCGCTGCGCTTCGTCAGCGGCGCCGAGGCCGCCTTCAACCGCAGCCTGATCGGCTTCGACGTGCTGCTGGCCGACATGGACCAGCTGCTGCGACCGGCCACCGCGTCCGGCGGCAGCATCGATCTCGAGATGGCCCGCTCGCTGCTGCGCGGCGTGGTGAACCGCAACCTGCTGCTGCGCGAAGTGGCGCTGCTGGATGGCGACGGCGGCGTGCTGCTCTCCTCGCGGCCGGACACCCAGCGCCTCGGCCTGCCGCTGCTGAAGGACTTCGTGCGCCGGACGCTGGCGCAGCCGGTGCCGCAGCTCGCGATCAGCCCGCCGCTCTTGAACTTCATGACCTCGGAACATGCGCTGTATTTCGGCCGGCCGCTGAAGCTCGCCAACGGCCGGCGGGTGGTCGCGGTGATCGAGGTGCCGTTGCCGCTGGTGGCGACGATTCTTGCCCAGGCGGCCGAGATTCCCGGCTTGTCGATCACGCTGGAGCGCGACGATGGCCAACTGCTCGCCAGCGTGCCGGCGGACGACGCACGCCTCGGCGAGGGCCTGGCGCCGCTGCCCGCCGAAGCCCTCGGCGGCACCGCGCTGCGTGCGCCGGGGCGGCTCGATGGCGCACCGTCGATCCTGGTGGCGCGGCCGATGCTCTACCGTTCGCTGCGCATCGCCGCCAGCGTGTCGCTCGACAAGGCGCTGGCGAATTGGCGGCAGGAGCGGCACGCGATCATCGGCGTGGCGCTGGTTTTCATCGCGATGATCATCGCCAGCGGCGCGCTGGCGCAGTGGCAGATCGAGCGGCTGCGGCGTGCGCGCCACGCGCTGACGGTCGCTAACCGCACGATGGACCGCGCATTGGCGTCGATGACCGACGGCTTCCTGCTGTGCGATGCGGATGACCGCGTGATCGCCTGGAACGAGCGCTACCTCGAGCTCTATCCCTGGTTGCGTGAGGCGATGGCAGCCGGCGTGCATTTCGAAAGCCTGGTCGACGTGGCTTCCCGCACCGTCGTCGCGCAGGACGACGAGGCCCAGCGCAAGGCTTGGCGCGAGATGCGCCTGTCGATGCACCGCAGCGGCCACGGCATGTACGACCAGGAGTTCGAGAACGGCACGGTGATCCATGTGATCGAGCGGCGCACGCCCGACGGCGGCATCGTCAGCGTGTTCCGCGACGTGACCGCGACCGAGCGCGAGCTGGCGCGCGCGAAGAGCGATGCCGAGGCGGCAAACCTCGCGAAATCCCAGTTCCTGGCGGCGATGAGCCACGAGATCCGCACGCCGCTGAACGGCGTGATCGGCATGAACAACCTGCTGCTGCGCACGCCGCTGAACGACGAGCAGCGCGCCTATGCGCGCACCATCCGCGCCTCGGGCAAAAGCCTGCTGGCGCTGATCAACGACATCCTCGACCTGTCGAAGATCGAAGCCGGCCGCATGGAGCTGGAGCTCACCGACTTCGACCCGATGCGCCTGGCCGACGAAGTCATCGCCTCGGTGCAGACGCGGGCGCGCGAGAAGGGCCTGAGCCTGAAGACGGTGTACTCGCCGGATCTGCCGGTGGCCTTGCTCGGCGATGCCGGGCGCCTGCGCCAGGTGCTGTTCAACCTGATCGGCAACGCCGTCAAGTTCACGAAGCAGGGCGGGGTGGGCGTCGAGATGGCGCAGCGCCCGCTGGGTGCCGAGCGCATCGAGCTGCAGATCGCGGTGCGCGACAGCGGCATCGGCATCGCGCCCGAGGTGCTGCCGAAGCTGTTCGAGCGCTTCACCCAGGCCGACAGCGGCACCGCACGCAAGTTCGGCGGCAGCGGCCTGGGTCTTGCGATCAGCCGCGACATCATCCAGCTGATGGGCGGGCGGGTCGCGGTCGAGACCAGCCTCGGCATCGGCAGCATCTTTCGGGTCTTCGTGCCGCTGGCGCTGGGCAACACCGAGCGTGCCGCGGTGACCGACACCCAGTTCGACGCGCCGACGGACATGGGCACCAGCCTGCGCATCCTGGTGGCCGAGGACAACGCGGTGAACCAGCTCTTGATCAGCACCTTGCTGAAGCAGCTGGGCCACGACGTCGACCTGGTCGAGAACGGCCGCGAGGCGGTCGAGCAGGTGCAGGCCGTGCCCTACGATCTGGTGCTGATGGACATCCAGATGCCGGAGATGGACGGCACCAGCGCGACGCGCCAGATCCGCGCGCTGGGCAGCAAGGTGTCGCGCATTCCTATCGTCGCGCTGACCGCGAACGCGATGGTCGAGGACCGGCAGGCCTACCTCGCGGCGGGCATGAACGACTACCTGTCGAAGCCGATTCAGGCCAAGCAGTTGAGCGCGGTGCTGGAACGCATGGCGCAGCACTGATCCAGCGCCTCGCGCACCGCCTCGATCAGCGGCGTCCAGTCGCCGCGCTTCGCCTGTCGAAAGAGGCGCAGCGTGCCGGGGTACCAGGGCGAATCGTCACGTTCCTCCAGCCAGCGCCAGTCGGTCTTGTGGCGCGGCAGCAGCACCCAGCACGGGCGGCCCAGCGCGCCGGCGAGATGGGCGATCGACGTGTCGACGCAGATCAGCAGATCGATGTTCGCCAGTACCGCGGCGGTGTCGGCGAAGTCACGAAAGCCGCCGCCGAGGTGCTGCAGCGGCTGGCCGGCCGGCGGTTCGTGCGCGGCGCCCCCGGCACTACCGGCCTGCAGGCTGATGAAGCTGACGCCCGGCACGGACCACAGCGGGGCCAGTGTCGCGAGGCCGGGCAAGGAGCGGTCGGCATCGTTGTCGTGTTTCGGGTTGCCGCGCCAGACCAGGCCGACGCGCAAGCGGCCGTCGCGTGGCGCGAGGCGTTGCGACGCTTCCGCGAGCCGCTCGGCCGGCGCCTGCAGATAGGGGATCGCCGCCGGCAGCGTGTCGAGCTCGATGCCCAGCGCATGCGGCAGGCTGAGCGGGAAGACCCAGCGGTCGTGGTGCGACAGATCCACGCCCGGCACGCTGAAGCGGTTGTCGACGACATCGGCGGCGAACACCTCGTCGATGCCCTCGAGCGTGTCGAACAGCCGCTTCAGCGGCCGCTGGCAGACCAGGGTCACGCGTGCGGCGCCGCGCTGCTTCAGCAGGGGGGCGAAGCGTGCGAACTGGATCTGGTCGCCCAGGCCCTGCTCGGGCCAGACCAGGAGCGACAGGCCGTCCGAAGGCTCGCCTTGCCAGCGCCGCATCGCGAAGGGCGGCGGCGGGATGCCGTTGTCGCGCAGTTCGGGGTCGTGGCGCGCCTCGTGCAGGCGCCAGCCTTCGGCAAAGGCGCCGCGCGCGAGCAGCAGCGAACTGAGGTGCATCTCGGCCAGGCGGTAGTCCGGCCGCAGCGCGAGGGCTTGGCGCAGGCTGGACTCGGCTTCTTCCGGCCGATCGGTGTCGCGCAGCAGCACGCCGAGGTTGCAGTGTGCGGCCGCGGAAGCCGGGTCGATCGAAATGGCCTCGCGCAGGCAGGTTTCGGCTTCGTCGTCGCGGCGCAGCTCGGCGAGCAGGTTGCCGAGGTTGCAGAGGATCGCGCTGCGCGTCGGCGCATGCGCCGGGGCGTTGGCGAGCGCGCGCCGATGGCAGGGCTCGGCCTCGGCCTGGCGGCCCGACTTGGCGAGCAGCAGGCCGAGATTGGTGAGTGCCGCCGGGTCATCGGGCTCGAGTGCCAGCGCCTGCATCAGACAGCGCTCCGCATCGGCCAGTCGGCCCAGCGACACCAGCAGCGCGCCGAAATCCGCATGCGCCGCGACGCTGTGCGGCGCCGCCTGCAATGCCTGTGCATAACAAGCCTCGGCCTCGGCATCGCGCCGATGGCGGGCGAGCAGCGCGGCCAGCGTCAGCAGCGCGTCGAGATGCTGCTCATCGCACGCCAGCGCCGCGCGGCAACAGGCTTCGGCCTCGTCGTCGCGCAGCTGGCGCGCCAGCAGTCGCCCGAGCTGCGCGTGCACGGTGGCGAGCTGCGGGTTGCCGGCGATCGCGTGGCGCCACATCTGCTCGGCCACCGCATCGAGGCCGAGCGCCAGCGCCGCCACGCCGGCCAGGTTGCAGAGGTCGGCGACGAGCCAGGCTGGCACGTCGCCGCGTGCGAACAGGTCGCGGGCCAGCGTCAATGCCGCTTCGGCGCGGCCGGCGTCGATCAGCGCGGCGAGCTGCTGCAGCGACTCGATCGACGTCGGCGGGAGGGAGTCGGCTGAGGGCATGGCGGCGTGACCGGCAACGCTAGCGGCAATCGGAGTGCGCCGATTCTGCGCCGCGCGAAGCGCGCACAACGCTCATACGCCATCGGGCGTATTTCGGCGATCGCGGTGGCTGCTTAACCTGCTGTTACGCAATGCAGACCGGGCCCCGTTCGCATTGCCCAAGGTCCACGCCGTCAACTCCAGGAGCTTCAACCGATGAACACCACGCGCCGCCAAGTCGGCAAATCCCTCACCGCGATCGCCCTGGGCGTCGCGACGCTCGGCCTCGGCACCGTCGCGCAGGCGGCCGACACGATCAAGGTCGGCGTGCTGCACTCGCTGTCGGGCACGATGGCGATCTCCGAAACGGTGCTGAAGGACGTCATTCTGATGTCCATCGACGAGATCAACAAGAACGGCGGCGTGCTCGGCAAGCAGCTCGAGCCGGTGGTCGTCGACCCGGCCTCGAACTGGCCGCTGTTCGCCGAGAAGGCCAAGCAGCTGATCAGCCAGGACAAGGTTGCGGTCGTCTTCGGCTGCTGGACCAGCGTGTCGCGCAAGTCGGTGCTGCCGGTGTTCGAAGAGAACAACAGCCTGCTGTTCTACCCGGTGCAGTACGAAGGTGAAGAGCTCAGCAAGAACGTGTTCTACACCGGTGCGGCGCCGAACCAGCAGGCGATCCCCGCCGTCGAATACCTGATGAGCAAGGCCGGCGGCGGCGCCAAGCGCTTCGTGCTGCTGGGCACCGATTACGTGTATCCGCGCACCACGAACAAGATCCTGCGCGCCTTCCTGCACAGCAAGGGGGTGGACGACAAGGACATCGACGAGAAGTACACCCCGTTCGGCCACAGCGACTACCAGACCATCGTCGCCGACATCAAGAAGTTCTCGGCCGGCGGCAAGACCGCGGTGATCTCGACGATCAACGGCGACTCCAACGTGCCCTTCTACAAGGAGCTGGGCAATGCCGGCCTGAAGGCGACCGACGTGCCGGTCGTCGCCTTCTCGGTCGGCGAGGAAGAGCTGCGCGGCGTGGACACGAAGCCGCTGGTCGGCAACCTGGCGGCCTGGAACTACTTCATGTCGATCAAGAACCCGACCAACGCCGACTTCATCAAGAAGTGGAGCGACTACGCCAAGGCCAAGAACATCGCCGGCCACAAGGACAAGCCGCTGACCAACGATCCGATGGAAGCCAGCTACATCGGCTTCAACATGTGGGTGCAGGCAGTGAAGAAGGCCGGCACGACCGACACCGACAAGGTCATCGCCGCGATGGCCGGCCAGACCTTCAAGGCGCCGAGCGGCATCACCTCGATGATGGACCCGAAGAACCACCACCTGCACAAGTCGGTGTTCATCGGCGAGATCAAGGCCGACGGCCAGTTCAACGTGGTGTGGAAGACGCCGGGCCCGATCAAGGCCCAGCCGTGGAGCCCGTACATCCCGGAGAACAAGGGCAAGAAGGACGAGCCGGAAGTGAAGAAGGCCGGCTGACGCAGCCGATCGTTCCGGAACTGTCGGGCACGGCGCTTGCGGGCGCCGTGCCTCATTCAACCAGCCGAGCGGAGTGTCCATGCACATGTTGTGGCGTTGTTTCGTCGTGTTGATGTGCGCGCTCGGCTGCTGCGGCGCGGCCCAGGCGCTGACGCCGGCGCAGGCGCGGGCGATGGTCGTCGGCGAGCCTGAAGACCGCATCGCCGCGCTGAATGCGGTGCTCGCCAATGCCGACGACAAGACCGTCGCGCTGATCCAGGCGATCTCCGACGACTCGGTCAAGTACACCGACAAGGCCGTCTTCGTGATGAAGGACGGCAAGGGCTACGACCCGGTGACCGGCGCGGAGCTGCCGGTGCCCGACGACGCGGAAGACATCATCAACCCGAACCTGATGCGCAGCGAGCTGGAACAGGCGCTGGCCGCGATCAAGCTGTTCTCGCCCGATGTCGCGCTGCGCACCGCTGCGGTGAAGACCTTGCAGGACGTGGCCGACCCGGCCAAGCTGCCGATGGTCGAGAAAGCCTACGAGGCCGAGACCGTGCCGTCGATCAAGCGCGCGCTCGGCCTGGTGCGCGCCGGCCTGCTGCTCGGCGCCAGCGAAAAATCCAAGCGCCTGGATGCGATCGCGCTGCTGGCCGACACCGGCTCGCCGGCGGTGAAGACCTTGCTGATCGAGCGCCTGAAGGTCGAGACCGAAGCCGATGTCAAGACGCAGATCGATGCGGCGCTGAAGACGATCGACGCCAAGCTGGCGTGGGGCGAGCGCCTCGGCGTGGTCTTCACCGGCATGAGCCTGGGCTCGATCCTGCTGCTGGTCGCGCTCGGCCTGGCGATCACCTACGGGCTGATGGGCGTGATCAACATGGCGCATGGCGAGCTGATGATGATCGGCGCCTATGCGACCTACGTGGTGCAGAACCTGTTCCGGCACTACCTGCCGGGCGCGTTCGACTGGTACATCCTGGCGGCGATCCCGGTCTCGTTCGGCGTCTCGGCGCTGGTCGGCGCCTTGCTCGAGCGCGGGGTGATCCGCTTCCTCTACGGCCGCCCGCTGGAAACGCTGCTCGCCACCTGGGGCATCAGCCTGATGCTGATGCAGCTGGTGCGCACGATCTTCGGCGCGCAGAACGTGCCGGTCGAGAACCCGGCCTGGCTCTCCGGCGGCATCGAGGTGATGAGCAACCTGACCTTGCCGTTCAACCGCATCGCGATCATCGCGTTCGCCTTCCTGGTGCTCGGCGGCGTCGCGCTGATGATCGCCAAGACCCGCCTCGGCCTCTTCGTGCGCGGCGTGACGCAGAACCGGCGCATGGCCTCCTGCGTCGGCGTCAACACCGCGCGCATCGACATGTACGCCTTTGCGCTCGGCTCGGGCATCGCCGGGCTGGCGGGCTGCGCCTTGTCGCAGGTCGGCAATGTCGGGCCCGATCTGGGCCAGAGCTACATCGTCGATTCGTTCATGGTCGTCGTGCTCGGCGGTGTCGGCCAGCTGGCGGGCACGGTCGTCGCCGGCCTCGGCCTGGGCGTGCTGAACAAGATCCTCGAAGGCTGGTCCGGCGCAGTGCTGGCCAAGATCATGGTGCTGGTCTTCATCGTCGTGTTCATCCAGAAGCGGCCGCAGGGCATCTTCGCGATGAAGGGAAGGAGTGCCGAGGCATGACGGAACAATCCCACCCCCTACGGCCTTCGGCCGCCCCCTCGAGGGGGCCGAGCCTGGACACGAAAGGTCCAGTGGACCTTTCGTGCCTGGCGAGGAGCCGGGCCCTTGGGCCCGGCGCGGCCTGCAAGGCCGACCAGTGGACCGGCGGAGCCGGATCCACGGTGGTCGCTGGCCCGAGCCGCAGCGCGCGACGCAATGGAGCCATGACATGAGCGCCGTCCTGAACACTCCTTTCGTCCCCACGGTCAAGCCGAAGCGGGGGCTGCTGCTCGGGCCGAAGTCCTGGACCGCGGTGATGGCCGCGCTGGTCACGATCGTCGTGCTGGTGCCGCTGCTGAACCTGGGCCTCGCGCCGGGCAATGCCTTTCATCTGCCCGATTACTACGTCGGCTTGATCGGCAAGATCATGTGCTACGCGATCTGCGCGCTCGCGATGGATCTGATCTGGGGCTACACCGGCATCCTGTCGCTCGGCCACGGCCTCTTCTTCGCGCTCGGCGGCTACACGATGGGCATGTACCTGATGCGCCAGATCGGCCGCGACGGCAACTACCAGAGCGATCTGCCGGACTTCATGGTCTTCCTGAACTGGAAAGCGCTGCCCTGGCACTGGGCGCTGTCCGACAGCTTCATCTGGACCCTGGTGCTGGTGATCGTCGTGCCCGCGGCGATCGCCTTCGTGTTCGGCTTCTTCGCCTTTCGCTCGCGCATCAAGGGCGTGTACTTCTCGATCATCACGCAGGCGATGACCTATGCCGCGATGCTGCTCTTCTTCCGCAACGAGACCGGCTTCGGCGGCAACAACGGCTTCACCGACTTCAAGCGCATCCTCGGCATCGGCATCACCTTGCCGACCACGCGCATGTTCCTGTTCGTGCTCACCGGGCTGACCCTGATCGGCTTCTACCTGATGGCGCGTGCGATCGTGAACAGCAAGTACGGCCGCGTGCTGCAGGCGATCCGCGACGCCGAGACGCGGGTCATGTTCACCGGCTACGACCCGCTCGCTTACAAGCTCAGCATCTGGACCTTGTCGGCAGTGATGTGCGGCGTGGCCGGTGCGCTCTATGTGCCGCAGGTCGGCATCATCAACCCGGGCGAAATGTCGACCGCGGCGGGCATCGAGATGGCGATCTGGGCGGCGGTCGGCGGCCGCGCCAGCCTGATCGGGCCGATCGTCGGCGCCTTCTTCGTCAATGGCGCGAAGAGCTGGTTCACGCAGGTCTTCCCGGAGTTCTGGCTGTACTTCCTGGGCGCGATGTTCATCGCGGTGACCTTGTTCCTGCCGCACGGGATCGTCGGGCTGTTCAAGAAGAAGTCGGAGGATAGAACATGACCCCCGAATTGATGGAGGCCGGCCGGCACGCGCTGGATGTCAAGGAAGGCCGTGCCACGCCGTTCGGCGAATCCGGCGGCCGCCAGGCCAGCTACGGCCGCATCGTGCAGGAGGACGAGGTCGACGTGGCCCATGGCGCGATCCTCTACCTCGACGACATCACGGTCAGCTTCGACGGCTTCAAGGCCCTGAACAAGCTGAGCCTGTCGATCACCGCCGGCGAGCTGCGCTGCATCATCGGCCCGAACGGCGCCGGCAAGACGACGATGATGGACGTGATCACCGGCAAGACGCGGCCCGATTTCGGCAAGGCCTTTTTCGGCTCGACGATCGACCTGCTGCGCCTGCGCGAGAACGCGATCGCGCAGATCGGCATCGGCCGCAAGTTCCAGAAGCCGACGGTCTACGAGCAGCTCAGCGTGTTCGAGAACCTGGAGCTCGCGCTGAAGGCGGACCGCCGCGTGCGCGCGGCGATGTTTCACCGCCTGAACGGCGAGGAGCTCGACCGCATCGGCGAGGTGCTGTTGCTGATCCACCTGAAGGACTCGGCGCAGCGCACTGCGGGCCTGCTGTCGCACGGCCAGAAGCAGTGGCTCGAGATCGGCATGCTGCTGATGCAGGACCCGAAGCTGCTGCTGCTCGACGAGCCGGTCGCCGGCATGACCGACGAAGAGACCGAGCGCACCGCGGAGCTCTTCCTCACGCTGGAAGGCAAACATTCGTTGGTCGTCGTCGAACACGACATGAAGTTCGTCGACGAGCTGACGCAGGGCCGCAAGAAGGTCACCGTGCTGCATGAAGGCAGCGTGCTGGCCGAAGGGCTGCTGGCGGACGTGCAGAACAACCAGAAGGTCGTCGAAGTCTATCTAGGACGGTAGGCATGGAGCCCTTCGTCCGACGAGTATCCCCGGTGGGGATGGCGGGCCGGCCAGGGGCGGCACGTCGCCCGGCCCGCCGGCGTATTTTTGACACGCAGGAGAAATCATGCTGAAAGCCGAAGGCATCAACCAGTACTACGGCGGCTCGCACATCCTGCGCAATCTGTCGTTCGAAGCGAGGCAGGGCGAGGTGACGGTGGTGCTGGGCCGCAACGGCGTCGGCAAAACCACCTTGCTGAAGAGCCTGATGGGCGTGGTGCCGATCAAGACCGGCAGCATCCATCTCGACGGCTCGCCGATCACGAAGGACACGCCTTACGAGCGGGTGCGCAAGGGTGTGGGCTACGTGCCGCAGGGCCGCGAGATCTTCGGCCGCCTGACCGTCGAAGACAACCTGCGCATGGGGCTCGCGTACAAGAGCGGCAGCACGCCGATCCCGAAGCAGCTGTTCGAGCTGTTCCCGGTGTTGAAACAGATGATCAACCGGCGCGGCGGGGATTTGTCGGGGGGCCAGCAGCAGCAGCTGGCGATCGCGCGGGCCTTGGCCGCCGGGCCGAAGCTCGTCATCCTCGACGAGCCCACCGAAGGCATCCAGCCCAGCATCATCAAGGACATCGGCCGAGTGATCCGCATGCTCGCCGACGAGGGCATGGAAATCGACGGCAAGCGCCAGCGCATGGCAATCGTGCTGGTCGAGCAGTATTACGACTTCGCCGAGGAACTGGCGGATCAGTACATCGTGATGGAGCGCGGCGAGATCGTGCAGCGTGGCCTGGGCAAGAACATGCAGGTCGAAGGGGTGCGGGAGCGGATGTCGATTTGAGGGTGATCCCGTAGCGGGGAATACTGTAGCGAAGCTTTCGCGACGTTACAGATTCCGCGGCATGACGTGACGGTGACCGGTCTCAGGTCTTCAACGGTCGGCAGTTTTTTTGCGGCCTGCGGCGGCGGGTTTCACGGCCTTATAAGGCGCTGAGTCTCGGTGCTCCCAAGACGGTGCGCGTGTTTTCAGGTTGAAATGCAAATTCACCGCCCGCTTGTCTCGTCAATTCGAGGCACTTGAATGACCTATCACCGTGTCGTCAGCTGTTGCTTGTGAGCAACACATTGAGGAATGCAGTCTGTTTCCACCTCATGATCTGACTGCCAGCGACGACGCGCCCTCGGCAGGCACCGCGCTGTCTTCCCCCGCCAGGCGGTAGCATGAGCGACTCGCTCTCCGCGAAGCCGAACTCGCTTGCGCCGCATATCCGGGGGGAAGGTTGCGCTACCTGGACGCTCGTCGTCAAAAGCGCATGTCTTACAGCGTAGACTCCAAAACATTGCCCTGAGCGAGGCCGTGCCCAGCGGACGTGTCCCCGGGGGTCCTTCGGCCTGGCTATGGGTGTCGAAGTTGGCGGCCGCGGGGCAGCATTGGTTTGCGGGGGCCGTCGTTTGGGATGCTGGTTGATGGCACGGATGCTGCTCCCTAGTTTGTTGGGCCATCCCGACGTCGAGACGCATTGAAGACGTCGCCGGGAGGCATTTCCTTGGATTTCGGAGGATCGGATGGAGCAGTCGGTTACGCGACAGAAAATACCGCGAGTTGCGGTGGTCCATGATTGGCTGACGGTATTTGGCGGTGCTGAGCGTGTACTGGCGGAAATTTTGGACATCTGGCCGCAGGCTGATGTTTATTCAGTCATCGAATTTCTCTCCGAAGACGATCGTAAATTTCTGCGAGGCAAACCAGTCCATACCTCGTTTCTGCAAAAGTGGCCTTTTGCCCGCAAAAGCTATCGGGCGTATCTGCCGCTGATGGCGCTGGCGGTCGAGCAGTTTGATCTCTCGAGCTACGATCTGGTTATTTCCTCGAGCTTTGCGGTGGCCAAGGGCGTCATAACCGGCCCCGATCAAGTGCACGTGAGCTACGTTCATTCGCCTATACGCTACGCGTGGGATCTGCAGCATCAATATCTCAACGTATCAGGTTTGGAGCGCGGCATCAAAAGCTGGATGGCCAGATTGATGCTGCATTATGTACGTATGTGGGATTATCGCACCGCCCACGGAGTGGATCTGTTTGTCGCGAATTCGAATTTCATCAGCCGGCGTATTCGAAAGGTTTATGGGCGCAGTGCTGTAGTCGTATATCCGCCAGTCGATGTCTCCCGCTTTACCATGTGGGAAAAGAAGGAAGAGTTCTACATGACGGCGTCGCGGCTTGTCGAATACAAGAAAGTGTCGCTTATCGTCAGAGCTTTTTCACAGATGCCCAGCAAGCGCCTGGTGGTCATTGGTGATGGCCCCGATCTTGCTTCGATTCGAGCGATTGCTACTCCCAATGTCGAGGTCCTCGGCTACCTTCCCACGCCCGGACTGATCGATCACATGCGGCGTGCTCGTGCGTTCGTTTTCGCCGCAGAGGAAGATTTTGGGATCACGCCCGTGGAGGCACAGGCCTGCGGCACACCGGTCATCGCTTACGGCAAAGGGGGCGCACTCGAAACGGTGATTGCCGACGGCGACAACCGTACCGGCGTCTTTTTCGATGCACAAACCGAGGAAAGCATCGTCTCCGCCGTCATGCGATTCGAAGATGACAAGGAGCCGATCACGGCTCAGGCCTGCAGGAGCAATGCGGAGCGATTCGGCCCGAAGATTTTTCGCCAGAGTTTGGCATCGATTGTCGACCAGATGATGAATCGGCCTGCGGCACCGATGACGATGTTCGGCAAGCGCAAATCCGATTCCGCGAATGTTCCAGGCTTGTTTGTCGCGTCGTCTGCCAGTGTGGCCGAACGCAAGGACGTAGCCAAGTTGTGGAAGGTCGCGGAGTGAAGGCGGCGCAGCGGCATTCGGCGCCATCTGGTTTTTAGGAGTGAAAATGCAACAGAGTTTTCCGCGGCATGCGGAGTCCACCTTGTCCTTCGAGCGGCTATTGTCGGTATTGAGGGCCCGTTGGCGCGCATTTGTGACCGTCATGGTGGCCGTAGTCGTTTTGACGGTCGCGGTATGCGCGATCGTGCCCGCCAGGTATCGAGCCACGGCCGCAGTCGTAGTCGATGTCAAATCGACGGATCCGGTCGCAGGTGCGACGGTGCAAGGCCTGATGCTGCCTAGCTATATGGGCACTCAGGTGGACATGCTGCAAAGCGAGCGGGTTGTGCTCGCCGCTCTGAAGGAAACAAAAGCGTTGGAAGACCCGGATTTGATCCAGGAGTGGAAGGACAAAACCGGCGGGACGGGCGACTTCGGTAGCTGGGCGACTGAGAAGCTGACGAAGAAACTCGATGTATTGCCATCTCGGGATTCCAACGTCATCGAAGTACGATATACATCGATCGATCCGGCTTTCGCAGCGGCAATGGCCAATGCGGTTGTCAACGCCTATCTCACCACCTCGGTGGCGTTGCAGACCGAGCCGGCGCGCCGTTACAACGTGTTGTTCGACGAGCGAGCGAAGCAGTTGCGCAACGAACTCGAGGCAGCGCAAAGCAAACTGTCGTCCTATCAACGCGAAAATGGCCTGGTCGCGACCGACGAACGAATTGACGTCGAGAATTCGCGACTCGCCGAATTGTCTTCGCAGCTTGTCATCATTCAGACCTTGGCGTCTGATTCGCAAAGCCGCCAAGCTCAGGTTGGTGCGAAATCGGATCGCTTGCAGGAGGTCGTCACCAACCCGCTGGTTGCCGGCTTGACGGCCGATCTGGCGCACGAGCAGGCGCGCCTCAGCGAGTTGACATCTCGACTCGGGGATCAGCATCCGCAAGTTCAGCAGGCGCGTGCGAGCGTTGCGGAACTGCGAGCCAGGCTCGAATCCGCAACACAGCGCGTTTCGGGTAGCCTGGGCGTCAACAATAGCGTCAACCAAGCGCGCGTTGCGCAATTGCAAGCGTCGCTGGAAGAACAGCGAACCAAGGTGTTGCGATTGCGTGCCGTGCGAGATGGAGCTCAGGTATTGCAGCGTGATGTCGAAAGCGCGCAGCAGGCCTATCAGATCGCATCCGCTCGCATGCAGCAAGCTGCACTCGCAACCCAGAACACTCAAACCAACGTGCTGGTTCTCAAACAGGCCACGGTGCCGGGGCTTCCCTGGTTTCCGAAATGGCCGTTGGTCATTGTCGTCGCGGAACTGGTCGGGTGCCTGCTGGCTTTTGCGTTCGTATTGGTGCGCGAATTGATGGATGAGCGGGTGCGAGTGGACGACGATATTGTCTTGCTTGGTTCGCCGTTGCTCGCAGTTCTCCCGAACAACAAGGCCGTGCGCGGCGCTGGCCCGGCGCGGTTGGGCAGCTTTGGCGATGCCAAGCGCCTGACCGCCTGACTGCATATTCCATCGCGTACCGAGAGAATGAACATGAGATCTTTAGACGCCGAGACTGCCACTTCCAATCTTGATGGCAGCGATGGTTCGCAGGAAGCCATCGGAGAAATTATCCGTCGCCGCAAGAGCTTGACTGAAGCGCAGGTGGAGCAGGTGTTGATGTATCAACGCAAACACGGCGTGCGCTTCGGCGAGGCCGCGATAGCGTTGAAACTTGCGACTCATGATGACGTGATGCAGGCGCTCTCCGTCCAGTTCGACTATCCCCACTCGTCATTCCAGGAGGAGCCCTGCCCTCCGGAATTGGTTACCGCAGCGCGCCCATTCAGCGATCAAGCGGAAATCTTCCGCGATCTGCGAAGTCAATTGCTGATGGGGGTCCTCGGCCCCGATCAGCCGCGGCGTGCACTGGCAGTGATCAGCCCGAATGTGGGCGATGGCAAGAGCTATGTCGCGGCGAATCTCGCGGTCTCGCTGAGCCAACTCGGAGCGAATACCCTGATCGTTGATGCCGATCTGCGTTCGCCGCGTCTCCATGCGCTATTCGGGGTTCCCAGTTCAGCTGGACTCAGCGGGATGCTGTCGGGACGTGGCAATAATGAGGTTTTCAGTGTTGCTGGCTTGCCGAGCCTCTTCGTTTTGCCGGCGGGTGCAACACCTCCCAATCCCTTGGAGTTGATCGAGCGGCCCGCTTTCGGCCTTCTCGTTCATGAATTGCTGACACGATTTGATCATGTCGTGGTAGATACCCCCGCTGCGGCGCTCGGGTCAGATGCACGCGTCATTGCAAATAAGTGCGGAGCAACTCTCGTGCTGGCGCGGCGCGGCGCTACCCGAACCAAGGCGTTGCGAAGTTTGCTTCAAGCCTTGCACAAGGGACCTTCGGAACTGGCTGGCATCACCGTCAATAATTATTGACGACAACCAGCGTCGCCCTATGCAGATCATCGAATCAGCCGCCAACGATAACAAAACCGATCCGAGTGTTCCCAGACAGAAACAGCTAGCCGGCGTGCATGCCGCGCGAGGCATCGCCGCGTTCTTGGTGGTGCTTCATCACTGCGCAGGTACGCTGGCGCTTGCTAAATATGCCGGCGCCATCATACTTGGTGGATTCTTCATTCCGTTCGGCCGAGCTGGGGTGGACTTTTTTTTTGTGCTCAGCGGATTCATTATGCTTTGGATCCATGAGAAGGATATCGGTCGGCCCGACCGTCTGACGAATTACGCCTGGAAGCGGGTTACCCGAATCTATCCTTTGTATCTTGTCGTCCTTGCCGGGTTAGTGACAATCTACTTTGCCCGGCCAGCGCTCGGGCAGGGTTACGAGAGAGAGATATCTGCGATCGTAACGGGGATTTTTCTGCTCCCGGCCGCGCATCCGCCTATCGTCGGCGTCGCATGGACCTTGTCGCACGAACTGCTTTTTTATGCAGTCTTTTCCACGCTGCTCGTTTCCAGAAAAGTGGGCATCCTGGTGTTGTCGGCTTGGCTTGTAGGCCTTGTACTGGCACGGTTCTTCGACCCGTTGCCTTACCCTATGAGCTTCCTCTTGGATGTCAAGAATATTGAGTTCTTCTTTGGAATGGCGGTTGCAGCACTTGCTCTACGTCGACGGCCCGATGGCAGGCTTTGGGGCACTCTCTTTGCTGGCGTGACGATATTCATCGTTACCGCGGTGCTGGAGCTTAATACATTCGAATTTCGGCACAGTGTATTCACTTTGTTGTACGGCGCCGGAGCGGCGCTTGTTTTGTATACGCTGGTGACACTCGAGCGCGCGAAAAAACTATCTGCCCCAAATGGGCTCCTGGTAATGCTTGGTGATGCGTCTTATTCGATTTACCTTGTTCACTTTACGATCTTGGTTTTTATTGTCAAAATATTGAGCGCCTCGGGAATACTTGCAGATCTTCCGGGCTGGATATTGATGCTGATTATATCAGCCGCCGCCACGTTGTTTGGTTACGCAGTTCATCGTTGCATCGAGACCCCATTAAATCGTGGGGTTGGTAGATTGCGATTCGCATTGCCTATTGGTCGGCCGCAGCCCGGCGAGCGTTAATCTGACGCTTTCTTAACATGGCCAAGAATATTTTGTCCTATCGGCCCGAGATTGACGGGTTGCGAGCGCTGGCGGTTATATCTGTCCTCTTCTACCATTTGAACGTGAAGTTCATTGGCGGGGGATTCGCCGGAGTGGATGTCTTTTTTGTCATTTCCGGCTTCCTCATCACGAGAATCATCATCAACGAAGTCGACGACGGCTCGTTTTCGTTCTTGAGGTTCTACGAGCGACGTGTTCGACGTATCGGGCCTGCCCTTTTGACGACGCTCCTGGTGTCGTCAATAGTTTATCTGGGCTGGTTCTCTGCGAATGAGAATATTAATTTTGCACGGCAAAATTTGTCGGCACTCTTGTCGGTATCAAATATCTATTTCTACAAGACCATCGACTACTTCAACGATTCTCGTGAAGCGCCTTCCATTCACACCTGGTCGCTGTCGGTGGAAGAGCAGTTCTACGTCCTATTCCCTGTTCTGATCTTCGCCATCGGCAGATACGTGCCGCGTCGCCGCCTTGCCATCCTGGTGGCATTGTTCGGCCTTTCGCTGACATATTCTTTGTATCAGACGAATGTAGATCGTCTCGGAGCGTTTTATCTGCCAATCGGCCGCTGGTGGGAACTGCTCGCGGGCGCCATACTAACTTGTGCTGCCCCGAAATGCCCACCAAAACTCGGATCCTGGCTTTCGGCCTTCGGATTGATCGGGCTGCTATGTTCCTTTTTGCTCTTGAATGATCGAATGCCCTTTCCGGGCTGGATCGCGCTGCTCCCCGTACTGAGCACGGTGGCCGTACTTGCCTGTGCGCCGCACAATAAATATGTCTCGGGTTTTTTGTCGACCCCTGTTCTTCGCTGGTTTGGGCTGATCTCGTACTCTCTCTATCTTGTTCATTGGCCCATTGTCTGTTTGGCAGGAAATTTCATTCAAACCAACGGCAACCGTGGAATCTTATTGATTTCAACCCTGTGCATTGGGCTGGCGTGGTTGTCATATCGATTCGTGGAGACACCGTTTCGTCGCCCCTCTGCATTGGGTAGCCGCGCATTTCTTGTGAGAGCTGCAGGCGTGTATTGCTTCGCGGCTGCAGCGCTCACGGGTACTGCAGCACTGTCGGCGGTTTTTTGGAATCAGTATCCAATGGCTAATCGCTACTTTGCTAGCGACGACAAAGATCTGCGCGACAGCACCATGCGTGCTGGATCATGTTTCTTGACATCGAGATACTCGAATATCGACTATTTTGATCAATCGAAATGCCTGGCTCTGTCAAAAGATCGAAAGAATATCCTTTTGATGGGGGACAGTCATTCGGCGCATTTTATCCACGCCTTTACTCATGAGTTGACGGAGTACAATTTTCTGCAGGCCTCCGCGTCCTCGTGCAAGCCTCTTCCGATAGCGCAGAAGAAATCTTACTGCAGCGATCTCGTCGATTACATGTATCACTCATGGCTCGAGAAGAATTCGGGATCTGTTGATGCGGTCATCATCAGCGCCAGATGGGAAGAATCAGACGGGCCTTTGCTTGAAAATGCCAAGGCCTGGTTCAAGCAGCGGTCAATTCCATTGCTTATCCTCGGTCCTTCGCCCGAATATGTAGCGCCACTGCCGCGAATATTGGCTTGGGGTTTGGTGTTCGCGAAACCGGACCTAGACCACTCCTTCCTGAAGTCAGATCGATTTCTGATCGATAAAACGCTGAAATCCGGCGGCGGTTTGGCGGGCAGCTACATATCACTGGTCGATAGCCTTTGCGGTACGACCAGATCTTGCCGGTCGACCATTGATCAGGAGCCGATGTTCTTTGATCGTGATCATTTATCGATCGAAGGCTCGAAGTATGTGGTTGACATGAACAGGAATGTGTTGACGTTGCTGCTTCGCTAGGCTGCCGCAAGCTTCACTCCAGCTCCGAAGAGCTACTCCAATTCTGCCTCACATGGCGGAGTCGTCCAGTTTGCGAATTAAACGAGCTGGACTCCCGGCATACACGCAACCGGATGAAAGTTCCCCACGGACCAACGAGCCGGCGCCGACGACGGTGGATGCGCCAATGCGTGTGCCACGTGTCACGATACTATTGCTGCCTAGCCAGACATTGAAGCCGAGTTCGACCGGAGCTACCTTGTAGCCCTGAGTATGGAATGGGATGTCGAGCCGGTTCAGTGCGTGATCCGCGTCGTAGACGGCCGCTCCGGGCCCGAACATGCACTCCGGCCCGATAAGCACCGAGTCGTGCGCAACGACGTTGCAGTTGCGATTGAAGAACACGCCGGCGCCTATGTCCAGAACCCCGCCGGATGCGCGCAGCTCGCAGCCCGCGCTGACATAGATTCTTCGTCCGCGACGGAACCTGATTTGCCCACCGCTGTTGATCACGATCACGGCACCTGAGCCGATGTAGGTGCGGAATAAATCGATATCAATCGATGATCCATATTTTATTTTCAAGACTATATTCTTCAAGACTGCCAAGGCAAAGCGAGGTCTTATATATTTTGATACGCCCATTTCCATCTTTCGCTCAGGTCCACTGCCATTCCAAACTCTAGTGTTCGAAGCGGTCATCTCCACATTATGAGGGCGAGATTGAGGGTTCGCTGCGCTCTCCGGTGTTACGTCTGCTCACGTGTAACGGCTACGGAATTTCCAGTCTGTGTCGAAAGGCAACCGGTGGCCCGCGGGTTGTCGAGGCCGTCTATGGGCTGATCGATACCGCGATGCGAAATGGCCCGCAACGTTTGTGAGGCCGCTGTGTCGTTTCGAGGTATCAAGAGTCTGTCGGTGTGGGCTGTCGTCGGGGCTTTGGTCGGTTGCGGGGGCGGAAGTGGCGGCTCGGGCGTCGATGCGTCGTCGTCCACTCAAGGGAGCGGGAGTTCGGGCAGCTCTGCCGAATCGGCCGGTGTTGCTTTGAACCCCGCCGACAGTGGCGCGAATCCTGTGAACGGCAGCACGGGCGCGAGCGGGCCCTCCGTCAGTCCTTCCGATCCCGCTAGCAACAGCGCCAATGGCGGCACCTCGACGGAGAACGAGGAGGCCGCTACGGGCTCGGCTGGTGTGGGCACTGCGGCGGTTTGGAGTTCGGCAAGCGTCAGCCAATCGATCGCCAATTTTGATGGGCTCGCCGACTCGGCAACGAGCTGGGTGTACGGCGATACGGGCGTTCCCGCTCCGTATAAAGGCTCCGTGCTGGCGGTCGCGGGGATGCAAAGTCCGTCGGCTGGCATGTTGTCGTTCGATCTAGGTTGCGGCACGGCAACGGTCGGCTACGTGGCCAATGCCGCTTGCGGAAGCGGTGCCTCGATGGCGAAGGTCTTGGCCGCACCCCTGGCGACCACCGGCACTTCCGCCGTTTCGTTTTGGGTCAGGAATCCCGGTGCCGGGATCTTCGGGGAAATGACGGTAACGGACTCGACGGGTCAGATCCTCGCGTATCGATTCGATCCTCGGACGATCGAAACGCCCAACGGTACCGACTGGTCGCTGATCGAACTGCCCCTGACTAAAACCCCGTACTTTGTGCGCGGCGCGAACGACGGGGTTGTGCATGGCCCGATCAGTCGCATCACGATCGGCGCCGGAGCTACCGGTCTATTGGTCCCTGCGGACCAACTCCAGATCGACAGTCTTCAACTCCTGGCGGACTCCAGGTTCAACTACCAATTGGATGCGAATACAGCCCTCGTCCCGGGCTCCTATAGGCCGTCCTATGTCGGGCGTTTGGCTGTTGCCGCGCATGATTTGAACCCCGCTTCGCTCGACAAGGCGAAAGAAGCGGGCATCACCGTGATCCGCCGCGACCTGACGTGGTCTGCCATCGAGCAGCACGGCTCGATGGTGTTCGGAGAGTTCGACAAGTGGACGACCGCGTTGAACGACC
>Ga0105239_10000646_pt1 | contig 49508 bp, 44 predicted proteins | sample KBSC44metaG_FD_92761 | JGI IMG/M metagenome (GOLD analysis project Ga0105239, IMG submission 92761) | Corn rhizosphere microbial communities from Kellogg Biological Station, Michigan, USA - KBS C4-4 metaG | ecosystem: Host-associated > Plants > Roots > Rhizosphere > Soil | place: Michigan, USA...
GAATGAAGAATGAGGAATGAAGAATTATGTTTCATGCTTCGCAACGGCTATTATCAGGGCCATCCTATCCATCCAAGATCTTACGGGCAATTGATTGGAGACCTCGCCACGTACAGACACCCAGAGATGAGCAATGGCCTAAGTGTGGTGCGTCAGTTAGAGTAGCCCTTGACAGACTCCCTCACTCGACTTCGATTACGAACTTGCTCGTAGTTAGGGTACCTGGAGAGGTCACCGTCAAGCATTGATCAGTCGTAGGCGAGGGGCAGCAGTGCCTCGCTCTTGTCAACTACTTACCAGGGTCATTCGTTAGACTAATAATGGCGAGCTGAATGCTAATGAGTTAATAGTGTACTCCGTCCTCCTTTAGTGGTAAACCAGCCCCTCACACCCCCTGACAGCACCTGGGCCCTGAGCTTTCGCTGGCTCTCACAGATACGAGTCCTTGTAAACCCCTCCCCTCGGTCCCGCTCCCGCTCCATTGTCCCTCGAATCGGCTGTCAAGGGCAAGAAGACTGTTGAGCTTCTCGCCTGATCCATCTCCTTCATGGATGAATAGCCTGGGCCTAAGCTTGTGTTTCGAACCCATTTAGGGATGAGGGGGAGCGATGGCATGAAATATTTCCTCCAGTTAAACCAGTCATGCGTCAGTGTCGCCTGTCGAGTGTCTCTGCTCTCCTCAGCCCTTCCATCAGCCCTGGGTGTTTTGAGCTGTTCAGGGGGTTCAGGCTGGGGGGGGAGAACATTCCTTTCGCATGAACCTGGTTTCAGATAAACTGCCCAAATGAATCCTGAGGCTTTAGACTGAGCCAATATGCTTCCAGATCAATCGTGAAAACCATGAGGCCCACTAAGTAAGTACTTGCCGGCCCTGTGGTCAGCGGCAGCTGCTGGCTATCCGTCCCCGTCCTTCCAAGGTTGACGCCCACTTTTGGGGAGCATTCGCCCGCCCCAGGCTAGAGGGTCCCAACTTTTCAAGTAACCGTACTGCACTTATCTTCGTCTGCCAGTGCTTCATGCACCAGTCCGTGCCCAGGCTGCTGTATGCATCACACTGTCCAACCTTGTCGGGCCAGTGTCAATCGCAGGTTTGACTGGTTGCTGACTGCTGCCCTAAACATTGATCATCTAACCAACCGTCATTGACATCGCTGCAACACAAAGTCAAGGGCTTCGTACTCCACGCCATAAATGTAAATACCACCTGCAAAGCGACCACGCTCTCAAGGCATAAGGCCCCGTCGGAACCGTCGCAAATAATGAGATATGACTTGACCCTCTATCTGCTTTGATTCCGCTCACATCCATCTATCGTCTTGATGGCAGACGATGAAAATGCCGCCATGGCAGACACGCCTGAGAATGGGCGATCTCGTGACAAAGTCCATCATACAGTAACTGCATGTGTTCGTTGCAGACAGGTGTGTTTCAAAGACTCCTAGGATTTCTCCTGCAAGTGAAATATGCCCCCATTGACTTGGAGTAGAGAAAAACGAGATGCGATCCAGCCTTGCCTCGATGTGAACCCTGTGAACGCAGCAACGCCCATTGCGAGTACTATGACTCCAGCAAGAACAGAACAATTCCTCGAACCTATATCACCTCACTGCAGGATACGGTGCGGCGATTGAATGAAGAGTTGAAGGCTCTGGAAAAGGAGGAAGACTATGAGCCAGACCATGAAGCCATGGCTCGCGGCGCGGGTCTGGTCAAATTCAATGAGAATGATGAGTCCCGGTTCCTAGGCCCTTCGAGTGGCATCGCTATCACTCGCTTTGTCATGGAGTTCGCAAAACAAAATTCCTCTCGAAGGACGATCAAAGATGTTGTGCCTCATCACGCAGCACAGGAGATCAAACAAAAGTTTGATGCAGAGAGCAGTAAGCCTACCTCAAAGGTTTATCCGCTCATTAGTTCGGTCGCGGCTCCTGATCTCCCCAACCGCGATCTGATGGATCGCCTCATCGAGATATATATGGTCAAAGCACAATATATGCTCCCGCTGCTTCATGAACCGTCCTTTCGGCAGGATCTGCAGGCGGTTTATGACGGCTCCAAGGATCCAACCCTGAATTTCCAAGTCCGCCTCGTCGTGGCTATTAGCATGCAGAAGCTCGACACACAGTACGCTGGCTTAGCCGACAGCTACTATCTTGCCGCTTTACCCTTTCTCACTGGATCCGTTCAGAAAATGGATTTATCTACTCTTCAATGCTTCGCGTTGATCGCGCAGTACTCCCTCCTTACCCCTACCAGAACTGCTGCATATTGGGTAGTCGGGCTCGCGGCTAAATTGTGCCAGCAACTCGGATTGTGCGAGGAGGAAACTATCCTCAGACCCCCTGGTGGTGCTAGACCTAACTTCCTAGAGATCGATATGCGGCGACGATTATTCTGGATCATTACCTCTATGGAATATGGACTCTCGCACAGCCTTGGGAGACCCAGTGCCTTTGGAGTTACTGTGGATAATATCAATGTCGGATTTTTCGAACTCTGCGATGATCGGTTTATCAGTCCGGATGGCTTGCTTCCCGGACATCATCCAATCATGAAAAAATGCATCGCCATACATTTCCTCAAGATGAGGCTCTTGCAGGCAGAAATCAGAAGGACTCTTTACCTCAAAAAGCGCGATACTCCAACACACGAGTCAGATCCATGGTTTCATAGTATGTTACAGAAGATTGACGACTGGGTGCGGGATTGCCCAAAGAACGACGAAGGAAGCGGCTTGAGTGAAACCTGGTTCATCGGCCGCAAGAACACAATGATAATCTTCATGTATCGCCCTTCGCCTCAAATACCTACCCCTACATTGGACGCGGCGCAAAAATGCTATGGAGCAGCAATCTTCAATATTCAGATGCAAAAGCGTCAGGTCGAAGCTCGACTGATTGACATCACTTGGATCTTTACACAAGCAATATTCATGGCACTTAATACAGTGCTCTGGTGCTGTTCGTTCCCTGGCATAAGACAACAACATCCGTTGGAGGAGGTGCAATTACATATACAAGATGCTTTGAAAGCAATCGACTTGTGTGCAGATCGGTGGCCTGGAGTCAGATCCGCACAGCAACTATATGACAATCTAGTGCGAGGTTGTCTCAAGGCCTATGAGATTGACAAGACAGTTGAATCTCCTGCATCGGACTATGTTTCAACCACGACTCAAGATGTCAGTTCCTCCGCTTCACAATTCGCCAACAGTCCTGCAAGCACAACTAACACTTCCGTATATGGACCGCAGTCGCCTCAATCAATTCACAGTGTTCATGGTCCCAACCATGCTTTCAAGAATTCGGCTGCTGGATATATCGATCATGTGAAGCAGATGTACCCGGCTGATGTTCTCGCCGCGGTCTCACAGCCTCAAGCAATGGGTGGGCAATACATGCCCGCACCAGTGCCGCAAATCGACGTGAGCTCCCAAGCTTTACACTACAGTTTACCAACATTCGATCCGCACAACCCGGGCGGCTATATCCCTACAACCACGCAAGGTGGAACAACTTGGACAGCTGCGCCTATGATGCCTGGCATTCTCCCAGGTATCACGGGCTCCCCGAACATGAATTACGACGATCTTCCATATCTGGCATCATTCGGCCATGAATACTCCCGCTACATGCAGCAGACCTACCCATCACAATACCAAATGCAGACATTGAGCGAACAACAACAAATGGAATTGATGGCCTCTCTTGAGCAGAGTCAACTTCCTGACGTCTCTGCACTCGTCAGCGATGCCACGACATTCTACACCGCCCAATTGCCATGAAAGAGCCCTGCTGAGTCTTGAGAGTGTCAACTTGCAAGACTTTCTAGCCACAGCTCTGATGCACGCCTCCTTCATACCTGAAGACTCTGGTCGTCAAACGATATAACGCCGGACCTTACCACCGCTGATGAATTGGGCCCTGAGAAGTGTAAACCTTATTGGAGTTCAATTCGTTTGGCTATGAGTGGACCTGGATAGACACACGAACAATTCATCTGAAGCGCTAGAATCTCCAGATAGAAAGTACTACATTGGTGGCATCTTACTGCTCCAAAAAAAAACACCAATTGTGCTATTCCGAACGGGTTCTACTACAATCTAGGCACCAAGAGCCCCCCATCTCTGAGATGTAGATCGCAAGAGTTCTCGAGAAGCAAAGAAAACGAGGAAATTGCTACCTATATCCCTGGGTGATCCAATAATGGCACCTTCCAGACCACCCAAGGATGCAACCTGGATAGGAGCCTGGCCAGGGCTCGCGAAGAATGCCGCAAATAGCAATCGATGTACTTATTCACTCTTCACCGGTCGCAGTGCTCAGTTGGAGGGTGACTCTTCAAAGGCTTCTCCTACACACCCATTGACAATTAAGTCTGGCGAAGCAGCCGAACACGAGTTGTGGTACGGGGTAGGATGCGGTAATAACAACGAACTCAAATAAGGGACAACGGATAAACAGAAGTTCCCTAGCGGTTGCTGGCTGCTCGAGGGACGGCAAGGCTTAGCGAAGGAAATGAAATGAAATGATGAAATGAATAAACTCTGAAGTTTTTGGTTTTTGGACCTGTAAACTCTACGTTGCGGTGGCTTGACAGTAGGAATGCGAGATGAGGTGACTTTGACCGCTATTGCTTTCTATCAGATTCACGTCTAAGAGCTTCGACGTCAAGGGTGAGAACTACGACGACGGAGACCTTCACCTCTCTTCATTCCGTCAGCAATAGTCTGAGGACTACGGAGTATAGGCTCCCTAGGCACAATACTTGGCGGTGGGACATACCTGTAGGTGCAGCTTGTAGGTGGTGCAGGTAAGCCTCGGCTGGAATTCCTGCCTGTCGATCAGTCAGAGGCCCCAGGACGCTTCATCCCAGGTGCCATCATCAGCCCAAGCCCTTCTCCATCCCTCGGCGCTAGCCTGAGCGCTCGGCCGCCAGTGTCTGTCTACCGACTCCCATTGTTGCGTGGGACTGGGTCAGGTCACAGGTGTGCTCGTCGTGCTCGTCATGCATGAACAAGTCCTCGGCCTCACCGCTCGTTCGGTTTGTTCTGAGTCTGTGGCTTTTCGACTCAGCCACCCTTACCGCGGAACTGAGGATGCCGTTGGGCGCCTCTGGCGAGTAAGAATTCCCTCTCGTGCGGCTGCCCCTTCAGCCACAGTCTCCAGTCTCCCACCAGTCTTCAGATCACATGCGTGACTCACGCCTCGACTGGGACAGGTGGATGCCTTATTATTTCCAAGGGACTGCAGTGCGAGGGTAATACAACCCGGACTCGGCATCGGCGTCTTAGTTAGACTCTTCAGCCTGAGAAGGGGATCGCTACCCGAAATGATCTGCTCACTGGCAGATATTCCACAGACTGCGAATACAATGCTCTCTTCCATGGACCGTGTTGCTATATTAAATTTCTGTGTGCAAGGTTGCGCTGGATTGTATGCCACATGTTGTTATAGCGGATTACAAGCTCCTTTCTCCACTATACTATAGTACAGTCAGCAAACGAGATACTGAGCAATGACAAACGATGTACATCATAGAGGAAGAGTAAACATCACCTCACCTCGGCCATTATGACGCCACCAGATGCAAACACACTGGCAGCGGTAGCAGCACCCAAAAGAATCCCCACCCCGAAACAGGCGACGACCGACTTTTCGTGACAGGTTGCAGATTTAGGGCCCAGAGCGCACAGGGGTGGATGCCCCAGACGAGTAAGAGCGACTCCCAACTTCCTGCACAGAAGGGACTTTCGTAGGGTACTATTTACAGCCCTACAGCAAGCGGTTTAGCGGCCAGCATCTGGGACCGGGATCCTAGGCCCTAAGATCGCCCAAATCCGAGCGCACAGCCTCCTTTTGAGAGGTGATTCGACGACGGCCACGTGTTGGAAGAGCGATCCCGACAGGGGCGGTCCCGAGGGAGGGTCCCAATTCCCCCGTGATTGGGTTTTTTGAACTCTTGCTCCTTTCTCCCTGGCTTTGATATCTCACCGTGGCAGGACGAGCCGGCTTTCCAGCAGAGCCCAGCAGCCAGCACAATGGCTCTTCCGGCCTCTTCTTCTTGGGAGGACACGAGCACGGGTGACCAAGTATCCGGTGAAGAAAAGATACCGAAGTAACTCGTAGCGAAGACTGGAAGGTTGGACTTTGCCCAAGGTGCTGGTTCGCGGCCATGCACCCACACACCCCTTGTCCTGCTCGTGATCTCATCGACGAAAACGCAATGCTGGAACCGAGGTATGGGCCCACACCTCGCAAGCCTGAGGCTCCTGTGCCTCAGTGCCTGCATCGATACGGATATACTTTCATATCTTTGACGACGTGCATGTGTCCCCAGGCCAGGCCCCTGGTCGATGATGATGGCGCGCAGCCCATGGGAAGGCGAGAAGGTCGACGCACTAAATATCTAACTAATCAACTGGAGAGGAAGCGAACTGGGTTCAATTCGTGTATGCATGTCAGTTGAGAACTGCTCCTGCCTCCACGAGGATCAACGGATGACTCCCTTCCCGGCATGCCACCAAAATAATACCCAATCTCCTAGCGATACCACCAGTCCGTCATATGTATCTACCTAGTGCCTGGCCAACTACTTTGTCTCTTGTTTTCCCTTTAGCTAGTCCACCTTACACCACCGTTTTGTTTTCCAAATATTCATTTTTGCGAAGGGGAGAGACATAGAGAACTTTGTCTGCCGGCCAGCTTCCTGTGGTTTTTCGTCACCCCTCCCTTCCCCCCCTTCGTTGCTTCATTCATGGTCACTCGTTCGACTCCCTTTTCACCAAAAGCAAGCAGCGCTTCATTCAAGTTTTATCATCGAATCGAGTCGAGTCGACATAAAGGCCCGCGGAGCGGGAACCTACAGACTGTGATAGGCCTACGTGCGCCTCCGTTGAGTCTCCTCCTAGGGATTGACTCGATGCAGACGTTATGGATTTTCGAGGCTCAGAACCTATGAGAAACGGTGTTGCGCATGCGCAGCATCCGTTTCTGCCCCCAGAAATGATTGACGGAGAGTCGCCAATGAAGACAAAGAATCCCTGGACAATTCATGTGGACAACACGTATGCTCTACAACCAAACCCGGGAATTCAACCACCAGTCTTTACCACTTCAATCAGTAACAATTCTCCTCAGAGTCGGGTACTCAATGATATGCTCACCCCGCTGCTACAACATCATGACACCCCCAACTTTCGCGAAGTCATGTCCATATATCTTAGGTTGCCTGTCAACCTCTGGCAACTAGTGCGAACAATCCGAGAATCGAGCTTTGCACATGAAGTTCTACGCGACAATCTACCACGAGATTTGTGGCACTTGATGGTCAAGGTGCGGGATGATATCCACTTTGAGCAGCTGCAGCCACTTGTAGTCGGGACTTTTGCGGAACATGCATCGTTCATGGGACCTGGAGCAACAACATCTCAAAATCATTCCCGCTCTGGATCTGGAGCATCCTGGCATGAGGGAGGAAAGCCACAGATGGGCAACGGTGCCAGCAGGCCTGCACTTCATCCGTCACATGCGACGAGCCCCAGTCTGAGTGGGTTCCAGTTCTCAAGCCCGGCGCAACCGGACAATTCAATTCAGACCCGATCCGCCACCCCCATCTCATTAGTATACCCCAGCAGTCGAAATACTTCTCGAAGTCCCTGGCGCAATAAGAAGGGAAAGGCTCCTGCAGGTCAGCTTTATGTCTGTCCATTACCAAATTGCACCAAGAAAGGCTTCAAGAATGTTGGCAACTATATTAACCATATGCTGCGACTGCACGCGGGGTACCCACGACATGACCCCGAGACGTCCTTGCAGCCCGAATCATCACCCTCGATTGATGGTGGGGAAGAATTCGTTTCGCCTGCAGCAACGACTGCCAGTAGCTCACCTCTCCTCGTGCGACATCTTTCACAGGATTGGGGCAGCTTCGGGGATGTGCATTCGAGTTTTGGACAGGATGATTTGAACCCACCAGCTAGCATAAACGGCATAGCCAGCGATGCGAATCTCGAGCAATTCGACCTCTCCTCTTCAATCGTCTCTGGCTCAGGAGAAGCCAGCAGGAACCACGACGACTTTCACGATCAGGCCGATTCGGTCCCAGATTGCTCGGATCTCTCGGTAGACGAGGACCAGGAGTACTCGTCGGCAGATGCCGGAGGTTTGTCATTCGGCATGTTCCAAGCCACCATCATGAGCGCTAGACGCTCGAGTTGTGCAAAAGGGCCGTACTAGTTCGTTAGACGGGTTACGAAAGGGTTTGATGGATATGGAGCAGAAACGAAGGGAGAAGTGCGAGAATGTTTTCAAAAAGGATCGAGGTTGTGTTGGAAGGGATCTGCCTATTGCGTGAGAAAGTGACTCGCAGCGCTGCAGGCAGCACGCGAGCAAGCTAATCGTGGATTATCAGGACATAGCGGTATCAACAAGGAGCGCGTGAAAGGCCGCTGCATTTTGGCGGCCAAGGATGAGCGTGTAATCATTTGAACAGTGGCTATTATGCACATTGAGGAATAGCTGAGGGACTGGTAAAATGCAAAGAGACGACGTCGTTTGCTCCCTTGAGACTGGTTCTCGGGTGTAGATCGACTCGTGGGTGTGACTCACTTCTCGTCAATATATGCTGCGTGCCTCGTATGGTCTTCGTAGTGATCATTCTTGGCCCAGAAAATACCTAGGTATCTTTCATCAATACATACAGACACTCTATAAAAAGCAGAATGCCATGATGAATTGTTTTCCGGGAGCGCTCCAACGGGTGGCTTCCCATTTCGCAATTGCACCTCCCCTCGCAAGGTCCTTGCGGCAAGATGGAAGAAATCAGCAGCTTCGGGGGCAGGACGTACTTGACGAAGCAAAAAGCCGTGTTCTGTGCACGCTTCTCCCAACCCAACCGTGTCTGTGGCGATGATGGATATCGGGCGATATTGATCTGATCGAACCAAATTCTTGAAAGCAAGCCCGCCATCCGCATGTCGGCTATGTTTCGCATGGCTGAAACAGCTCATCGATTCCCACGCCGCCAGTTCAGGCCGGCGAAACCCGTTTTTGACAAGACAGACCTGTTCCGTGGCTCGACTGGTCAAGTGACCTGCAACGTGGACAAGCATGTGAGTGGTCCAATTTTGAGGGACGAGGTTGTGACCGGCAGAGGCGGCCAGATCCCAGGCCCGTCGATGCTACATATTAGCAGGGTGGTCGTCTTTGTGGTTGCTACCATAAAGACCCGGATGACGGCCGACGCTGAAACAGGCACCCCTCTGTTTCATGTCCAAGACAGAGGCAATATCAAGTCAGTTGGTTGTACGAGTTGCTAATTGGCGATTTCGCCTGATCAGGCTGATGGGAAAGTCAATGCGATGCTTGTGGATGATTGATCAATGATGAGTCAATGGGGTGGCGAAACCGCAGGGACAATTGCCCCCCATCACTATTATTACTCTTAGTTAGTTGGTTAGTTAAATATTAGTCGTAGTACCTGGTCGGAGGTTGAGAGCCGACGTGGGGCGAAGCGAAAATACTTTGCATCCCAGTAACTCCGTACTCCGTATGGAGTGCTCTGGGACGAGGTACCGAAGTCTTTCGTGGGGTTTACTTCGCATATTCCATCTTTTCATAGTGTCATGGGCATATATCTGCGAATGGAGTTGTAAAGAGCGAAGATCCTGAAACAGACCTGTTGGACTAGCGTGGGTGAGTCTGACCTGATCGAGGGAAACAGCTGACCTGCGCATTCGCCAACACCATCTGGCAGTGCGAATTTCTGCGTCTGTCTTCCGGATCTCGTATATCGCCCGATCGTCGCGTGCGGGAGAAGTGGCGGGGAGAAGACGAATTCCGTCGCAAGCAGAGACCTGTGGTAAGTCTTTATTCGGATCTCAAACAACTCCTGTCTAAGGCCGAGATTGCGCAAAACACATGGCACCTCTCAATTGGACTGAGAAGCCTGCCGGGTTGGTGGTGTGTTGCTGATCAGCCACTAGACCAACGAATTGGGTGTCACCCGAGGGGCATGGCTTAGATGCAAAGTGCTCGACACCCGTACAAGTTTGTATGACCTTGCGCAGGAACAGACAAGAACACTTAGTTCTATTGACTTGGGTTGGAGGCGGTGTGCTACTCGGTCAATCGCGCCTCGTGAAGACACAATTCAATATTGGTCGAGGTGCAGTGGCGCTTGCGCACAGGTTGACTGACTACTTGATTAGAGCCATTGCAACAGGAAGCTTGAATGGATCTGTGTGCCTGAACCCCTTGCAAGTAAACCACAACATTTGTCAGGCCCAAGGGCCCCGTCGACAACTTCTGCCTCTTGAATTTCTGCCCAGAATGAGGCAGGCGCATCGGATTTCCCGCAATGATACTCATGCCCCAGACCAGACTCCCACGAGTGGAGTCATTGTTGAGCGAAACCAAGGCACGGCTCAAAAGGCCTGCGGCAGCTTTTGTTGTGGCGTCGAACCCACTATGACGATAGCACTTGAGGCGTAGGAGTTTTATCTCGGAATTTTGTCCAGCTTCATTTCAAGATGCGACAAAGGACCCATTGACCGGTTGGAATCGCCGCGGCAAGCTTGCAGAGCCTCAACCAGGGGTAAGCCATGTGATGTCTTGAGGGGTTGGAAATGGTTTTAGATTTGGATTTCAGTAATTAGGTGCTTGCATCCTTGAAGCGATCTGAGATGCCAGCTTCGACAGGTCCAATGCTAATAGTACGTTGGATTGTTGGAGCCTGGATTTAAGCGGAGAGGATGGTGATTTCATGCCTGACACATGACCGCCTGCTGGGGTCATCCTCCATTGATGGAGTAGGGAATTCGCACCCCTCGGGCAGACAAACGCTATTTTGCCTTTTTTGTATCGGGTTCGTTGGAAGTGAGGCTTCGCTTCTGTCGTAAATGCGAGTGGCCGCAGACTAAAATGATGATGGGTGGGTGGATACAGCGTCGGCGAGGGACTTGGCCTTGATCAGACATCCAGAACATCCATTATTCACACCTGACAAGGTCTGACCTGCTTCAAGGAGATGTATACCAGATACATTTCGCTTGATGCGTCGGATGCTGCCCAGAGCTCTGGATGTACTCCGCGTACATCCAGGTGAAAGAGTATGTCGAGTGTCTTAGCTGATCGCTGGCCTTCGGTATTAGAAGCTTACTTCGTTTCCGATCGCGAGCTTAGAAGAGAGTGATGGAGTGAGTGCCTCGGACGGTATACACTGCCAATTTCGTTTGGAAACGAGGGCCCTCGCCGATGGCTATTTTGACATCGTGAAGGACAACGGCCTAGTCTTGGATCTCTACGAGTATCTAGTTGCGTAGCCACTGATGGCGGCCTGACGAAGCAATACGCGCAGCGGCGCACCCCCAGCGCTCGTTCGACAGTCAGGTGCCAAGTCGTGAATCGTGATAGCCCATTCCATCATCGAAGGCCATATTTGTCCATCATGTAGGCAATACCAGTTACTAGGTCTCACCAAACCATACCAGAAGCCTGGGCCAACTTCGAATAGAAGCAAGGATTACCTTAAATAATAATTTCAACAGGTGGCTGCGGTATTGTATTTCGTTGATATTCAAATGCTTCATCGACGTCTTCTGGACCCCCAGAGTCGCAATTGCGTGGGCAACGCCAGCCTCCGCGTACTGCTTGACCGTTTGGGAAATACCAAAGGGTGAGGCCAGTTACTGAATGTTCTATTTAACCAGTCGTGCCGACAGTGGACCGAAGGCCCTGGGGCCCGAAGGGTGACCCCTGGAGCATCGGCAACGTGCTACGGGCCAACAACTCCATCAGAGGCACAAACTGCCACGGGAGAGGCTCACTCATTGACAACAACAATCCAATGATGAGGTACAACCAACAACCAAATTGTGTTAGTTGGGGATGGCATCATGGAGGCGAAAGCCAGGATGACAAGGGTCAAGAAGGGCGCCCGGCCCTCGTCAACCACCCTGGCTTCCCGTCCACCACGGATTCGTCTTGCCAGTGGGAACAACCTGATTTGCCATTTACCACCCCGATGGATGCCGAGAGCGCTGGGTGTGATTGGGGGAATCTTGGGCTCCCTCTCCTTAGGGTGCCTTTCACAGCCCCCAGTGGTGAGTTTAGTACATCTGTAACTCAGGAAGAATGCAGAGTTTGAACGCGGCCACTGGGGCTCTCAGCCATCCTCCCTTTGTACGGAGTAATTGTGCCACCAAGCTACATATCTCATGGCAGGGACGTTGTGTGCCTCGCGAGTCGTCTGACGGCGTAATGTATTATATGAATCTCTGCCTGTTCCTGGTGTTGCACACCTCTCAACCAGAACACTGAGTGCGATCCAAATAATCTACGCTTAGGCTGAGCACTTCTGGCTGGCACTATCATTGCTTTCCAAGAACAACAAAGTAATCGTCGACCATGTTCTGGTGTTAACCCGACCCCTTCCTCTGCAGCTCAAGCATCCCCAGTTAAGCCGTCATTGTTTCAGGCAGCCAAAACCCAAACGAGTCAGCATCTCTCTCCGTGACCGACTTTGCAAGGCTCGTCCAAATGAACTGAACAACTCCAGCCGTTGAGCTCCGTACTGGTTATTTTCTATTCTCGGTATTCCATCACTTCCATCACTACCACCACCACCACCTCCTCCTTATAACCTAACTAGCCGTGGTGGTGATTACGAGCGTTGGGGTCTAGCCTGATCCACCTACCAGATCTCGACAGATTTCTATTTCTGTCCCAGCATCTGCAATTTATCGGCACCTAACAAGATAACTCCCGGCTGATTCGGAGTACCAGTACATAGCAAAGTGCCAAACAGAACTATTTGAGATCACTTTATTAGACGAAAGATCTCTCCTCGTGGTTGCTCTGATACCTTGTTGGACATTGTGGCCTCCGCACAGAGGGCGAGACCAACGATTCAACATTCCATACTCATTCATTTGCAGCCATTGATTGGTCTTGACCTTTTTTTTACCTGGGAGAAGCCTCCCTGGTCTTCTCTCATTCCCTAGAAGGTCAACCCTTCGGTCCCGTCCATGGACCAATTCAACTTCGGCACCCCGCCGGGGGGTGCACCCTCGATGGCACCAACCCTCAGTTTTACACAGAAGCCCACTAGGCCTGCACCACCCGTACCCGACAATCAACTCCTCCTCAAGCGCCTGATGGAGAATCCAAACTTTGACTATTACCAAGATATCATTCACGATTACATCGTCACTGATGACAATACCTGGTCTGTTATACTATTTGTGCGTACTGATCCTACTGGTCTTTTCCATACACATCATCGATCTGCGACACAGACACCCCCTCAGGACATCTTCGAAATCATTTCCCGCATTAGACAGAGTGCGAATTGGGGACGTGAGAAGATTGAAATCGTGAATCGAGTGAACAGTGGCAAACGAAAGGCACCCCAAAATTTGACGTTCAACCAGCCTCACCGTTCTTTTCATCGACCCTATCTCCACCCTACTCCATCAGCATCAAGGGTGAGCCAGCTGAGGAAGGCTTCAAATGTGTCTTCCTTCGACTATTCTCGCTCAGATGATCTTAGCCAATACACAGATTCGGTCCAGAAGGACACTGGCTCGATTATATCTGTCGGCAAAACTGCTCCGGAGGGATATCGTTTCTACTGCCCTTCTCGAAATTGTAAGGCGAGTTATGCTCGTCAAGGAGATTATGAAAATCACATGGACCAAAAGCACGCAGAATATGAGCCTCACGACCCTCGCAACTCACTCAAGCCAGCACCCCAGAATCCGAGAGGTGGAACCAGTCACCCAAGTGAGAATCCAGGATTGAGTCCAGCAAACAATAATAATTCTAATGTCCAAGCCCCGCCTTTCCCCTCCGCCACTCCACTTCCACATTTCCACACACCCACGCCAGGACCGCCTACTGAAGTACGTCAGCCTCACCACGCGGTGATTCCTGACCTGCTTCAAGTCCCAGGTGATCAACTATGGGACTATGTCGAAGTCCTAGAGGGGCAGCCATTTATTACCAACCAAAATATACATGCTAATTACATGCCTCACCGCCATGGCCATTACGAAGAAGATGTGCCAATGGGTGGAAACGATAATGTCTATGATCCCAACCGCCCCTGATACTATTCTAGAGGTCACCACAATCTTGTCACCTCAACTCTGGATTTCCTTCATCCATCACCCGTTACTATTGGACCAACCATGACTTTCAAGGCCAGGTCATTACTCTATACTTCATTTCACATGCACCTGCACGACTTTAAGACCTGGACTTCATCCTCGTCCGGGAAAACCATCAATCACAGCTTCTTCTCCATTCTTATTGATGGGAAATTTTGATCTGGAAATGCAATTCCAGGCCACGCGGTGTCCAACCAACCTATTTGCAATACTTTAGCCTCTGTTCCAGACTGGTAAGATTATTCTTTCTTGGGTTTACAACATTGGCCGTGTGGGCCTTCCATACTTAGCCCTCTGTTTGGTGCGGAGAGCATACCTTTGTCAGCGATTGAGCTTGGGTATGCAATTATTGCAGACCGTTTTACTCCGGATTTGCGGGAGATTATACAAGGCCTCATCGCCATACCTTTGCTGTTCTAAAATGGGTAATCGCGGCGTTCAATGGTCAAATAAAAATAGCCCAGGAGGCTACAAACGGCGTTACGCGGAGAATAAGAAATTCACAACGGGGGCTTGCATCGTTGTTATGAATCGGAGTTACATACCTATGCACGAGGATACCCCATCTGATACGAGATACCCATGTACAATAGCGATATGAATTATGAACGGAATAAACACCTGGTGATGAGGCATGAGAGCAACCCCTAGCCAGGATTGTTGGATAGCCGGGAAAGGTCAACGGGGACAAACCTGAGTATTACTCCGGACTCCGTACCTAGGTAGACAGGCTGTAGCTACTTCAGTCAAGTAGAATAGGGAGGTAATTGGCTTGTCAATTGCGACCAAAACACATTCGGCTCGGCTTGGGGTTTTGCCTCGGTGCTCTCGGTTGGTGGTGCGGGGCGTCAGGCTTTGTATTCTTCAGAGAGTAATCATGGAATGATTTCTCGTCTCAGTCCTAGATAGATGAGGAAGACTACCTTTCCGACTGACTTATTGTTCCCTTTCACACTCTGAGAATAGTTCATTAGGTTCTACCCATCGAGGCCGCAGAAGTTGTTGCAGCCCTGCCCAGAATTGAAACGTTTAGAACATCACGCAGTCAGTCCGCTCAACTAGTTAGTCCATTCACAACAATGGCCCCCAGATCCCAGACGAACGCGTACGTGCTAGGCGTTGGCATGACCAAGTTCATCAAGCCGCGTCGCCTCCGCCCATATACTGAACTTGGATTTGAAGCCGGAGCCAAAGCCCTCTTGGACGCCGGCATTACCTACGACGATGTCGAAACAGGCATCGCTTGCTACTGCTATGGTGACACCACCTGCGGCCAACGGGTTTTCTATCAATTCGGCATGACCAACATCCCCATCTACAACACCAACAATGCTTGCGCCACGGGTTCGACCGGCCTACAGCTAGCGAGGACCATGGTGAGAGGCGGAATCGTTGACTGCGCCATGGTCATTGGCTTCGACACCATGAACCCCGGTAGCATCAAATCCGTTTGGAATGATAGACCCAGCCCAATGGGCCTCGGCACGAAGATCATGGAGGAGACTTATGGCAAACATGATTCCCCTAGAAATGCACAGTATTTCGCCAACGCCGGTAGGGAATACATGCAGAAGTGAGTATAAATCCCAATATTCGTCACAGAGGCCGCTCCCTCATAGTTCTTCAGAAGCTGGTTGCTGGTTGCGGCTAGTTCTCCTTTGGCCCTATCCGAGTCATGAGAACACTATGGAGCTTTTGCTAATGGACTCTTCTCCACCATTAGGTATGGCGCCGAGCCCCGCGACTTTGCAGAAATCGGCCGCATCTCCCATGAACACTCATCCCGCAACCCGTATGCGCAATTTAACCAGGTATACACGCTTGAGGAGATTGAGAAATCGCCTATGATCCACTTCCCAATCACGAAACTCCAGTGCAGCCCCACCTCGGACGGATCTGGATCTGCAATTATTGTCTCACAAAAGTTCCTCGACGAGAGACCTCACCTGAAGTCGAAAGCCATCCTCATTGCTGGCCAGAGTCTGATGACGGATTCGCCTAAGCTTTATTCTCGCAGCGCGATGGACCTGGTCGGATATGATATGGCTAAGAGTGCTGGAAAGGCCGCGTTGGCCGAAGCCGGCGTCAACCCCAAAGACATCAAAGTTTGCGAAATGCACGACTGCTTCAGCGCGAATGAACTTATCACCCTTGAAGCTCTTGGTCTCTGCGATGAGGGCAAGGCCCACCATATGGTGAGGAACGGGGACATTACCTACGGTGGCCAGGTCGTCATCAACCCATCTGGAGGCCTGATCTCCAAGGGCCACCCACTGGGAGCCACTGGGTTGGCTCAATGCTGTGAATTGACATGGCAACTTCGAGGGTGGGCCAACAACGGCCGTCTCGTGAAGAACGTCGACGCCGCTCTGCAACACAACCTCGGTCTCGGAGGCGCAGTTGTTGTTACCGTGTACAAACGTGCAGATGGCAAGAAGAACACAGATGTCAGTGTCAGTGATGCAGAAATTGCCAAGTCGAGCGGCTTGGGATATAATCCTGCGGTTGAAGCGAGACAGATCACCAGTGAGGCCGCGGAGAAGATCAGAAGCAAGAATTTCAAGTCCGAAATTGCACTGGGAGACACCCCCGAGAGGTTGCAGGCGAGATTGTAGGATTGCCAGAGGATGGGGGATTGAATGTCTCTGTACGGAGCACACCCGTTTACCATTGTCTGATAACATAAAAAAGTCAAACTTTCAAGGATGAGACGAAGTACATAAAAGACCGCAAGGTGTCCGAAGACGAAGGCCCAGTTCCTTTTGCTGGGGCTGTGATTACAATCCCAATCAAGCTGACGTGCTACCAGAAGTGGAAATAGTAAACCACGCCATCACGTGCCCTGTCCTCTGGTCAATCACGTGATATCACCCCACCCCCGGCATTCAGGGTCCTTCTAATATCTCGTGACTGTCTTGGCATTACCCCGCCCGGGGCTTGGGGTTGTGCATCATCTTGAAGTTTATTGATTTGCTCGAGTTACTCGGGTACGCATGCTTTTCTCGCTGGGAGGATCTTCGCTTCTCGGGTTGCAATTCCAGACTCCAGAGGGATCTCTTCGAGGGAGCTACGCATTGATGTCATCGCAGGGCTTCTGCAAGAGCAAACCAGGCACGGAAAAGTCTGATTTTCCTGCCCAGCACATGAAAGCTCGCTGCTAGAGGATGATCACTTAAAGGCATGTGCTAGAACGCTGGATAAGTCATTCTCCTTCCTTTCCATGCGCACCTCCTTTGTAAATTGGATCACAACGCCGTCCCTTACCATGATGTTGGCTCTGGTTGTCGCATTATGCGCAACATGGCTCCAAGTCAGTATTGCGCAGAACTCTGGTTCCTGCGCAGCAGTCACGCAACACCTCACAGACCCCCCATACGAAAACTATTTCTACTCCGATTGCAATAGTGATACACAAGTTGTGGTCACCAGTCCCCTGCCAGATTCAAACCTATCCATTATCGGCCCTCGACTTGTGGTTGCCTGGCCGGCAGGAAACAGTGGGCTATGTACCTTTTTCCAACCCCAAACGGGTCGCAATGGCTCTCTAGCAATCGAGCTTGTCAACTCGACAATTGGAATGCCTCTGGCTCCAGTCTTCAGAAATGCTTCCGGTTCTCGGGACCCGGTTGTGGGGGTACAGGGTGTACTTTCATTCAACAGCTCTGCGACATTGACCATTCCAATCCTAGGCAGTGTTAGGACAATTCGCGACTTTACTGAAGGGCCCAGCCTCTTAAGACCAGTCATCCAGGATGCAGTCAACGTCACCCGATTCAATGGGACAGGTGCCTCGTTCTCAAGGCTATGGCTTGACAACGTGACTATCACTACATTTACGCTTGTCCCATATGGCAACACTCAGACGAATATTTCTATCAATTCTCGAAACAAGACCGCTAGCTTTGGTGCCGGCTTTTATACCTTCTCCGCAAGCTTCAACTACCCTCAGCTCGCTCAATTACCCCCGAAGCAAGTTTTGAACCAGGGATCCCAATCGCTCATACAACAGCAGCCGGACCAAACCACATCGTTATCGTTCTTGTCGTACACCGAGAAGCTGCTCGCCGGAGCATGGAGGTTCCTGACATATTTTGGTCGAGATAGTATGATCAGCGCGCTACTTCTAGAGCCAGTTCTATCGCAGGGCAACGGGTCTGCCACCGAAGCTGTGATTGGTGCCGTTCTTGAACGCATAAATCGCACGGATGGCTCGGTTTGCCACGAGGAGACCATTGGCGACTACGCGACATACTTGAACCTTGAGGAGAACATCACTAGTACCGACCCGGGATTTACTTACCCCATGATAGATACGGATTTCTACCTGCCAGTATTGATGCAACAATATTTTAACAGCAGTCCAGACCGTGTCCAGCCCCTCTTATCCCGACAAGCGGGGACAGTCGACCCTGAAAACCGAAATTTGACATACGGCAATCTGACCCTCATCAACGCCGAAAAGATAATCAATATCACCACTCCCTTTGCTCGGAATCAAACCATAAATAACCTTCTTCATCTCAAACCAGGAGAGATCGTCGGCCAGTGGCGAGATTCAACGTATGGGCTTGGGGGCGGCCGTATTCCATTCGACGTCAATACCGCGCTTGCTCCAGCTGCTCTTCGTGCGATCGCCCAGTTGGCGCGCTCGGGTGTATATCCCAACAATACGCGAGTAAACACAACTGCATGGAAGACTTTAGCCGATACAAACGCTCAAATCTGGGAGGAAAATACGCTTCAGTTCTTCGAGAGGAACTTTACCGTCGACGAAGCGAGGGATAATCTGCAGAGCTTTGTAAACACCTCAACTTTCTACAACGGCCCAACCAACGATTCTTCACTTCCACAGGACGGCAATATCACCACTTACGCAATCGCACTGCAAGGCTATAACAATCTCTCCTCGGTCGATGTTCTCCACAGTGATACAGCATTCCGCCTGTTCTTCCTGAATGCGTCGTCTTCATCACCTGAAGCCGAGGCACAGGAGACGCGCTTCATTAACGCCACAGCTGACAGCCTGGTACGACCCTTCCCAGCCGGCTTGTTGACCCCCCAGAGCATGGTCGTGGCAAACCCCGCGTTATCCGGCTCGGATGTCCTAACGGAGAACTTCACAAACGCAGCGTACCACGGCACAGTAGTTTGGTCGTTCCAACTGGCGATGATGGCGAAGGGTTTAGAGCGACAGCTCGCGCGATGCAACTCTACGAAATACGTCGCACCAAACACAACGCAAACGCCACAATGGTGCGACGACGAGACTGTGGAACCAAATGTCCGACGCGCTTATAACGCACTGTGGGATAGCATTGAGGCCAATGCGGCGCAGCTCCAGAGCGAGGTCTGGAGTTGGACTTTCAACAACGATACAGGTACCTTTACTACAACCCCGCTCGGCGCTCTGCCGCCTCCTCCTGGAGTTAGTTCAGGCACAGAAAGTAATGTTCGCCAGTTGTGGAGCTTGACTTTCTTATCCGTGACACGGGATTCTAGCCTCGCGAACACCAACTCCTGATGGCAGTATTGGAATTCCTAGGGTTAAAGCAAACGATGCTCTTGGTTGACACTTGGAAATTGTGCAGGAATATGGAATAATCCTAATGATGGCGGATTAAGCTATAATGGGTTCATGATCTATCTGGATATCTTGGCATTATATCCATTTGAATTTGGCATTGAAATCCCAGTAGTTGTGTTACTATTATTCATATCCTGGTAATAAATCAAAGAAGCGAGTAAAGCAATTCTCGAGCCACGTCTATGACATGCAGGTTTCCCCTCCTGACATGAATTATGAGTTGGAGTCGGCTAAGCTTGATCAACATTGCGCCTTAATTGTCAGGAATGCCCCGGGGCGGCCTCCTGGCAAGCATTTAGCTAATAGGTCCGAGATCTCCTCGCACTATCGTGCGAGATTCTAGTCTTTTGAGCGATTCTCAAGGGCTTACGGACCTATTGCCTGACAATAACGGAATGGTGATTTCGTCCTGCAACATATATGAGTCATGATTCTGGTCCTCAGATCACATTTACAACATTCATAGTAGGTACGGTAGTTGCCCTGCTTTTCCATTTGTGGGTAGAGCACGAGAGCTGATAGTAAGTAAAGTCCTCGAGAGTTGCCCTCATCCGTCTCTCGTTACAATGGCCTTATTCACGTTGTCCCAAACTATCACCCTGAGCACTGGGCACTCATACTGCTACCTCTACAACCAGCCCGCTACAGGCGGCAACCCCACACTCCTATTTCTTCATGGCTTTCCCAGCAGCGCATACGACTTCCGGCACCAAGTGGCTCACTTCACTTCCCTGGGTTACGGTGTGCTTGTGCCGGACCTCCTAGGCTACGGGGGCACTTCCCAGCCCCTCGACGTGCAGAAGTATAGCATGACTCGGATGGCACAGGAGATAATCGAAATCCTGGACCATGAGAACATCTCGCGAGTCGTGGGAATCTCGCACGACTGGGGTTCCGCACTTCTCTCGACGCTGCTGCGCCGGCATCATCAACGCTTTGATGGCTTTGTTTTTATGGCTACCTACTACGGCGCCGCACACCCATATTCCGGAGACAGTGTCTACGACTACGAGAAGTTGAAGGTGATGTCGCTGGAGAAATTTGGGTTTAACGCCTTTGGCCACACGGTCTTTCTGGGCGATGCGGAACGGGCTGGGAGGCTGCTGGATGAAAACATTGAGAGCTTCTACGATCTCGTTTGGGCTAAGGACCAGGAACTGTGGAAGAAGTATTTTAGAAGGGAGGGGGGAATTGAAGAATGGGTTGCTAAGGGGAAGAGATGTGAGACCGCGGACTGGGTTGGTGGTGGGCATGGGGACCAAGGAGAGGATGAGCGCAGCAAGATCATCAAGTCGTGGAAGATGGGAGGCGGGTTCACGCCCAAGTGTATGTGGTATAAGCAATTGTTGGACGGTGTTTCAGTGGCGGATGAAGCTGGTACGTATCGGGTTGAACCCCCATTTCACGAGGCAGGCGCCTTAATTGACAAATTGGTCGCAGACAACCCAACGGTCCCGGCGAAGCTCTCACAACCGATTCTTTTGATGATTGAGCAGAAGGATGTTAAAGGGAGGGGCGAGAGGGCCGAAGAAGTTGCTCAAACTGTCTCTCAGAATGTCTATGTGGAAAGTTGCGATACCTACCATTTTATGATGCTCGAGAATCCACAGGGGACGAACACGATTCTTGAGAAATTCTTCTCTCAACAAGTGGGAAGACTTTGTGGGTGATGGAGTTGAGCAATCCTGATGCTTGCAAGGCTGAGCATTCATGGCACATGTACTGCGTTTTGTCTGACCGAATTTAATCCGTTTGTGGAAACGCCTTATAACTATGTACGTAATGATCCGCCGTAGCAAACGGTGGCCGGAACCGCCACAGAATTCTGCCACTTGACGATTGTGGGGATCACCTGTTCAACCTCAAGCAACGTGTGCGAGGTTGTCACAACACGAGAGGCTCACGTCGGGCCAGTATGAAGCCCGGTTCTTCTTGATGGCTCAATATAAACCAATCCGCAGCGCCCTCCCCACCGCCTCTGAGGACAGGCTTCACGACCTTGCAGGTGCAGCTAGCCTGCATGGAAAACGGCCAAAGCGAGTGGCATGCGTCAGATGCAGACAGTCCAAGGTAAGAGCTATGTATGCCGCCGAGGCGACTGCTCCAACGTTGAATGCGTCTCCTCTTTCTTGGATCGAACTGTTTGGCCTCGAGATCGAAGCTGACGCTGCTCTAGCTCAAATGTGAAGGTCTAGACAAAAGCTCAACCTGTGAGAGATGTGCCAAGCACTCTTTGGTCTGCGAGGTCGACACAGACTTCAAGCGTATCAATAAAAGGGCGTAAGTAGCCCCAGACCTTGCGCGTCGGAGATCGTCTCCTTTGTTACAGAGGCCATCATAGCCTCCTACCAGGTACTTACTAGTCATAGCAAGCTCGAGGATCTATCTGAGCAAGTCAAGGAGCTGCAATCCTTGATTTCGCGCTCCCACACAGACCTAACTGGAGAGAAATTGTCCGCCACGTCTCCGTTGAACGAATCCCATCACACGGAACAAGCACTAGCTGACTCTCCAACTGCAACTACCGAGCTGATCCCGTTTCCCAACGAGGCTCGACGCAGGACTAATTCGAGGACTCAGTCTGCGCCGGGCGCACAGCCAGATTTCACTCCTTCTTTTCGGGGCTCTTCAATAGAGTCTCCGGCGGTTTCAAGTCAGAGGGCTCAGTCATTCCATATGTATAAATCGACAAACTCCCGCCAGTTAGGAGACCTTGTTCTTGACCAACAGCAAACCTCAAATCTCTTCCAGGTGTATGATCCCCCATGCTCATATTTGTTGCAGCAAGTGAGCTTACAATGTCAGATTCTTCGGCGACTTTCATCAGTTTTTCCCAATACTGAATCCGAATTTGACGCCTGATGATTACTACGAACGATCACAGCTCCTATTCTGGACAATCATTGCGATTGCTTCAAGAAGCTACTCTGAGGAGGCTGGCATATACGCCGGCCTAAGAACGCCGCTGGATAAATTGATGTGGGAAAAGATCTCAAGTACTCCCCATTCCCATCTCACAATCCAGGCAATTTTGCTGCTTTGTGTTTGGCCATACTCTTCACCATCAATGGTTACCAATCCGTCCTTCATGCTCATTTCCATCGCCAAGACCGCATGCATGCATCTAGGCCTCCATAGGCCCGAGATACTCCAGGACTTCAATCGAGTCAAATTTCGAGTTCTACCTGAACATGTGGAGGAAGCTGCTAAGGTTTGGGCTGGCTGTTGCATAGCGGCAGAAAGGTAGGCAGTCTGTTATGCGCCCAATTCTCTTCTGACGAACTTTTCAGCATCACTTCGACCGAGGGCCAAAGCCCGTTGTTCGTGTCGACAGACCCAACGTTGAGTCTGGCTTGCGATGACCAGAACATTTATCATCTTCCTCAACATTTGAGACATGTTCTCGTGATTCAACGCTTTCTCAACCGTGTGAATTGTAGCATGACGGCTAATACTAGCAACCGAGGGGGGCGGTCGTCTGCGTATGAAGCTGGAATGCTCCTTGCATCCCTCGAGGATGACCTTCACCAGCTAGAGAAACAGCTGGGCAGCGATACTACAGGTTCGTTCTATCCTAGGTCTGCAAATCTTGCCCAAGTATTAACGGTGGCTTTTCAGAGGTCTGTGACATATGGATTTCCAGTGCCGCCCTTCAACTCCAGTCGTACTACTTCCTCGAGCCAGCTGATTCGCCCACTCGAAAGCACGGTCTTCTCAGGGCTTACCATACGGCGACCAGACTGATATCGCAAATGAAGCACGCGACTGAGACGGAAAAGTTCAGCACTTCAGCTCCTCATTACTTTGGACAGATGGTGAAACTGTCGGCTCTGGTCGTTATGAAAGTGCTGTTCTCAAGCTATTCTCGTATCTTAGACATTGACGCTGGAAAGAGAACCTTCAACACCGCGATATCGATGCAACGATCAATGTCTGTGGAAATCAATGATTTTCCTTCGAGAGACTGCGTAGTCTTAACTCACCTCTGGGCAATCAACCAATCCTCTGCGACCAACCGCAGTGAAGAGCCTACATTGAGACTCAATACACGCCACAGTGCCAGCGTCCTGCACGATTCACTTTGGGTCTGGCGGAACTATTATGAGGAGAGGGCGATCAACACCGAACACCTTGGACGACCGCCTAGGGTGCTTCCTTCACTGATCCAACACTCTCCGGTCGCAACTATGGATACTCCAAATATCAATGCCCTCTTCGAACAGTACCCGACACCTCAAAACCGCGGGATTGATCAGCAATTGGGAACCATGCAGGGCATGCAGCAGCTGACCCCAACAATGTCTTCGCAAGGCATCCTGTCTAACAACATGGTTGGAGCAAACAATGGTCTCATGGCCCAGAACAACTCGATGATGAATACCACCTCCCCTGACCCATTCGACTTAATGGGTAACTACATGATACCAGAAGCAGAGTCAAGTAGCATGTTCTATCCAAGCTGGATGTGGGATGCTGGCTTTTCTCTTCAGTCTTGATCACCTGCCAACTGAACACACCTGCTCCCAACCTGACATGCGATTAGCGGACATATCGGTCCGTTATTCTCGACTTCAGTACACGGTCCAAACTGCAATGCGTCTCTCATTCCCATATCCAGCATCATGACAGCTTTAACTTGTTCATTCTGACATATGAGCATGACACCATTGGTGGACAGCTTCCAGCCGAGTGGTCGGTTGTCATTTCTTCGGTCCGCTATCGGCAGCGATTTGACAAGCCAATGGCACTCAGTCCGACTCTGCATGCGGGGAAGTTCCGGTGTGTTGGGTTGTCTGCTCCACAGTAGAGGTCACCTCGTCATGAAATCGGTCTGATAGGCATCGTCACGGCAAAACAACGTGCAATGGGTCCTTGAGGCTTTGTCCGGCAATGCCTCTACGACTCTGAGCTGAGTGTGAAGAGCGAAATCCGCTCATTTCACCAACCTACAAAAACTTGCAGACGCCCTGAGAAATATTTCCATCCTGACTTGATCAGCACAATACTCCATAAGCCTTGTCACAATTTCAAAATGGGCTCAGTTACACCAGCTTCCGTTGATAATCGACATCCTAGCGATCCCTCTGGACCAACCGGCCGGCTTGCGAATTGGATCGATGAAATTACTTTGCAAGATGTACCATCGCATATCCAAACTCGAGCAAAGCACATCATTCTCGATGGCATCGCATGCCTCCTCGTGGGTGCACATCTTCCCGGGTCCGAGATAGCAGCTCGAGCCATCTTCGATATGGAAGCACCAGGAAAGTGCACCGTCTTCGGATGGGGAGGACGAAAGCTCAGTCCGCTCCAAGCTGCACTTCTAAACTCCACTTTCATCCAGGGCTTTGAACTCGATGATTGGCATTCAGAGGCACCTTTGCACAGCAATAGCCTGGTGCTGCCGGCCCTTCTCGCTGCGGCTGAGCATAATACCTCCAGCGATCTCTCTAGTGAGGTCACTACTGGATCTGATTTGCTATTAGCGACTATTGTAGGATTCGAAGTTGGCCCACGTGTAGGCCTTGGACTGCACGGTGGGCATGTTCTCACTATGGGTTGGCACTCTGGTGCAATATTTGGCCCATCACCAGCAGCGGCATCCACCAGCAAACTTCTTGGCTTACCCCCGAGCCAGATTGAAGACGCCTTAGGCATTGCATGTACACAAGCTGGTGGTCTCATGTCAGCTCAGTTTGGAAGTGATGTGAAACGTATGCAGCACGGATTCGCAGCACGGAATGGACTATTAGGAACATTCCTTGCTAAGAGTGGGTATACTGGTATCAAACGCGTCTACGAGGAGAAGTATGGTGGATTCTTGGCTTGCTTCAGCAGAGGCAACGGTAAAGACCCAACATATCTCCCAGAAGAAGTTGCAAAAGAGTTAGGCACGACTTGGAAGATCGAGGGAATTCGTTTGAAAGCATATTGTGGAATGGCAGGCACCCACTGCACTGTTGATTGCTTGAGAGAACTACAGGCGAAATACCCGTTACAGATGAAAGACTACAAGAAGATCAAGGATATCACCATTGAACTCGGCGATGTAGCCTTCCACCATGGCGGATGGCTCGCTAAACGGCCATTGACAGCGACCGGTGCACATATGAGCAATGCCTACGTCGCGGCTACACAGATCGTTGACAACGCCGTTACGCCCGCGCAGTTCAAACAAGAAAACCTCGACAGAGACGAGATCTGGGATCTGATAAGTAAAGTGACCTGTGTGGAATCCGAAGACAAAAACCTCAAATTCGGTACGCGACTTACTGTGGCCTTCCAGAACGACAATGGCGGTCAAGTATCGGACCCGATCGTGTCAAGCCTACCAGGGCCTCGTGGTGTGTTCCCCAAACTCTCAAACGAAGAGATCATTGAAAAATGGAGGGTCCTCGTGACTCCACTGATCGACGAGTCGAGGCGCCAAAAAATTGAAGACTTGATCCTAAATTTGGAGAGCTGCGAGCGGTTGACAGAACTGATCGAACTCCTTACTTTGCCGACTAAGAATCCGTTGGCTTGAACTTGAAGGACCCGGGATAACAGTACTTAAAAAGATAGTTTACCATTTTCCTAAAATACTTGTACATCCGTTAGTCACTATTTCCCCATTTGTCTTCAGCTGCAGATGCGGTGCAGTTGCATCGGCACCAGACATCCAAGCTGCTGACGAGGGTTGCGTCAACACGACCGCTACACTTGCCTATCTTCTGACATCTAATCCAATACTCGTCCAGAAAGTCTTTCGGCCCAAGGCGATCTCTCCCATTGCAATTTCACCTCCAGATCCAGTTGCACTGCTTAGGTCGTCAAGCTTCCCATACCAAGCACCAGAATCGGCAACAAGCCAGCAGGGACCTGCTCTCTTCGCAGTTCATTGCCCGACGACCAAGCCATCGAGCTAACATAACTCCTCATTGTACAACGAAAGCGGCCCGACATCTCAAGGGCCAATTACACCTCAATCCGCATACGGTCATGGCAGACGTGATCATTCATCTAGGGTTTGGTGAGTTTGTCCTACGTTTACCCCGGATCGGACTTGGTGGTCAAAATCGGCGTTGACTATTGTATGCGGGGTTAGGGGATAGTACGGCGGCAGAGCCTTGTGATTAAGCTTGCTTAGGCGACAAGCTTTACGCCGAACTTGGTGAAGCAGGTGAGGCATTGTGTGCATATATACATCAAGGAGATATCCCGTGTATGTGAAAGAAGAGTCGCCAGAGACAGCGGACACGGCAAGGATATTTGCACTCCTGCCACTCCTCCTTCCCTCGCAGAACCGAACCGTTCGAGGCATAATAGTCCAGCCAGCTCGTTCAGATATGGAAGACAAAACAAAGGAGCCCTCCCACGTGGAGGATCCCGTGGAGAGAACAGTATCTGTTGAGATCCAGAAGCCGAGGATCTCTGAGGAGACGTATCTCGCCGACGATGCTGTCGTTGAGAAGCAGAAGAAAACCCCAGCGGAGAAGAGATTGATCTGGAAGAGTGATCTCGTCATCGTCCCTCTGTCGGCTTTAATCTATTTCACTGCTTATTTGGTATGTCATTCTGTCATTCTGTCAGACTATCCTTGTCACTGGTGCCGTGCTCGAAGCATAGTATCGATCCTTGCAACTGACCGACGGTCATTACTTCTCTAGGACCGGAATAGCATTGGTCTCGCAAATGTCATGGGCATGTCGGCAGATCTCAAACTGACCAGCAATCAGTACTACAATTGCTTGATGATGTTTTGTAAGTTTCAGCTCACCCGATCCAGGCAACGCACTCGCTGGCTGCCCAATGTCTCCTTCCCCAAATGCTAACATCCTCCGCGTCAAGACGTCGGATACATCATCTTCATGTTTCCAGCAAACATTGGACTGCGCATGTTCCCTGAGCGACTTCCTCCGCATTATATCCTCGGTGGTTCCGCTCTTCTCTTCGGAGGGTTTCTGGCTGCCATGTCTGGGGCCCAGGGGTATGCGACCGCGTTATCGATGCGGATCTTGATAGGGTCCTCGCAAGCTTTCATCCAAGGTCTCGGGCTCTACAGCTCCATGTGGTACAAGCGAGACGAGGTGGCTACCAGAGGCGGTGAGTTTTCAAACATCCCAGGCATACATACACAGCTCAGATGCTGCTACAAGGCAAATGGAAACGCTGACATTTTCGGTAATTTCGAACCAACCAGCCATCTATTATGGCGCAGCAACGATTTCAGGCGCTTTCAGTGGCTTGATAGCCTATGCGATACAGGAAACATTGACTCTCGAACGTACTGGGAGAGAACCATGGCGTTGGTTCTTCATTATCGAGGGGTCAATGGCCTTATTCGTCGGTGCACTGGTCGTGATCTTCCTTCCGCGATTCCCGGACCAACTTCGTGGGCGTAAGCATTGGCTGTTCCGTCCGGAAGAGATTGAGCTTGCCATCCAGCGGATGAGATGTAAGTCTTCGCAGGTCCTGCTCCCTATTTCTCATCTCCAAGTACAGTGTTATTAATACTTCCATTCCCGAACGGGGCATGAAATCTGTCTGACATCGTCTCTCCCTCGAGCCTGCAGCATACAACACCGTCGGTGCCAAATTCCAAGCCCGGCAAATTTTGACCGTCCTCAAGGACCCCAAATGCTGGCTTTTTGCCTTGATCAACGCGGGTATCGCCAACGGGGTCGGCTCGGTAGGCTTGTTCCTGCCAACGTTCGTCCGTGAGTTTGGCTTCTCGAGAGGTATGTATGTAATGTTTTTCAATGCAAAGTCAACCAAAGGCAGTTATTTAACGTCTCTTGACCCTCACCATCAAAAGTCCTCCCGTGCTGACAACCCTTCCATTCCGCAGAACGAACACTCCTATTCTCAGTGATTCCATACGCGTGCGCGACAGTAGTGCTCATCGTAGTAGGCAAGTTATCGGACCGCTACAACCGCAAGGGGATCTTCCTCGTTGGCGCGCTCACAGCCGTAGCAATCGGCTACATCCTCCTGTTGACCGTGTCGTCGTCGACGCCGGTCAAGATCTTCGGAGCCTGCCTGATCACGTCCGGGCTCTATCCCAGCGTCATTCTCCTGGTGAGCTGGCTGGGCGTGAATACCGGCGGCTTCACGAAGCGCGGCACCACGTGGGCCGTCGCCGAGGTCTTCGGCCAGTGCTTCTCCATCATGGGTACGCACATCTACGACCGCCCACCCAGGTTCATCAAGGGCCATGCCGTTCTCCTGGGCTTTATCCTCCTCGCCATCTTCAACGCGTCGGTCCTGATCTGGTGGATGAACAAGGAGAATCAGCGGAGAGACGCTGAGGAGCAGGCGTATCGAGATCGTGGAGAGGTGCATCCCCATGCTTCCTTGTCCTTGGAAGATGTCCAGGACTTTCATATCTCTTTTAGATATATCCTGTAGTCTTGGTCGGCAAGTTCACGAGTCGAAGTGGGATTTCCTTGGACTGTTGCCGTCCGTTGGGTTGAAGATCGCAAAAAAAGGGGGGGGGGAGGTTCCGAATTACTCATGGATGTGCAGTAATCCTAACTTAGAGCTTGTAAAAGCTGAGATTTGAAGCCAGATTGGCAGAGTATATGGTTTTAGGTATCCAAGACTGAAGAGAAATGCTCCACCATTAAGATTACGAAATCATTGAAATCATAATCTGTCATTCAAATGTCTATCTACGCACTAACAGTCTTCTTCAACACCTGCACAAACCGCCAAACATCATAAAACGAATTATACAGCGGCACGGGCGCGACGCGAATGACATCGGGCTTCCTCTGGTCCGCAACGATGCCCGCCGCCTGGAGCGCATCGCTTACCTGCTCCAGCCGTCCCGGCTGCAGCAGCACGCTCAGCTGCGCGCCGCGTTTCGCGGGGTCGAGCGGTGTGATGATGCGGAAGGGTGGCGCTGCGTCGTCTGAGGTGGAAGCTGATGTCTTGTCGTCCTTTAGAAGGAGATATTGGAGGTAGGCCGTCAGCTTGAGCGATTTCTCGCGCAGCTGCTCGATGGCCGTCTCGTTGAAGACGGACAGCGAGGCGCATAGTGAGGCTAGGTCGATTGCTGATGGGTTTGAGATCTGGAAGCCCCCTGCGCCAGGGATGGGTCTGAATTCTGTGGGAGCACTCAATTAGCATTGAACAAAAGAGATAAGGGGGAAAAACCCAGAATGCTGCAAAGTCAAACTTACTATTATCCATCTGGAACCTCGACGCCTTATCCCCACCATACCAGCCCGTCAAACGATGCCGGAAGACGGGCTTCCCATCCTGTCCATCGGGATACTCGACCTTCCCATGCCGCTCATGGACAAACAAGCCCGCAATCGCGCCCGGCCCAGCATTCATGTACTTGTAGGTACACCAGGCGGCAAAATCGACGTCCCAGTCATGCAGCCTGAGCGGCACGTTTCCCGCCGCGTGCGCCAGGTCCCAGCCGATAGTTAGGCCGTGCGAGTGCGCGTGCGCCGTGATCCGCGGGATATCGAGCAACTGTCCGCTGTAGTACTGCACGCCGGGGAGCAGGACGAGCGCGATTTCTGAGGCGTGGGCGTCGATCGTCGCCAGGATCTTCTCCGTGCTGATCGTGTGGTCCGAGTCCGGCGACACCAGGATCATGCTCTCGCTGGGCGTGTAGCCGTGCCATGCGATTTGGGATTCGATTGCGTACTGTTTTGGGGGGAATGGGTAATGGGGTTAGCTTCGTGTTCTTACACATACATAGCACACCTCCACTCCACTCCATTTGATCGAGGGGATAGGAAAGTCAACACAACTTACGTGATCACTAGGAAATGCCTTCCACTCCAGCAGGATTTTATTCCGCTTTGGCGTTGGGCAGTAGAAGGTCGCCATCAGCAGATGCAGGTTGACGCTCAGCGTGTTCGCGATGGCGACCTCCTCCTTCAATGCGCCGACGATACGGCTGGACTGCTCGGCGGCTGCTTCCGCCAGCGACTGCCAGGGTGCCGGCAGCGGCGACTCCTGCATCTCGCGGAAGTGGCCGTACACGTTGATGCGCGACCACGTCTCCAGCTGTGCTTGCAGGAAGCGCGATGTGGCACGCGGTTGCAGGCCGAGTGAGTTGCCGCAGAAGTAGATCCCTTCCTCCTGGTTCGATACAGCGTCGCCGTTGGGTTCTGCAGCTAGTGAGGTCGCTTTGAGGGACGACTTCGTAGGGATATGGAACTTCGAGCGGAATGCTCTCAGCGGGTCTGCGGCGTCGAGGCTCCTGGCATATTCCGCGCTGTCGCCGTTGTCTGGGAAGACGTGCTTTGGCACCACTACGTGTGACGTCGTCGACGTCGGTGCTTCTGATGCTGCGAGTATTCCGGGCGCCATCTCGCCACGCCTATGTGTATGGGTGTGTGTGTGTGTATAGAAATCCTTGTGCTTAGGGGGAGTAGATGATCTCCAGAAGTTGGTCAAAAGTACAGACAGTGCTCGTCGTACAATTCTGCTGATTTGGACACAGTATCGTATTCTTTTTGGAGTGGTCTGATGATTTAATGGATCAAACCTGGAGGACAATGTATTTCTAGAGCCCCGGGAACCTCTTGACCCTCTAGAATACAACCTACGTAATAATGGACGGCACATCGAAATTTCGTTCCTCGTAAATACAATACGGGCGGGTACGGACGCGGATGCGGGATTGACTCTGGTAAAGGGGCTTCCGCCCCCATTCATTCAGGTTATCCGCATCCGTACCCGCATCCGAACCTTTTGCCCCTTTTTGCCTTTTTGCTGGGCGTGCGTCAAGGCGGCACTGGACGGCTGGAGAGTTGGAAAACGAGGCGCAAGGTTTGTAGATGCTGGAAGCATGTTCCCCGGACCTGCCACGAAGGACATCCTTTCCAAAGGGCCTTGAGGTTAGGCCTCTCAGTTGCTCTGATATTACGTTATGGAGGAAGAGGGAGCCGGAGACGCTTGTCTTGCCCTCACTTAGGTGAATGCTCATTGTCAAGGTTCTGAATAATTTTCGATTTAGGTAACACAGCCCCTTGGAGCAGGGCAGCTTTTGGTGTGATATCGCGCCTATAACAAATTGTAATACCTATACAAGAGGAAACATGCTTTTCTATGGACGTAACACGCTCAAGTAATGCCTCATGAAGTGGCCATCACTGCCTCGACCGTCTCATCCCTTGTTTGCTTCAAAAAGGGTATTAGCATCGTTCCACCTGTACCAGCCAACTGCTGTTTCTCGCTAGCACGTGCCGCCTGCTGGCCCTTCGTTGATGCCGTAGCTAAGTTCAGGGCTCGATTCTGGGCAATGTAACTGGCGCGGGGTGCGCGAGATGGTGCGATGATGTAGCCTGCGACGATTTGGATGTGGATGTTGCGGAAGGCAACGAGGGCTTCGACAGTAGCGTTGTATGCGTTGCGGATTGCTGGAGTGGCTGTGGTATTCAATGCGTATTCTCGAATGTTGCTTTTCTCGGACATGTACGCCAGGAACTCGCGATGGCCTCGCGGCATGTAGTTTCTCATGTCCTACGAAAGTCAGCAAGTGAGTTCCCGAAGCTGAGAAAGTGCAGGTACTGACCTGGATAAAGCTGCCGGTCCTGGCGGCGTTGGGACTTGAGCTACCAGTAGCATGATGATCAACGGAAAGGACAATGTCGAAGAGTTGAATTAGCGAGCTCTGTGCATTGCTTCCGCCGCTGTACTCCCGCCATTGGCCGTTTCCATTTCCCTCGTCGTAGAAGACACCTCGTGGGAGGCCAGCCGATGCCATGCCTTTGCTACCTGCCAGTAGTGGGCGGATGACATGGTAGAAAACCTGAGGATCGCAGTGCTCTCGCATTCTGTTCAAGAGGGCGCCGAGTTCGGTGATGCCGGCTGTAACTATTTGCAGACACGACTCCAAGAGCGTGTCATTGCAGTCATGGGCGGCTTGGATGGCGCGGAGCATGGCCAATATCAGTGGGCCGCCTTTAGCCTCAACGGAGACCGAGATCAAATAAAACCATTCCTCATCCCGCGTGCCAGTCGCCGTTTGCAATGATCTGAGATTGTCAGGCTCGGTGATATCACAATTCGGGGTTCTTCTCTCCCAGTTCCAGAGATTCAACGCAGAATATGTGGCGGTGGGCGGGAGACCAAGCCGTGCGGAGACCTGTAGCAGCGGGCAGGCTATCTGAGGTGGGAGTCTCTAAAAAGTGATGTTAGTGATTTGCCTCACATATCAGGGATCGAATATACGAACTTCTGAGGGCTGCTGTCCTCCCCAGAAATAAGCATGAGCCCAAAATGAGAGAAGAGAATATGCTCTCTGCCATTCAGCTTCTGAACGCAGGTATGTTGTTTCCAAAATTGGTAAAGCATCTATTCTACCTCTGATTTCGTTATTGGCAATTGATTCGGATAGATTCTTCGCCAGTGATTCCCACGGGGCATAATACTGATGTGGCAGCCGACTTAGTGGTGTCTCATCTGGGAGGAAGCCATTCCTGGCCGAAACCCCGAATCTGCAGAGGATGTCTTGTGGTCTCTCTTTCATGTTGGGTGGGTTGAGGAGCAATGCAGTGTAGGTGCTGGGCGAAAATCTGGATGTCAAGGACGTACCGCTAACACGGGACACCCTCAAGGCTGTGAGCCTATGTTATCATTTCTCGGCCATGACGTTTCCAAGCTTTCGACTGGTGTCAGCATATCCGGAGCATCACGCATCGGTCCAAGTGTGATGCTCACTGAGATACTCCAAGGCGTGCCCGGAGACGGATGCGGATGCGGATCCAGGGGATAGCAGGAACTTTTTGGGCCGTATCCGTACTTGTAATCCCAATCGTTGACACAAAGCTTATCAGCATTGACCCCGATCCAACATAAGTTCGGCTACAGGCGGCAAACAGGCGGGAATTGCGTAATTCTTGAGTCGATTTATGACTTCATTCCGTGATATCGGATCAGGGGGCGGGCCCAGAAAACCACCAATCGTCCATATTTCCAACAAAATCTTGCCCTGCAGCAAAATAGCTTTGTGCGAGTATTGATAAGCCTTCCTCCTGTGAAGACTGTAAGTCCGGAGCCTGCAGTTGAGAGGCGGACGGGCCGAAACTCGGGAGACGCGACATCCCGCCAGCTGATGATCTCGTGTTGTTCACTGACGGAGTGACACCCTCGTGGCTGATACGAGTGGGCTGAGGAAGCAAACGACTCCTCAGCACCTCTGCAGAGTGCGAATTTTGCCGATGCGCAATGAGTGAGGAACCAAAGTAGGAATCCGCTGTTCTAGGGAGTTCGCTCGAGGAGGAGGACTCAATGATTTCCCAAAAGAGGCTCAAATCGATAAAGATATTTGGATTCGGTGAATTGCTCGCCGCTGAATTATCGAACGATGTAGAAACAACCTTTTCAAACTGCTCAATCTTGTTTGCCTGGGAAGCGTTTAGTCAACCGGACGATCCACCCATAAAATTGGTGGACTCACTAGCTGATTGCCATAGGGCCAGTAGCGACCCATCTCTCGAATGAAAGTGAAACATTTCCTGAAGCAGTCCTGTTTCTCAGCACGCACGGTATGGTCATCAGTGAAACTTTGTTGGAGATAGATGGTCGCTGCGATTGCGGTGCAGTGGATCAAGAATGGGTCCGAGAGCATGAAATCTTTTTCTCTGCATTGATCCAGCAAGTGCACAATCCATTCAGTATGTGTCGATGTGAGATCCGCGGTGTGTTGTAGGAATATCTCAGGTACCATAGTAACTCTGAAATTACGAAGACGCAACGACAGTAGTAGCGGATGGTTAAGAAGACACAGTATTGAGTGATACAATAGCTGTACCAGCAACCATGGTGCCCAAAAAGTACGATTCCGCCTGAGCTGGTGCGGTTCTTGCTCAGTGAAGCGAGACGGCCGGAATCGATATTTGTACGGCATACCAGTCTCGATCTCCATCAGCCCAGCCGTGATCAGGGCATATTCCGATTGCGCAGACCATGCTGGTAGAGTAGTGGATTTGCCTCGGCGGTGTGCATATCGTACTGCTCTTTGCCACAATCCACTGAGCTGGATAGCGTAGGCCAAAATGCCCAGGTCGCTAGGCTCATTGGAAATGCCATTGCCCTGGGGTTGTTCGAGTGCCGCATCTGTGATTTCCGAGCTGGTACCAAGTGGTTGCTCTGGACTCTGCGGAATTTTAGGAGTTCTCTCATCGACAACGAAAGTGAACGACCCGGCTGGGTAACTGTAAAGATTGTCTAGCAGGACAACACTCCAATAGCACCTGCGGCGCTCTTCAACAGCGTGATCCAACAAATGTCTTGAGTATTCAGAGGATAGGCCGGAAGACTGCGAGAGATCCACTGCAAGGGACTTGTACATACTTGCGCGTACGGTGTTACCATCTGTACTGGGTTTAGGTTATGCCCAGCGAAGAATGATCAGGATACTTACGATTAAATTCTCTGAGGCTGAGAATGCACAATGACTGGATGGTAGAGAGCTCTACTGGCCCCTGAGAAACCTTTCGCATGACCAGCTTCGTTGCGTCGTTTGCAATTTCTTCACCAGCTGGCGAACTAATCGGGTCCGAAGCTGCTCCAACTAGTGGTGAAAACCTGGCGGCTGCAACAAAGATTGAGAGTAGCAATTCATCGTCCCTCGACGCGAGTGTTTCCGTCAAATACTGCGGGGAGAACAATGGAAGAGGTTGGCAATTCAAATAGGTCAAATACAAGTCTGCGGCAGAAGATATCTTATCCCATTGTGGCATTCTGCCAAAAACTTGTTAGAATATCGCTCGTCGGCCTGTGTGTGGTACACCTCACCTCTGTAGGGACGATGTTGCACGAGCGGAAGAATTTGACATCTGATGTTGTGTTATGGCTCTTGGTGATGAATTGATTGAAATGTTGCCCATAGATTGAGATTGATGGCTAATCGACTTGTCAGCTCGCTGGATGAAGGTCATTCCTGTTGCTGGTTCAACCCCTACTTGAAGGCATTGCGCATTTCGGCAAGCTGAGCTTCCAAAGAACTCAATCTGTCCGCCTTATCTATATCATCAGCCAGTGGTTCGTATTTGAATCGGCTTGAGAGGGTAATTGCTCAAAACGCTTACCGTGCTCAACTCCCCGCCTGGCGAGGGTCTCGTTTGGGGAGAAGATATGCCATTGCTCACCCCATGAAGAGGGCTCATTGTCCTCCGCGCAGTATCAAGTGCGTAGGTGCATTGTTGATTCAGTCTCTCACAGTGCGAGCACACCGGTTTCTCACCAGGACATCGTGACTTCTTTCGACTGGACACGATGTTAGCCGTGCGAGGGTCTCGGGCAGGGAACTCACCGGCAAGGCTCACAAGCCTGCCGTATCCGCTTTGGGGCCCGTTCTGGTGTTGTCATGACATCTTCACATGCTTGTAGAGTTGTGGTTTACCTTGCCCGGGATACTGAAGGTGGAATATGGAAATGATTTAAAATGTTCAGGTCTACATAACCAGGAATATCGTGGAGACGGATGGCGGTATGGTGGATCATAAAACTACAAAGCGCAATTATGGTTGGACAAATAGCCTTTTGAGCACAAGAGAACTGAAAAAGAGTATTGATGGTTGTACCTCCAAAGTCATTGCCGGAGAACTCTTCCAGGCCATTCCGCCTGGAACAACTATGCAGAAATCAAACTTGACCACAGGAACACAGTTACGTCAAAGGCAAGGAAATCAATGTTCATGAGAACATGACACCGAATTATCCACTCGCTACCAGAAGATCGATTTCGCTTTCACTAATGATGCGGGAGATGCTGTAAGGAAGGCTATCGTATACTCGTAATATCGTCAGTTTCGAAGAATGATGCGTCCACTAGACCATTTGCTTCGACGAGCTAAATTTCCAATTCAAGAAAGGACGTAACCACTTGAGATCAGCTCGTTGGTGGTAAGTCCAAACTGCAATTGTGACAATAGTAAGTGGGATTGCGATGACCCAATATATCCAAAATTGTTTAGACATGTTCCATTTCGTTTCGCCTTGCTCGTCAACATCTAACGCGAAGAAGCTCATGCTAAATACCGTCTGGAAGGGACAATTAGCACGGGATGTAAGCATTAGCATTATCAACTTACCGAGACAAATGTAGCAGGTAGAAAAGCTAGTGTGACCACTGAAATGGTTTTCATGGATGCGCTGTCGCTCTGGGCCGCTCGACTGATGTTCATTGTTTCGGTGCTAATCTCCACGGTAGCCTTGCTGTCGCGCTGGACAACTACGTTGTAACCCTGGGTACCGTCAGTGCAAGATCCAAATCTGCATATTTAGGCAACAAACCAAGTTAATCTCATTCGAAAGTCGTAATTTGAGCGATTCAGCCCGGCGGACGAAATTTCGTAACATCCTAAGCCAGAAACGCATTTCACTATGAGCGCAATTTGGTCTCGCCCCATCGACAGTACTGGGGCATCCACATGTCATGGTAGTGACCGTTCCGGGGCCGTTGAGGAGCTCATGGACGGAATCGACGGAGACTTCGAGTACCTCACAGATGTGGATCACGTGCCGAGCCATTTCGTGGAGCTGTTCGAAGTTGGAATGCAGTAGGTCTTTGGGTCTTTCCTAAATGAAGGAAAGGCATGGATCAGTAAAAGGCATGATTCACACATGACGATGATATGTTGGAAATATACCTTTTCGATTTTTCTTATGTGGTGTCGGGCATGCCAGACAGATGAGTCGTACATCCCTACTACAACCTCGACAACGGTGCTTTGGAGGAACGCGAGAGGCTCTCGTGGCGGGTCGCTACGAGTGGTATTAAAGAGCTCTATGAGCCCCGTTCCAAATTGTGGAGGTGTGTCAAAACAAAACAACAGCGCACCCTCTCGTGCACCCTCTCGTGCACCGCTGGCGCTTTTTGTCGAGTGGACGTAGAAGCTCATCTCGTACCATTGATAGTTTGGGAAGAAGCCTGAAGTTGATAGTTCTTCCAGTTGTTTGATGAGAAAGTGAAACCAGGATGCTGTTCAGATCGAGAGTCAGTCCCAATGGTGTGTAAGCCATGGCTGATTCTGGTACGTACTGTGCACCTCCTCCCCGGTACTCCTTTTATAGCTTGCACTCCCAGCATAGCCATTTGATTCGTGGTGCATGTCCTCCCATAAGTAATTTGGGTATGCAAAATCGGAGCTCAGGAGCTCTCTAAGTGACTTGGATTGCTGGAAATGGTTCCATCTTGCGAATCTGTACAGTTTAGACCTGCGTCTGAGCACATCGGTTGAAAGCTTATCATACACTACCTGCACCCCAGGTCCAGGATTCTAAGAACAAACAATCAGCATTTCGAGCATCAAGCGCCTGCGGTTATGCTTACTCGAAGAAATTCTTCCGGATCACGCTCACGTTTCTTGAATTCACCGTTAACTTATAAGTGTCAGCCTTGGCTACAAAGATGGAGTTCAATGCGAACAAACCTTGTGCATAAACGTCGATCTTGTCCAGGCGTTGCATTGGCTAAGCTTGCTTGACTATCGTTCCGAGCCGCTGCAGCACACTACTGGGGTATATATTGTGGATGGATGGATGGATGGATGGATGGATGGATGGAAAGCAAGCGAGATGTGCAGCAGATCGCACCTTCTTGCAAAGACAGGTTGGAATTGATCGAGGCTGAGAGGAGATTCATGTCTCCTTTAAGGCTAAATCTCTTTAGCAGAGGCGAGAAGGCTTGTCGTTAGGGTTGCGGCTGTGTGTTTCGCGACGAGAAGCCGGGCAGCAAAATGAGAGGTCGAGATTGGTGTAGTCGACAAGTGGCTGCATTAGCCTCAAGCCCTTACAACCCTTGCGCCTCGTCGAAAAAGGCGAACGTCATGTGTGACTCGCGAACATTTTAGACACGTTTAGAACTCCGTAGGCACCGCGACGTCAACAAAGAGCTGTCTTGAAGGACTTGTTAGGCCTCTAGCCATACTACCAGTGGGTGGCGTTGTGGACTTGATTTCAGTACCAAGCACACTGTATCTTTGGGGTGGCGTTTTATTCTGATACATACTAGTATGAGGAATGATGAGGCGTCTGAGTACCTAGGTACATAGGCTGGATGGGAAACCGGTCAGTAGAGAAGGTTGACAGCCTGAGGTTGCCTAGAGGGTACGCGAACGCACCGTTGGTGACCACTTGCCGATTGACATCACACGGCTTTGACTTTCTCATGCACAGCTACTACTATATCCAACAATACCCAAGTCAGCCTTGTGTCTGGACTCCGCCTCTCGTTCGCGCCTGCCCTTTTGTGAGCCCCGAGGAGCGTGTTCCTTCCTCAAACTTGGTTTCATTACAACTTGAACAAGCCAGCTCACGTGTCCCTATCTTCTACCTACCTACCAGGAGTAGGTACCTAACACAGCTATTCCGCACTCATAGTACTCCATATTATGATAGACTACATCCGAACTACCTAGGTAGCTTCTCCTGGGTTGCAGAGTGCTGACCATGACAAACAGCAAAATGCAAGTAGCTTGGGCCTGCACGGCGGCGTCGTATTCAGATATGCTACGACCTGCTGACGAGGCTGGGTGTCTTCGCAGTAGTTGTGAATGAGTGGAATGTTCTGTAGAAATTATTTTCCCGATGATAAATATCAGCACCTTCCGTTTCACACGAAGAACGAGGTTCGACAGCTAGCCAGAGCCATTTCGCTCAATCTACAGCGGGCCAGTGTAATGTATTTAGGGAGTATGCAGCAGCACTTCGTCCTGGATAGCTATGCGACAGGCGAAAAGATGTCTCACTACTTTGGAACATCAGCCAAGTGCAGAGGGAGAACGAGAAAACATGTTTCATTTGTACTGCCTATCCACACGCAAGCCTTCAAGAGCGCTGATCGCTCGTTTTCAATTTGCCAGTAGATGTTCCCAACCCCAAAACTCACAACTCGCGGGACAGATGCACAGTCGCAGTCCTCTATCGCGGAGCCGGGCCGGCCGTTCCATTTCCTCGCCTTGTACCAACGATGGTATGCTCTAGACACGGGAGAGACTGGAGGGAAGCAACTTCTGAAGGACATTACCCATCGCATATTAAGATAGTCTAGAAACAACCTAGGACAAACGCCGGAACCAATGCTTTAGAAAAGGAGGGCCGCAATCAAACCAGCAATACCGGTCATCGAGAGCGCGGGTGTCATGATGCCAGCAGCATTGGGCTTGGAGGTGCTGGAAGGGTTGGAAGAGCCTCCACCAGTGGAAGATGGGTTGGTCTCTGGGTTGGCCTTGCCCGTGATGCAGGTGTTGACACCACGGATGACACCGTTGGAGTGGGCCCTGTTGAAGAGATCGCAGATGGTTTGGTTGGTGGAGGTGGTCTGGACGTTGGATCCTCCACGGACTTCAGTAAGGGAGGACATGACAACACTAGAGACCAGTTAGAATGGCCGCATGAAGCCTGTAGAAGATCAACTTACACGTCGAAGGTACCAGCAAAGTCAAGAGCACCAACGATAGTCTTGAGCTTGGGGAAGCCATCAATTGATTTCAAGTCGGTGTTGTTGGCGATCAAAAATCCACCGCCAATGGTTGTGAGACTAGGGAAAGAGAGGTTGGCCAAGTTGGGGCTGTCAACAAAGGCCAAAGTACCGCCGGTCTCGGTCAAGTTGGGAGCGGTAAAGCCCTTGAAGGAGTTGGAATAGAAGCCAATAGAGCCGCCAACGCTAGCAAGGGAAGGCATGTCCACTCTGCTCACATTTCGGAAGGTCAAGTTGGCAGCATCGATCAAGTTGGGGAACAGAATCTCCAAATCGCGTCCGTTGGCGGAGAAAGAGATGGCGGTGGTGACGTTCTTCAACTGGTTAACATTCACCGAGGTGAGATATGGATTGTTGTTGATGTCCATGCTCCCGACGCCCGTTAGGTCAATGCCCTCGATATTGTTCAATTGAGTGTTGGAGATGACAATTGAGTTGGCGCGGTCCACTGACTGAGCAAAGTTAAGGCTCTGCAGTGCTGGCAGTCCAACCCAGTTGATCTGGTTGACACCAGTGAGGGAATCGAAGCTCAGAGTAGACAGGATGGTCAGGCCGGTCAGACTGAATGTACCTGAGATGACGTTTAGCTGATCAGAGGTAATGGCAGTCAACTGTGTGGCATTGTTGCAAGTCAAATCACCCGAGATCTGTTGAACCCCGTTGATTTGAATTGTTCCAGATGCACTCGAGTCGATGATGACATCTCCTTTGTAGACCTGGCAATCGGCAATCGATTCGGCGTCTGCGGAGCTAGCAATGGTGATGGAAGGGCCATCGCAGACAGTTTTGGTTTGTGCTGAACAGAAAAGTTAGCTTGCTGTTGATATGTTTCTTCATTCCATCTCTTCGCTTGATCCCAATTCCAGCTCCAGCTCTTGCTTAACCAAAGGGACCAAAGGATTCCGAATGTGCATGGACTCACCGAAGACAGCGCCCGTCAACGCGAGGGTGGGAAGAATGAGTTTCGTGAATGCCATGGCGAATGTATGAAACAGCTGGCTCGCTTCAAGGAAGGAGAACGTCAGCTCTTATATCATGAGAGGATGAGAGAGGAAACGGATGGTGACGGTGGCACTGGGCAGGAAGCGAGGGTGCCGCCTGGTGAGCAAGTCCTGACAGGGGAGGAGCGTGATGAGACTCACCTGAAATGTGATATTAAAAGACGATAGAAGGGGAAGCCGAGATGGAATCGGCGTGAAGCAACAGTCGTAAGAAACTTTTGGGTGATGGGATGTGAGAATTAATTGTTGGGCTCTATTGAACACGCAACAGGGTGGGATAAAAAAGCTTCAGCGAAGGAGAAGCTGATTGTTGTTGCTTTGAATGTTAAAACAGGAGCTGCAACTGCAACTGGCAGGCACGAACTCCTTGTCAAGAAGAAACAAGGAATCAACGCGTGGCTGGCTCGTGAAGAAGAAGATGAATGCAGCAGCAACGATGGGTAAAGTCGAAGAAGGGGATGGAGATGGCGAGATGGCAGGAGAAAGATGGATGGTGGATGTGGATAGCGTCTCAATTGAGCGGCTTTGGGAGCGTGAAGCGTGTGAAGCGTGTGTGCCTGAGGAGGTTAGGAGAGGGAGGGCGGGAGTTGCAGTTGGTGGCTTGGAGCTACGCGGTGGCTAGTAACCTTGGTGGGCGTGTGGGCTGTTGGTGTGGAAGAAATTGGCATGCCCGATTGGCAGCCGGGCGGGGTTCAATGCAGGTGCAAGCAACAGGCCCATGGGCCCAATATGGGCCTGCGGACACCCAGCAGGGGTGCAAAGTGGGCGACCCAGGTGCTACCCAGGGCTCCAAGAGGCTCCCTCAGCCTCTCAACCAGGGGAGGCCCGGACCAATCTTCAGGGATGCTGTCGTCAAGACAGGCCAAGGGAGGTCAAGAAAGGAGGCGGCTGTATCGTATTGTCACCGTCATGCCTCTGCAGCCACCCTCCAGCCTGCGTGTCATCCTGTCCGCTCCACCCTCACCACACCTTTTCACCAGGGCAAACCAAGCTTTCTCTCAGCCACCAATGCAGCCCACTGTCTGCTCCTCGAGAACCCACAGTAGCCTCACGCATGTCCCAGTCAAGTCCACCACTCCCATTGTTCCAAGCTCTGCACAGAAGCCTTGATCTGAGACATTGATGCTGAACACATCCCTAGGTTGCCACCTTCAAGCTTTTGCCCATCATCTAGAAGAACTACGAGTGCAGACGAGTGGCTGCTATGAGTGCAGAGTCCGGAGTACATGCTCAGATGCCCGGAGGACGATAACACTTTCATCCGTCGTTATCTCGCCTACGGACTCCGTTATATTGAAGTGCCCGCCCAGAGATCTCCGTCCATCCATTCTACTCTTGCCTATCGGTATCGCAGATCTGTCGGGACTAGTTTCCGACCCATCGACCGTTGAAGAAACACGTCAAATCAAACCCATGCTGGTAAGAACCACCAAGCAATATCCTGCCGAGATAAACTGGACAAATGTGTCACTTTGCACCACGAGTATGTGAAGGCAGGACCTCATTGAGTCATGGATCGTCTAACCCGAGAGACATTTGATCATGGATGGCACCCTGCTTGGAACATTCAAAACAAACAGTTGACGAATAAAGGCTGGATGCACGTGGCTTTCCGGCCTTGATTGTCACAAATTGAAGAGTCAACTGTTTTGAGGCTCTGGGCAACTGCTTCAGTGGTCTTTGCACCTTTTGGTTCATCCCCGCTCCCAAGTGTCATTGTGTTGCAGAAGTTATCCAGACGAGGGTTTCATATTGCTTACATTATACTGCCAGCAGACTTGGTCAGAGGCACGAGTGTCCCTCACGGAGTACGAGGTGTGCCTCCTGCTCACTCGAACGAAGAAGTTTATCAGAGCTTGATCTACGGAGTACGGAGTCCTGGGATGAACAAGAATATCGACGGCATATGCATATTGACGTTTTTTTAGTGGGAAAGCAAAATACGCGGCCTCAACGTGTGGCAATCATTTGGAACCTTTCGAACCTGGGAAGCGAGTTCTCCGTAACTCAATGGGCTCTAACACCCGCCACATGTGTCCCACCATCACATTAGCGTAACAATACGATACCACGAATACAGTGGGATACCTTGCAGCATCATCCCGTCCAGGAGCCGCCAGTTGCCCACTTCCAGATAACACTAATCTATCTTCGGCTCATCCACTCTCGAGATGATGGCCTTCAAATTTCCAGCAAAGGCCCGCCGCATACAAAGATAGATTATGATGATGACTTCAGCATTATTGATCGGAGATTCATCAATCGGTAGCAGTATTATCACAATCATCTGCTTGCCCTAGATGGAGTGCGTAGAAGGGGTCGTCTAAGTGACCTGGAAGGCCCCTCGGCCCTAGGGGCCACAAGTTACCAGGGACACCGACAATTTTTGGGGGCTCTCACAAACATGGTCTCACGCCGCGTAACCTCCTCCACAGAGTTCAACAACCCAAATACTCGGATCAGGCCAAGGCAGTAGAAACGGGAAGATGCGTATCCGAACATCAACTGTACCCAGTAGCCACTTGAGGTATCATACGGACAAAGTAGACGAGGATATTCGACACTATTGCACGACGTGAGATAAATTGTTGCATCCTTGCGAGGGCGCGGATGGCAAACCCCCATGAATTTATGGGGTCTTGTCCGCATTGGTGAAGAATGTCAACAAGCTTGAAGCCACACATGGTTTGGAGTGCCGGGCGGCCGAGCTGACGCGCCAGCGAGAAGCGTACCTGACCCTGGCACGTGATTTGGCTTATCTCATCCACCCCTTGGCAGACCAGGCAGCAAGCCCGTTTAGGCTATCAATGTGCAAGGGTGGTTATAATGACTTCAAGGTTGAAATATCAATGCGACCGCTGCCTCTCTCAGTGGTTTCAAGGCTTCAATCCTCCCTCTCAGCTTGCTGTCTAATTAGAATGACCTGATTAGGAATTATTACGTACATTTTCAAGCCACCTGACGCTGTGGGAAAGCCATCTCGGGAGGGGCTTTGCAATCACGATTTTGGGCATTTGTCGTATGCTTGCCAGGTCGATTTTCAAAATGTCACTCCGCAGATCTGGCAGAATATCTTCGGCTGCAGCATCTCCTCTCCCAGAAGTGTCTAAGGCTGCCGTGGATGTTCAAAGAAAACGGGCGGCGTCTTCCCTGGTCGGTGAGACAAAGACCAAGAAGCCTAAATCGGACTCAGCCGCGAGGCTCAACAGGAAGTCGGTAGTAAACCAAAGTAACGCAGATAATGCCGCGCCCGATTTCAAAGTCCCAGAAATCCCAGTCACACCTTTGAAGAATCGCAGAAAAGCATCAGCCCCGGCCGACAGAAAACCGCCACCGTTGACCCCAACACCAAGTCTGGTAAATGTTATTCGGGCTGCATATAGCTCTGGTGACATTGACGGTTCTAGCCCGCCACCAGACAGACCCGTCGAGCCGCACGTTACCAATGCCACTCTGGTGACACCCGGTGGTACACAGTCAGTAGCATACACCAGTATATTACCCGACTCTTCGCCTTCCAAAACGGGACTTCCGAGGCCCACTGCCACCACAAACACGCTGCTGGACAAGGCGTGTGCTCATCTGATCAATGTTGACTCACGCATGAAGCCGTTGATTGAAAGGCATTACTGTCATGTTTTCTCGCCCGTTGGCCTAGCCGAGCATATTGACCCTTTCCGGTCGTTATCCAGTGGTATCATGGGTCAGCAGGTTTCCGGCGCGGCTGCGAAGTCCATCAAGAACAAATTTATCGCCTTGTTTAATGAAGGCCAGGACCCGGAGACGGCAAAGTTTCCGACTCCAGCACAGGTCGCAGCTACTGATATACCACGGTTACGCTTAGCCGGGCTGTCACAGCGGAAGGCCGAGTATATACAAGGCCTCGCACAAAAGTTCCACGCGGGAGAGCTGACAGCAGACATGCTGATGAAGGGTACAGATGAGGAGGTCATGGAAAAGCTTATTGCGGTAAGAGGGCTAGGGAGATGGAGCGTCGAAATGTTTGCATGCTTTGGTCTGAAAAGATTGGACATCCTCTCGACGGGCGACCTTGGAGTTCAGCGCGGCATGGCCGCTTTCTATGGCAAGGACGTTAAGAAGCTCAAGGCCAAGGGTGGGAACAAATGGAAATACATGTCGGAACAAGATATGCTGGATAAATCCGCCCCTTTTGCGCCATACCGAAGTCTGTTCATGTGGTACATGTGGCGAGTAGAAGATGTTGACGTCGAAGTCCTGAGCACAATGTAACAAGTGTATTCATAGGAGCATTCTTCAATATATGTACAACAGCAACCTATTGTGACCACTGATCCGTTTCTCCGACTGTCCCGATTCTGCCCAGCTTTACCGTTCCGTCAGCGAAGATGGTTTCGACCTCTATTTTCGGGATGAGACGGTCATGGATTCCAAGTCGGCGCGTTCCTTGTTCTCGGCCTCGATCGCTTCGATAATGGGACTCAGATATGGAACATCCTTTCTGGAGTTAGAGACTGATCTTGAAACCTCCATGTATTGCTCGCTTACCTCTTCGGGCTTCGTTTGTTCGTTCGGGGGTAACAATTGATGGGAAAGTGAGCACTACAAGGAAAGTGAGCTTATGAGCATGCCCAGCACAGCGTGAGTAGTACCTGGAAAGCTCTTCTCAGTCGGAAAACGCGGTCGTAGGCTTCTTTCGGGGGCAGTCGCTTGAGCGCTAATTGGACAGTGTCGTTCTCTTCCGGGATCAAATCATCCATTCTTAAGCCTGCAACACGCATCATCAGTATACGTGCGAGAGAACGGAGTCCTGTGCTCATGAGGTCGTACCTAGTCGTCTATAACCAGCTGCATTGGAGTACCATTCTGAAATGGGCACCATCCAGCGTGACAGCCATGGGCGGGCCAGGATATAAGGACCCAACGAAGGGCCGTACGCTGAGTGTGAAATTAACTTCGCCATGTTGACTCGTGAGGATAGGTGAAGGGCTAGGTCGTTGGTGGGAGAGGGGGGAAGATCTCGTAGCCACTCTCTCGGGTTGAAGTCGTACTCGTCGCAGCTCCCTTGAAGCTTCAAAATGTCATGATAATCCTGCGCTTCTGACTGGCGCTTGGCGATTTGTAGCATGCAGGGTAAGTTTGCCGACGATACGGTAGTGCATAGAGCCATTCATGCCTAATGCTACGGATAAACAGAAATTCCGGAAGGTCACGGTGCGTATGTAGTAGCTCTCCTACGAGGACTCCGTACGAGTACGGGTGGTCCTCGTACTTTCTCACTCTCGCTCCCACACTTTCATCATAACCCCATCCATAGTCCCATCAACTCTCAACCCGAGCATACCGCCCCAAAACTCGGACTCCTCGATTCACACGACACAACAGCTCGATCTCCATTCCACCCTTGGAAGAATTATCTTTCTCTGTGTCCCACCTTTATACCATCAATTTGGCTATTGTCATCGAAGCTTCCTTGATGGCTTTTGTCAATCGCTGACAGGGCAGCTGCGTCGGCCGCGGCCAGACCCCGCAGTTTCTGGACGATACCGCCGGACGGTGCAGCGGAGCGAACAATCTACCTTCAACAAAGTTCCTTACAAGCTACTCGTACTCGATATACCTCCCCTTCTCCACCACCTCAATCCAGCAAATCCAATACTGTTCGCCATGCTCTCGTCATATGGCCTAATTCAATCGTCCTGACCCATCATTCCTCGTGAAGAATGTCCTACGAGCGAGATCCTGAACAAACCCCGGCTATTCTATCTCCCCAATATGCTTCGCCGATCGACAAATCAATCTCAACTACCTCTACAACAATGTCTCCCACCCGTGCGAGAGACTCCGTCGTCGCTCGAATACAGGTACACTCGACACAGATTCCGAAGGCGTGGATCTCTCCCATCTGTGGAGCTGGCGCCGGCTTCGCTTCGGGCATTGTGACCTGCCCTTTAGATGTGATAAAGACCAAATTACAGGCCCAGGGTGGCTTTGCAAACAGGTCACCAAAGAATCCATATTCAAAATCTCCCCAAGTTTACAAGGGCGTTATCGGAACCGGTCGCGTGATCTGGCGGGAGGAAGGCCTTCGAGGAATGTATAGAGGCCTAGGTCCAATGCTGTTAGGCTATCTACCCACATGGGCCGTCTACTTGACGGTGTATGAAAACACGAGAGAGTTCTGGTTCGATACTTGTGGCAGTTGGTGGATTGCACGATGTTACGCATCCTTGACGGCTGGCGCATGTTCAACGGTTTTGACCAACCCAATATGGGTCATCAAAACTAGATTAATGTCTCAAAGCAGCAGATCGGCCAGTGACGGGATGCGTGCCCCTTGGCATTATACTTCCACCTTGGATGCAGCCCGGAAAATGTACCACGCTGAGGGCATACAATCGTTCTATTCGGGTCTGACTCCCGCACTTCTCGGATTGACACACGTTGCTGTCCAATTCCCACTGTATGAGTTCTTCAAGATGAAGTTTACTGGTTATGGTATGGGTGAACATCCACCGCAAGACAGTGGTGCAAATTGGGTGGGTATTTCGGCTGCTACCTTCCTCAGCAAGATCTGTGCCAGTACTGCGACATATCCCCACGAAGTTTTACGAACGCGGTTACAGACCCAACAGAGAAGGGGTCTTTCATCCAGTGATGGTCTCGAAGTCAAAGCACGGTACACTGGTATTTTGCACATGTCCCGGCTCATCTTACATGAGGAGGGATGGCGGGCCTTCTATGCTGGAATCGGCACCAATCTTGTTCGTGCCGTTCCAGCCGCAATGACTACCATGCTTACATATGAATGGCTTCAAAAGACCATCCGCCATTCTCAAGAAGTAGGAGAAGAGTTGGCGAGATCCTGAGATAAACATCCCGGGTGAATTCTGATCAGAGCTGACTGTCAAGAATATAATTTTGTCTCGAATTATTGTCAGTATTTTCCTGGCACAAGGGCGCGAGAGAAGGCTCTGGACTCGTGAAGCTGAATCGGGCCAGAGCAAGGAGCATTCCCCTGTCCCAAATCCCCTCCTCCAATTACGAGATTCTAGAAAATGAGGCAGGTTCCAAAGAGCCGGAGAATATTACTCGGAAGTACTGGGAGTTCAGGGCATGGAGACATTCACACTACACCAGATATCGGATGTAAACGAACGACGGATTTCAAATGAAGAGAATGAGGAAGACCATGAAGAAACAGAAGTAGCAGCAGCGTTGATGTCTGGAGCATAGAGCTACTTGCCCACTGTATAAGGAGTATTGGTTACTGCATTATTTGGCAGTTTCTGGCAGCAACGATCCCAACGCGTTGGAGTTCATTCTTACGACTACGGCACGGAGCAAGTCCGAGCCTGGGCCACACTATGTCACGGCACTGGCAGGAGGAGGCATGAGCGTGTTACTGCAATATATTATACCTGCATTTTCACCCGGTGAACTCGAGTCAAGAGAGGGAAGCAGAAGCTTGCCGGCACTGCCCAAGCCTGCTGAAGACGGAACGGAAGGGCGACGAATGGACCAGGGGTCCGGGATAAATGAAATGAATCGAATTGAAAGCAATATAATCGCGAAACCCTGTTAAACTCTCAATCGTTGCCTGTGTATTCGTGGTTAGGATCGTGCAAGATCTTGAGATAGGCAGCCCGTCTAGGTTCCCCTAACACCTCCAATACACACCTACCTATCTACCTATTGTCCACCGCCTTTCCAGATGGATGACCATATGTGCATATTATTAACCACAACCCTGTTATTTTCGATCACCTGAGCAGCCTGAACAGCCTGAACAGCCTGATCGTGACATCTTCCCCCCCGGCCGCCCCCCTCCACCACCCCACCCGACTTGCTCCGCAATTCTTTCTTTCCCCCCTCGATACTAAACGGCGAGCTTCAAGTGCACACTGACACTGGGGTGGCAGCATGAAGTACAGCGCAGACCCAGGTATGTATGTACTATTGCGGAAGCTTGTTTTCTGCTAATTATTAGGCGGTGAGTGTCAAGGTGCCAGCCAGTGCGGGGGGAGTTGCCAGAGGATCGTTTTGCCTTGCAAGGCCCTGGCAGGTGTGGATGTCATGCCGGGACGAGGGACGGAGTTCCTACGCCCCCTTTGGTCTTGTGCGTTTCTCTCCTTGGGAGCAACCGTGATACTACAGTACTGTACCTATGGAAAGGCAGGTAGTTGCCTAAGATAATAGATGGTTGGGCGAAAGTGTGGATGCTATGCTCTGCTCTGTTGCTTGCGTTGATCAAGTGTTAAGCTGGTTGGGGGGGGGGGGGTAATAAAAAATTTTTCAATCCCATTTCTAGCGTTTATTAAAAAAAATTTTAATTAC